>OGXA01002927.1_pt1 | contig 11506 bp, 8 predicted proteins | sample 1576171 | NCBI WGS metagenome assembly OGXA01 (sample SAMEA3541587, study PRJEB24748) | human gut metagenome | biome: human gut; feature: human-associated habitat; material: faeces | place: China | collected 2012 | reverse complement strand
TAATTAATTGAGAATAAATTAGTTATACAAAAAACATGAGAATATGAGATATGAAATTGAAAAATCTTTTCTGGTAGAAACCTAAGTTCAAGTTATAAATGCGACACCCCTAATTTTATAAATTGAATTCAGCAGCAAATAAAAGTGAAACAACTCATTTCCAGCGAGCCCCACTTAAGACTCATCAGCCCACGCCGTTTTGACAAGACAAGCCTTGTACAAAAAAGTAACGAAGGGACTGCCAAGCCCCGTGCCACAGCTAAACTTACAGTTAGTGACAGATACTGAAGACTTAGCTTCACATTTGCTAAGACTGATACTCCGGCAATACCCTTTAGAATGTTTAAAACATCTTCTTACAAAGCCTGGGTATAGCTTCTTTCAGCACTGCCGAAGGTACGTGGAAATTCTCTCTTAACTTCCTCTTTTTTCAGATTTTATATTCTTCTATCTTCCGATACAACGTAGTAAGCCCAATTTTCAGCAGACGGGCAGCTTCCGTCTTATTGCCTTTCGTATACTCCAACACTCGTGCAATATGTCTTTTTTCCATAGCTGCCAATTCAAAATTCCCGGCATTATCATCCGAGCATTCGTAATGATTGTTCTGAATCTCCAAAGGAAGGTCACATACATCCAACCGTCCGCCTTCACAGACAATCAGGCTGCGCTCAATCACATTCCTCAATTCACGGATATTGCCCTTCCAAGGTTGTTGTTCCAAGGCTTCCAGAAAAGCGGGAGTCATTTCGTTGACGGCATACGAAAGGCACTCGGAGAAACTTTTGGCAAAGGCAGTAGCCAAGATCTTAATATCGCCGGCACGTTCGCGAAGTGAAGGAAGATGCACCTGAAACACGGAAAGACGATAAAACAAGTCTTCACGGAAATGTCCCACCCTGATTTCTTCCTGCAAATTGCGGTTGGTGGCAGCGATGATACGCACGTTTACTCTTGTAGGTTTCGTGTCACCGATCTTTATATATTCGCCCGTTTCGAGGATACGCAATAGTTTGGCTTGCAGTTCAAAAGCCATTTCGCCTATTTCGTCCAGAAAGATAGTCCCATTGTTAGCTTCTTCAAAAAGCCCTTTCTTATCTTTCAATGCTCCGGTAAATGAACCGGCTCTGTGACCGAACATTTCACTCTCCAACAGTTCTTTGCTGAAAGAAGAACAGTTGACCGCTACGAAATTCTGTTTACTCCGTTTGCTGCTGTAATGTATGGCTTGCGCAAAGACTTCTTTTCCGGTTCCGGTTTCTCCGGTCAATAGTACCGGGACATCAGTCACCGAAACTTTCTGAGCCAGCAGTACGGCCTCTTTCAAAGCTTTCGATTCGCCCAAGATAGAATCAAACGAATACATCTGCCCCACCTTCTTTTCGAGTTTTTCGAGCCGGACATTCATTTTTGCTTTCTCTACGGCACGACTAATCAGCGGGATAATCTTGTTGTTATCATCGCCTTTGGTTATATAATCGAATGCACCGTTCTTGATAGCCTGTACCCCATCAGGAATATTGCCGTGGGCAGTAAGAAGAATCACTTCGACGTTAGGAGCTAACTTTTTAATGTTCAGCACCAAGTCTACCCCATTTCCATCAGGAAGAAAGACATCGCATAGCGCCACATCAGGCGATTGTGTCTCCAACTGTTTGAGAGCAGCCTTGCAGTCGCCGGCCTGACATACTTCATAGCCCTCCAGTCCCAGCATACGCGCCAACAGGCTACGAATCTGAACTTCATCGTCAATAACAAGAATTTTACTCATAATTTACCTATATTAAAAATAGAAGAATGAAAACAGGGTGCGCAAATATAAGTTTTTTCCGTGAATCCATGAACATTTCTTTCATACTGTTGTTATTTCCACAGGAAACTATTTACACCAAAAACAGAATATATGAAAGTTATTATCATCGGAGGTGTTGCAGGAGGAGCTACCACTGCCGCCCGAATCAGACGAGTAGACGAAGCCGCAGAAATTATCCTTCTGGAAAAAGGAAAGTATATATCTTATGCTAATTGCGGGCTGCCCTATTATATAGGAGGAGTGATTGAGGAACGAGAGAAATTATTCGTGCAGACTCCCGAAGCATTCTCCACACGATTTCGTGTTGACGTGCGTACGGAAAATGAAGTGATCTTCATCGACCGGAAAAGAAAAACCGTTACTGTCCGCCGCAGCAGCGAGGACACTTATCAGGAAAGTTACGACAAACTACTTATTTCCACCGGTGCCTCCCCCGTACGTCCTCCCCTGCCGGGAATCGACCTGAACGGAATCTTCACATTAAGAAATGTAGCGGACACGGATCGGATTAAAGAATATATCAATACCCATGCTCCCCGAAGAGCCGTTGTCATCGGAGCCGGATTTATCGGACTCGAAATGGCAGAAAACCTGCACGCACAAGGAGCAAAAGTTTCAATTGTAGAAATGGGAAATCAGGTAATGGCCCCCATTGATTTCTCCATGGCTTCGCTTGTTCACCAACATTTAATGGAAAAAGGAGTAAATCTGTATCTGGAACAAGCCGTAGCCTCTTTCGAAAGAGAAGGGAAAGGACTGAAAGTTATTTTCAAGAACGGACAGTCCGTTCCTGCCGATATTGTCATCCTATCTATCGGCGTGCGTCCGGAAACGAATCTGGCACGGGCTGCCGAACTGACAATCGGTGAAACCGGAGGCATCGCTGTGAATGACTATCTACAAACTTCCGATGAATCGATTTATGCGATCGGCGACGCTATCGAATTCCGCCACCCGATTACGGGCAAACCGTGGCTCAACTATCTGGCCGGACCTGCCAATCGACAGGGACGTATCGTAGCCGACAATATCCTAGGCGCCAAAATTCCTTATGAGGGATCGATCGGTACTTCAATCGCAAAAGTATTCGATCTGACGGTCGCTTCTACCGGTTTACCCGGCAAACGGTTGCGACAGGCAGAGATCGACTATATGTCTTCTACTATTCATCCTGCTTCGCACGCCGGTTATTATCCGAATGCCATGCCGATGAGTATCAAAATCACATTCGATAAAAAAACGGGAAGGTTGTACGGAGGACAGATTGTCGGTTATGACGGAGTAGACAAGCGGATTGACGAAATAGCGCTTGTGATAAAATATAAAGGTACAATCTACGACCTGATGAAAGTGGAACAGGCGTATGCTCCTCCGTTCTCGTCTGCCAAAGATCCGGTAGCTCTTGCAGGATACGTGGCGGAGGATATTATTTCCGGAAGAACACGACCTGCCTACTGGCGGGAATTGAGAGACATCGAAATGGAAAACAAATTCCTGCTGGATGTCCGCACACAGGATGAATTTTCATTGGGCACGCTGCCGGGAGCTGTGAATATTCCTTTGGACGAACTGAGGGACAGGATAGCCGAACTGCCGAAAGACAAGATGATTTATACATTCTGCGCCGTAGGATTGAGAGGGTATCTTGCTTACCGGATACTGACACAGCACGGATTTGAAAAAGTCCGTAATCTGTCGGGCGGACTAAAAACATATCGCGCTGCTACCGCTCCTATCATTATACACGAAGAAAATGATAATGAGACGGACGAGACAACAGTACGGCAAGAAGCAACGGTTCAGGCTAGCAAACCAGTTGCTCCTGTCGAAACAGCCAAGACTATCCGGGTAGACGCCTGCGGCCTACAATGTCCCGGCCCGATTTTAAAGATGAAGAAGACAATGGACATGCTCGCTTCGGGAGAACGCGTTGAAATCACTGCAACTGATCCGGGGTTCCCTCGTGACGCCGCCGCATGGTGCAATTCAACCGGTAACCAACTCGTTTCGAAAGAGTCTTCCGGAGGAAAATCTGTGATAGTTATTGAAAAGGGAGAACCAAAATCGTGCAACATTGTTACTTCTTGTGACAGCAAAGGAAAAACTTTCATCATGTTTAGTGATGATTTGGACAAAGCTTTAGCAACTTTTGTACTCGCAAATGGTGCAGCAGCTACCGGACAGAAGGTGACAATCTTCTTCACATTCTGGGGACTGAACGTTATCAAGAAGTTGCACAAGCCGAAAACCGAAAAAGATATCTTCGGAAAGATGTTCGGTATGATGCTGCCTTCCAGTTCCGGAAAGCTGAAACTCTCGAAGATGAGCATGGGCGGAATAGGGGGAAAAATGATGCGGTATATCATGAATAAGAAAGGAATAGATTCATTGGAATCCCTGCGTCAGCAAGCCTTAGAAAACGGAGTGGAATTTATTGCTTGTCAAATGTCAATGGACGTCATGGGAGTGAAACAAGAAGAACTCCTCGACGAAGTAACGGTAGGCGGCGTAGCAACGTATATGGAACGGGCGGATAACGCGAACGTGAATCTATTTATTTAAAAGATATGACTAATAAAATATATTCAAACAAAATATGAAAACAATATGTGCAATGCGCGAAGTGTTCAGAGCCATGTCGAGCTTTGAAACTGCATTTGAAAAAGTATACCGGATAACGTTGAATGAAGCGATGATATTATGCATCCTCAAAGACGCCACCGAGAGAATGACGGCAACTAACCTGTCGAAAAGTACAGATTTAAGTCCCTCACATACATCGAAAATGCTCCGGATACTGGAAGAAAAAGGATTGATTGTCAGGGAACTCGGCAACGAGGACCGCCGGCAAATGTACTTTCACCTGTCTTCAACAGGCAAACAACGGGTTAGCGAACTGGAAGTTGACAAGGTGGAAATGCCGGAACTGCTGAAACCTCTGTTTAAATAAACGGAATTTCAAGCAAGAATCTGTAAAGAATGAATGGTAAGCAAACTAGCTGTTGATGCGGCAAAGAGCTTACCTTTTTTATTGAATCCCGAAAAAGAAAGATGTTAATTTTCCGGCAAAATAATTTTTCACGCGAACCTTTTTATTTTTTTCTTGTTGTTTCTAGCAAAAGCCCCAAGGTACCAGGGCGATGATTTTATATAACCTAAACATTATAAAAGATATGAAGAAATTAATTCCTATTTTATTGGCGGTCTTTGCACTCGCTTCTTGCGAAAAAGACCCGGACATGGGTAAGCTGGATGACAACTATCTGGTATACACTAACCACGACGAGAAAGCTGACTTCAAAGTTCCTACATTCTATCTGGCAGACAAGATTCTGGTGATCTCCGATAGTAAAGAACCGGAATATCTCGAAGGAGAAGGCGCTGAACAAATTCTGGCAGCTTATACGGATAACATGATTGCCAGAGGTTATGCAGCAGCAACCAACAAAGAAAGCGCTGACTTGGGTATTCAGGTGAGCTACATCGCAAGTACTTATTATTTCACCAGTTATTCACAGCCTGAATGGTGGTGGGGTTATCCCGGTTACTGGGGGCCGAACTACTGGGGCGGAAACTGGGGTGGCGGCTGGTACTACCCGTACGCTGTGACTTACAGTTATAGTACCAACTCATTCCTGACAGAAATGGTGAACTTGAAAGCCGAACAAGGCGAAAGCAAAAAGCTGCCCGTTGTATGGACTAGCTATCTGACCGGATTTGACACTGGATCCAAAGCTATCAACCGTACTCTTGCAGTAGAAGCTGTCAACCAGTCATTCGCTCAGTCACCTTATCTTACTAACAAATAAACAACTACAACTGTTATGAAAACAAGAAAAAATATATATTTCAAGGTAGTGGCCTTGGCGGTCATTGCTATCGCTTTCGCCATGCCGGCCAAGGCACAGCTATCAGACAACGGATATGCTAATATAGACTGGCAGTTCAATGCTCCGTTAAGCAATCATTTTGCCGACAAAGCAAGTGGTTGGGGAATGAACTTCGAAGGTGGTTACTTCGTGACTCCCAACATCGGTTTGGGACTTTTCCTGAACTATCACAGCAACCACGAATATGTAGGTCGCGAAACATTCAAAATGGCCGGTGGTGATGTCACTACCGATCAGCAACATACTATATTCCAGTTGCCTTTCGGTGCTGCCGCACGCTACCAATGGAATCGTGGCGGAGCCGTTCAACCCTACGTCAGTGCTAAATTAGGTGCTGAATATGCTAAAGTACGCTCTAACTTCAATATGCTCGAAGCAAGAGACAATAGCTGGGGATTCTACGCTTCTCCTGAAATCGGTATCAACGTATTCCCTTGGGTATACGGACCGGGGCTTCACTTTGCTTTATATTACAGCTATGGTACCAACAAGGCTGATGTACTGCATTACAGTGTAGACGGTTTGAGCAATTTCGGCTTCCGTCTGGGTCTGTCATTCTAAGCCCGGCAACAATCAGAATTACATTAATAATAAATAAGGAGTGCCCTTCTGCTATCATAAGCGGAAGGACACTTTATTTTATACCTGTGTTCAGTGCGGAAGGATTACTTTTTCTTCATCGCATCATAAATCACTTCCTGTATCCGCTCGCGTATGTGCAGCCTAATTAACTTGCGATTGGTAACATCCGGATAAATCCGGTTGCTAAGAAAGACATAAACCAGTTCGTTAACCGGATCCACCCATGCGCACGTACCGGTAAATCCGGTATGACCATAGACTTCTGCCGGAGCATCGGGAGCGCAGTTCCCTTTCTTCGAGTCTTCCCTATCCGGTTTATCAAATCCCAGTCCCCGCCGGCTTATCTTTGAAACCGAAGTAGTGAACAACTGGCAAGTCTCTTTGCTCAAATAACGCCGGCCGTCTATTTCTCCCCCGTTCAATAACATCTGATATACACGGGCTACTTCGCGGGCAGTAGAGAATAATCCGGCATTGCCAGCCAATCCGCCGAAGAAAGCGGAAGCCTCATCATGCACGAATCCTTGCAGGGTATCTTTCCGCAAGAAGCGGTCGTTATTGGAAGGAACGACTTCCGACTTTGCCAGACGACGCAAAGGCAGGTAACCTGTACGCTCCAGTCCCAACGGTTCGTAAAACTCGCTTTGCAAGTATGCCTCCATTGGCATTCCCGCAAGCTGTTCAACCAGCATTCCCAACAGGATAAATCCAATATCACTATATACATAACGTTTCTGCCCCAACGGCGCTTCCACAATTTTCTCTTCTATCACCTTGCGGAACGATCGGTTCAACCACAGATTATCACAGATTTGAATGGTATAATCCCCGGTTTTCGTTGGAGATACATATTCTTCCTTAAACTTGAAATTCGGATTTGCCCACGTATTTGTTCCTATATTCACCGGATGCTGTGCATCTCTACGCGCACTGAACAAACGGCCTTTATAGCTATCCTTATCAATCACTTCCTGATAGAAAGGTAGCCAAGACGGCAGACCGGACTGATGATACAGGATCTCCTGAATCGTTATGTCCTTTTTATTGGTGCGCTGCAAAAACGGCAGATAATCCGAAATCTTATCTGTCAGGTTAAAGCGCCCCTTATCATAGAGTTTCATAACAGCAAGCAAGGTAGCCGTCGTTTTCGTAAGGGAGGCCAGGTCATAGATATCCGATGATTCGACGCGGGCACTTCCTTTTCCTGTATGTGTGCCGAAAGCTTTATCGACCATTACATGACCATTTTTCATAACTACTACCTGACAACCGGGATAGGCTCCTTGCCGGATACCGTCCAAAGCAACAGAATCAATCCGCTTCAACGACACAGATGAAAGGCCGTATTCTTCAGGTACAAAATGCAAAGGAGTTTTCGGAGTGATTGTCACCCCCGCACCTGTATGGAATAATCCGCCCAAACTCGCCGACAATCTTCCATCCGCAGTGGCTTTGGCAAATAAGACGTCTGCCACCTGACGCTGAATATCCGTATTGTGGCTATGCGCTAACACTACTGCCGAAGCATGGCTCACCGCGCGCTGAATCTGTAACATCATCTTGCCGGGGGTGAAGAAAAGATAGACAACCGGAGCATCGGGAGCAAACTTCGTAAAGAATGGCTGATAAGAAGCCAGGCGTTGTTCGCTGACAGCTACTACAACTCGTTTATAAATAGCTAATGAATCATATAATCGACGGTTTTCTTCTTCTGTCTGTTTCGGACGAAGGCGGAAACAAACCAGAGATGCATAACGTGTCATTTGCTTTGCTAATGCTTCCGTCTCACCCGGGTCGCCTACTTCGAGCAAAGCTATCTTCTGGTCTTTGTCCGTATGTAGCGGCAGTACATGATCTTTATTATTCAGAACGGTAATTGCCGCCAGGTTCAGCCGGCGCACCAAGTCGCGCGCCTGCGGGCTGTTCACCCGCTGCTCCAGGCCGGACAATTGCACGTACTTCTTTTTGCTAAGTCCCAGCGCATATTTGTAGGTCAGTACCTTGCGGCATTTACTTTCTATATCTTCCCGGCTCAGTTCGCCTTTTTCAACAGCTGCAAGCACAGCCGGCACTTCCGCCTTCAGATTACGTGGAGCCAGTACCATGTCATTACCTGCCTGCAATGCCTGCAAGCTGACATTCCCATTGCCCGATACGCCCCTCATGGCAAGCGCATCAGTAAAAATCAATCCTTTAAAAGCCAGTTCATCCGTCAATAAGTCGTATACGACATTGCGAGACAAAGAAGACGGGAGCCCGCCGATCGGCTCAATGACCGGGACTTGCAGATGTCCCACCATCATACCACCTACTCCGGCACGAATCGCTTCCTTAAAAGGATAGAGTTCGACACTGTCCAAACGTTCGCGCGTGAAGGGAAGTATGGGTAGAGCTTTATGCGAATCAACATCAGTATCTCCATGTCCGGGGAAGTGTTTGCACACAGACAATACTCCTCCTCCTTCCAGACCGGAAGCATAAGCGATTACCTTATCGGCAACTTGTATCGGATCTTCTCCGAAAGAACGGGTGTTGATTACCGGGTTCTTCGGGTTGATATTCACATCCGCCACCGGAGCAAAATTCACCTGCACACCTATCTGACGGCATTGACGGGCTACTTCACGCCCGTATTCATAAATCAGGCGATTGTCACGAATGCATCCCAACACCATATTCCGTGGAAACACAGGTGTGCCGCGCAAACGCATCGCCACCCCCCATTCCCCGTCAAAAGTGATCATCACAGGAACTTTCGCCTGCCGTTGTGCCCGGTTGGTTAACTCAACCTGATTCTGCATCTTCCCACCGGAAAAGAGAAGCCCGCCGACTTTATAAGTATCAATAGCCTCACGCAATAACTCCAAATTTCGCTTGGTGTTTACCGGAGCAATGGTATAGATAAACAACTGGCCGACCTTTTCTTTAAAGGATAACTTATCCATCACCGAATCGACCCAATGCCGGCAATTCTTATCCTGCTGTGCTTTATATAAGAGCAAAGGTTCAACAGAAGCAGCATTCTGGGCCGGACTCGAAACGGATCCGGCTAAAATAAAAAATAAAACAACTAAGATAAAGGGAAATATTCTCATTTACGTTTCAAAGTCAAGTTGAGACGACCTACCCGAACTCCACTTTTTCCTGTGTGCATAACGGGTACCTCTTTTCCATCCACATTCTGATAATTCTCCGGTCCTTTCATAAAAGTGTGCGAGTGTCCGCCCAAAATTACATCGATATTCCGTGTTTTTGCAACCAACTCCCTATCCATTTGAATGCCTAGGTGAGACAGGCATACAACGAGGTCGCATCCCTTCTCTTTCAACAAGGCAGCTACCTTGTTCGACACTTCAATAGGATCTTCATAAACAACTCCGACGCATTTATTTGCCTGAATCAAACCTTCCGGTTTCGCTCCGAGTCCAAAGACACCGATTTTCAGCCCAAACCGTTTCAGAATAACGTATGGCTTTACCAAATCTTTCAGCACCGTAGCGTCCAGATTGTAATTGGAACAAACCACCGGGAATTTAGCCATTTTGAAGAGTAAAGCCATATTGTCCAGATCAAAATCGAATTCATGATTACCGATAGTCATGGCATTATATCCCATTTCGTTCATTAACTTGACTTCCACTTCGCCACGGAACATATTATAATAAGGCGTACCTTGTGAAATATCCCCGCAGTCGAACAGCAACACATTTTTATGTTCCTTGCGGAACTGGTCGAGGAAAGTGGCACGACGGACAAAACCGCCCTCGTCATAGTTACGGTCGCCTTTTTGATTTATAGGTTCGATGCGACTATGCACATCGCTTGTCTGCAAAATTATAATTTCTTTGGTATCCTGTGCATAAGTTGAAAAGCCGAAACACACTACAAGGCATACCCATAATGATAGCTGAAATCTCTTCATATCCTATATTTTTAGATTCTCCTTTTTACTTATTTTACGGTTATACGTCCGTCCAACTTCGACGTAATGATTTTGCCTTCCGCCGTTTGCTTCCGTACATAGTCCAAAAACAATCCGCGTAAAGTAGCATCTTCCGGGCATTCCCTTTTTTCAGCTTGCAGGAAAGCATCCATGCGTCCGTTTCCGTCTGCCAGATAGTCGATAGTAGCCACGGTATAAAGCTGGTCATCCACTACCGGTTTTCCACCGATCGTAGCATTCAGCAATTCTCCTTTTTTATTGATTTCCAAACGGATACCGCTTACACCTTCTCCATGTAAAGAAGCAATTGCTTTAAACAGACGTTTCATGTCCGTACCTTTCATCGTCAAGACGCACAATGAATTTTCAAAAGGAAGAATTTCAAAAACAGCACCTACCGTGATGTCTCCCTTAGGCAGGATATTACGTAATCCGCCCATATTGACCAGTCCCATATCCGCCGGTTTGCCCAACACTTGCGCGGCAGCTTCTTGCAGCACGCTTGCCACCAAATTAGAGAGCAAGCTTTCAGGGGTCCCCTTATCCATTTTCCTCGGCAGACAGCGCATCGAACCGTTCCTCCGGGATTTTTTCGAGCGCATAATTCTCATAGAGTTTTTTCAAAAGCCGGTCAAGTTCCGCCACTCTTTTGTTCTTTGCCGCAATCCCTTTTTTAAGCTGTTTTGTCTGTTCCGGCTGCTCCGCCAGCATTTCCCGTTGCAGCCGCGCCAGAAATTCTTCCTGATTCGTCAATGCGTATCGGCTGACCGTTTGAATCGTTTCTTTCAGTAACGGACGAAGCGCTTTTGCGCTGAATGCGTTCTGAACACATTGCCGTTCTTCCAAATGCTCAGACTTTCGATAGGTGGAACATATAAAGAAGTCATAGTAACAGATCGTGCCGGTTTTCAGGTGCTGCGCATGATGGAGATTGCTCATGGGCGCGCCGCATCGGGCGCAGAATACAAAGTTCTTAAAATTGCTGTCGGCACTTTCCGCCTTAGCCCTCTTGGGCTTTTCAAACGCTTCATGCGCTTTTTCCCATGCCTGTCTGTCCACAATCGCTTCATGGGTATTTTCAAAAACCACCTGCTTTTCTATCGGATTTTGAATCTGTTTGGCTTTGTAAGAAGGCGTACACGTCTTGAAATTGACCGTCATGCCCAGATACTCGCGCTTGTTCAAAATATCAATGACCGTCCCTCTGTGCCAGTCATAGTCGCCTGTTTCCTGCCTTCTGGCGTGATATCGGTTCAACCCTGCTATAGAATTACATCC
>OGXA01002912.1_pt1 | contig 11551 bp, 9 predicted proteins | sample 1576171 | NCBI WGS metagenome assembly OGXA01 (sample SAMEA3541587, study PRJEB24748) | human gut metagenome | biome: human gut; feature: human-associated habitat; material: faeces | place: China | collected 2012 | reverse complement strand
TGAACGCAATGTAGCTCTTTCCGGTGCCGGTGGGATGAACAATGGCAGCCTTGCCATACTGCTCCATCATCCGGACTGCCGCATGATATGCTTTCTTGTTGTGCTCAAACAGACATAATGCCACCTTGTTCACCCCTTCCCGCAATAAAGGGGTATCCTCCACAGTGATAATGGAGGATACCGATCTTTCGACATCGTTGTTTGAATTCTTCTCTTATTTTATCATGGTTATATCTGGGAATCAATAGAAATCCTTACAAATGCATCCCACCTGACCTTAGAAAAAACCTCGCAGAAGCTGAAAGTTTTTTGCACATTGCCCAGTTCTGCATGAAAAATCCAGCAAAAAACGAAGGTGGACAGAATAAGTGGTCAGAAGGGTGTCCAAGACGCAGGAGGGAACAGAAATGGCACGACGGGGAGAAAACATTCACAAACGCAAGGATGGCCGGTGGGAAGGCCGCTACATCAAAGCGCATACACCGGAGGGGAAAATCCAGTGGGGCTACGTCTATGGCACGGTCTATGCTGAGGTCAAACGTGTACTGATTCAAAAGAAAGCAGAGGCAGGCTTCTACAATCTAAAGAGAACCGACCTGACCTTTGAAGCACTGGCTGAGGTATGGCTGCACTCCCAGCGGAATGCAGTAAAAGAATCCACCTATGCGCATTACTCGTACACGCTGCACAAATATCTTCTTCCGGTTTTGAGTAAAGTGCCAGTTGCATCTCTTGAGGAAAGTTTTCTGGAACAGGCTATGCAGCAGATCATTGCGCCGATAGATGCCGCACACAAGCCGCTGGGGAACTCCTCTGCCCGGGAATGCCTCTCCATGCTGCGCCGTATCTGCAAATATGCCGCGCACTTGCGCCTGATCCGTCCGATGGAGCTAGAAGTAGCGCTGCCAAAAACCATCGACAAAATTTCTGTACCCCTCTCCCCGGCGGAGCAGCAGCGGCTTTATCAGTATGTACAGGAGAACCCAACGCCCCGCAAAATTGGCTTATTATTAGGGGTGGAATTGGGGCTGCGTATTGGCGAGATCTGCGGCTTACAGTGGGGCGATTTCGACCTGAAACTCGGAACGCTGAAAATCAACCGGACGGTCTGCCGAATTTCCTGTGAAAATGGGCATACAAAGGTGGTCATCCAAACGCCTAAAACCCGCACCTCCCGCCGGGAAATTCCAATCCCAAAGCAGCTGCTTATTATGCTGAAAAAGCTGCGCGGATGTGTCAGCAATGCTGCATGGTTTCTGTCCGGCAACGAGTCCAAGCCCACCGAGCCCCGCTGCTACCGAAAAAGCATCAAATCATATCTGAAACAGGCAACTGTCCGGCAGGTACGTCCGCACGCGCTGCGCCATACCTTTGCAACGACCTGTCTGCAGGCGGGGTGCGATGTAAAGACCCTCAGCGAATTGTTAGGACACGCTAACGCCAACATCACCTTGCAGCGCTATGTGCACTCTGACCTGACCCGAAAGCGCCGGGAGATGAACCGAATTTTCTCCCATCAGGTGTCCATGAGGGGCAGGAACGCGCTAAATATGACGTAGTGTCGCATGATTTCTTCACCGTTCCTCCATTATCACTATGGAGGATACTTTTTTTAAATATATTCTTTGCCATTACGCGGCTGCACATTCTCTGTATCATAAAATACTTTTGCATCATACGCAGATGCGTATGCATAGCTGCACGGATTTCTGTAACATCATAGTGAGGTGAACTTCATCACGACTGTAAAAGATGCCGTCGCCAAATGCTTTGAACAGCTCTACGACCAGCGGTGGATATTTCCCAACGAGTTAGCGGCCCGCGCCGGTGCATATTCCAAAATCGATTTATTGTTTTACTCATAGATATATTTTTATTCTACAAACTGCACCTCTTGCGAACATAAAAAACGCGTGTTATACTGAAGCCATCAAAAAACATTGGAGGTGTCTCTTATGCCCCGTCCCAAAGGAAGCAAGAACAAGACCAAGACCGTAAAAGCAACCGTTGACTTTGCTGCACAGATTGCTGAAAAGCAGTCTGCAAAGGAAGCCGCTGCCGCTGAAATCGCATCCATCACCGCTAATATCGATGCGCTGAAAGCTGACCTGAAAACCAAGAAGGCAGCGCTGAAATCTATCGACAAGGAAATCGCCAGAATCGAGGCTAAAAAGGTCAAAGCCGAAACCAAAGCTGCGGAATCCGCAAAGAAAGCTGAAGCAGAGGACGTGCTGAAAAAACTGCTGGCAAGCGGCGTGAGTGCAGACGATATCCTCGCAAAGCTGAAGTGATTTAAAATTTCTGACGCAGCAGTTGACGGAAACATCTACGTCGCAAGCAGTGCAACTTGGTACCAACTTGCGATTTTTGAATCGGTTTTTTCAAAATCCAAATTCAAAATGCTTGTTGGGCTGTGCCCAAACCCCTTGTGTTCTGCATCCGGTGGATGCAGGCTGCGCATTTTTGCAAAATGCTTTTTTGATCTGAGTGCCGATGCCTGTGGTATCGGCACTTTTTGCACAGATAGATTCCCGGAAGCAGATAATAGTGCTATGCAGCGCATCCGGGATTGTGCTATACTTGATTTACACAAACCTGTTTGTCCTAAAAAGTTGGAGGTGTTCATGGCTACACGAACCATTTGTTTTCCCATATCCGGCTACCCCTATTGCAAAGAACAGCCGGTGACATTCACATGGATAAAAGGTAGCAAGCGGCAGAATATCCGTGCCGTCCATGATGCCGTCCATACAACAGAACCGGATGTTTCAATTCTGGAAGTCAGCTCTGCATCCGTTCAGCCGGAGGGTGAGGCTGTTTCTTCTCTGCGGCTTCTGCTGCGTCTGGATTCTGTTGCGCAGGATGTGCCCATCAGCACGGTTTTTGAAGCTGCCAAGGTATTTGAACATGGTGGTCCATTCGCTGACCTTCTGACCTGTGCGCCATCCAAAGTCCATAAGGACACTCGACTGCGAACCAATGGAAAGCTGCTACGCTACTCTTTGGAAGGAAGTGAGTATCCGATAGAGCCGCACCCGGATTCATTTTTTGAGTGGCTCTACTGCCGCGCGTTGAAGCAGTTCCCGGAAAAGGCTGCGCAGCTGAGCAGATATAATGCCTTTTCTGATATTGCTACCGCAGCGGATTCTAAAAAGTATTATGGCGATTCCTCGCGGGCGGCTGCAATCTATGCAGGACTTGCAGCGGCTGGAAAACTTCCGTGCATCGATTCCTATGAATCATTCATTGCGGAAGTTTACACGGAGCCAAAGCCCTTGCCCAAGTCTGGAAAATCTGAGACTGCTTCAAAAAAGACACCCGAGGTTTCTGCACCTGCACCAGCAAAGGAGATTCCGGCAGACGAATCGTCGCCGTCCGATAATGCAAATATTCCGGACGCTGCGCAGATGGAACAGGTCCTTGAGCTGCCCAAAGCGACCTGTCTGCTCCTCTCTTTGGCAAAAAATGCTGGTCTTTCCGCAAATAATTCCAGTGAGCTGGCATATAAGGGAAAGGAATTTTTTCTTGACGCTTATCAGAAAGCACTGAAAAACAAAACGCTCCAAATCAATGTCCATAAGAACAAGATCACTTTTCCGATGGAGGAGCATGACAGCGGATTTCATGCGGTCGGAGTACTGACCCGTTCGCCTGCTTGGGAATACGGATGGAAGTTCAACTATCTGGCCGAGAATACACCCGGCACAGAAAAGCCCGAAGTCAAAGCAAAAATCCAGAAGCCTTTGACCGCATTGGAGCATCTGGAACGCTGTGGGTATAAAATCGTTCAGCAGATCGTGCCGGAAAAACTCCCACCGATTGCTGTTCAGCGGATGGCATGGAAAACAGGCGAGGCTCTTTGCGACCCGGTGGTGGTGGATTTCTTGCAGTTTATCCGAACACATATGCAGAGCGACGGTTCTTTTTCGTTCCGTATCCCAAAGGGTGCGTCCAAAAAATCGTTTGCCACACTTTCAGAGATTGCTCAGACGTGGGACAAAATGGGACTTTTTGCAGCCATTGTGATTTACCCGCAGAATATCGTCTATGAACTTGCGCAAAATGAAACCGTCCGGCATTTTTTGAGCGGAAAGTGGCTGGAGCTTTTTGTAGAGCATCAGGTTCAGCAGATTCTGAACCACTATCGGGAGGAGCAGGGCGCAGAAGTTTCGGTTTGCTCCAATGTGGTCCTTTCAGAAACAGCATCCGTAGGGAGCACACATGAGCTGGATGTCGTGTTCTCCATCAATGGAAAATTTTTCTGGGTAGAAGCCAAATCATCCAGTCGAAGCATTGATTATGGAAAATATGCTTCTCTGTGTGAAAAGCTGAACGTGACACCAGAAAGCTTGCTTTTGGTCAACAGCGATTTGTCCGTGGAAGAGTGCGAGGGTGTTTCTTATTTCTGGAATTACCGTGTTGCAAACTGTGCAACGATCACGCAGGAACTGGAAAGCATGATTGCTAAACAAATTGAAAGCACCGGAAATGCTGTTCTGAGTACAGACTGAACAATAAGCAAAAATGATATGTACCCCCAATACTGGACACCCAGTATTGGGGGTACATATCAAAACCGAAAAGCAGAAGCTTCCGCACAAAAATACGGTGCGGCAGCTTCTGCTTTTTATCTGCTGCGTCCCCTGCGCGTGCCGACAGTTCCGTTCCGCCTTATTCTGCCCCCGCAGAAGGTCGTTTTTGCCCGCCGTATTTGTACCCGTAGGGCCGCCCGGCTTTCCCGAGAATGGCTGCCTGTTTTGCCGAAAAGTCGTACTCTGCCCGGGAAAAAGCACCGGAAGACTGCTTCGGCCATTTATTCCGCCGTTTCTTACCGATTTTACAATGTTTTTTGCAAAAAAGGCTTTACAAATGAATTTCAAAAACATATTATATAATTATAGGTTCAACTTCTTTACGCAAATAGTTTCGTACCGGTTCGTATGGGGCAGCCGGGTCTGTGCTTTTTGCACTGCTTCTGCCTTACGATAGATCATTGGAGCCCGCCGGTGCAGCCCCGCTGCACCAGATCAAATACAGAAGGAAGGTTATGCATCATGCCTGAAAAGAAAGTTTCTACTCCCGCAGCCGATGCTCCGGCTGCCGAGGGCAAGACCCGCAAATCCACCAAGGCTCCCGCCCGCCGCGGCCGCCCGCCGCTGGCACCCGAGCTGTATGTAGAGATGGGCGGTGAGCAGTACAACATCACCGACATCATTGACCGCGCCAAGGCAGACTACCGCACCACCCACAAGGTCGGCGTGCAGTCCTGCAAGGTGTACGTCAAGCCCGAGGAAGGCGCAGCCTACTACGTCATCAATAAGTTTTCCGGCAAGCTGGAACTGTAACTTTTACAGGGCCGCCGACAGCACCGCACTGCTGCCGCGCCCGCCATTCCCACAATAAGGCTCCATAAACAAAGAGGCCGCTGCACAGCATTTGTGCAGCGGCCTCTTTTGGTACCGGGACGATTTTTAAATGGCCTCCGCTTGTGCTCTGGCCATATTCAGCGGAAAAAATATTTTAAACTTCGGGATATCGGAACGCCTGCGGGCGTTCCGATATCCCATTTTCACAGGAAGGATCGTAAAGGCGGAGGGCATTTCAAATCATTTTTCGAGAGCTGGCAGCCAGTCAGAACCCCAGCATCCGCCAAAGGGTCTTACGCTCCTCGGTCGGTGTCGGGTCCGGGATCTCGAACACATAGCGCTCGGTGGCGTTAATAACGGTGGTGTTGCCGCGGGTGCATACCCGGGGCAGCTTTGCATCGTAATTCAGGTGTACATGCCCGTGGATGAACCATTTAGGCTGGTACTCGTCCAAAATCTCGTTGAAGCACTCAAAGCCCCTGTGGGCACAGTCGTCCCCATCGTTCAGTCCCTTGGCCGGGGCGTGGGTCAGCAGCAGGTCGATGCCGCCCCTTTTGTGCGCCTGATGCTCCAGCTTGTGCACACGGCGGCGCATGGCCTTCTCGGTGTACTGGTAGGTATCCTCGTTATTATAGCGCTGGCAGCCCCCCAGCCCCATGATGCGCAGCCCCTTCCATGTGTACACCTGATCGTCCACGCAGATGCAGCCGCCGGGCTCGCCTTGGGTCTGGTAGCTGCCGTCGTGGTTGCCGTGCACATACAGGATGGGCGCAGCGGTAAAGTTTGTGAGATATTCCAGATACTTTTTGGGCAGATCCCCGCAGGAGAGGATCAGGTCGATGCCTTCCAGCCGGGCGCGGGTGTCATAGTCCCACAGCGCCTTGGACGGGACATCTGAAATGGCAAGAATCTTCACGTTCGTATGCTCCATTCTGTTTCCGGTCAGGCCGGCTCATTTCTCCAGACCCTTTACGTTGTCCAGTCCGTTGATCGCCAGCACGGTACGAGTCTTGACGTCCAATTCATCGTAATGGGGCAGCTTGCCGTGTACACAGGCATCCAGCCAATCCATCTCCATCAGCTCTTTGGGGCTGTAAACTCTATTCTCCGGGGAGTGCAGGTTGTCCTCGTTATCATACAGCTTTTCCGGGAATATGTGCACATTGTCCGAGCCCTGCAGCGTTTCCAGCAGATCCAGCAGCTGTCGCGTACCGCTGGGCAGCGCTTCCTGATACTCCAGATCCTCTGCGCCGCTGCGCAGACCCCACCAGTAGTTCACTGCGCGGGTGGTGGCTGCGTTGTCCCAGCTGCCGTCAAAAATGGAGCGCACGATCTGCACATAAAAGGTATCCCACCGCCAGATCGGCAGACCCAGCGGCTGTAAGCTGCCGTCCGGCAGTTTGCGGCACAGGCCGTAGTCCCGGTTGGTGTCGGCAGGCTCCCGACTGTCCCGGGCGTAGACCATGTCGATCTCCGGGCAGTCAGCAAAATCCAGCGAACGCGCGCCCATGATGCGCGCACGCGCCAGAGCCAGGGCCACGCGCGAGGTATCGATGGTGATCCAGCGGCGGCCCCATTGCTCGGCCACATAGGCCGTGGTGCCGGAACCGCAGGTGGGGTCCAGCACCAGATCACCGGGATCGGTGGCCATGAGGATGCAGCGTTCGATGACTTTTACGTTAGTTTGGACAACATATATTTTGCTATCTGTAAAAGATCCTGTACTAGTATCGGACCATAAATTTGAAATTGGAATTACTGGAAAATCATCCAAAAATCTTAAGTATCTAATAAAATTTTCACCATATATAATTCGTGATGCCTTATCTAGCCTGTATAGACCATCAACAGTTGTCTTCCAGTGTAGCCCTTTAGGCGGAAACCACTTTACGTTACGGCTATTAAAAGGATTTTGTTGCGAACTAGGAGCCCCTTGAGATGTTATCTGGTCTGATGTCGCAAGGCGCGTCAAATCAATAGGGCTTTTATCAACTGTTTTTATGGAAGATACTTCCTTATATATAGAAGCTCCTTGGCTACCAGCTGTCTTAGGCTGGAATATCTGTCTATATTTAAGACATGATATATCCTTTCCATACCAAAGGATATGATTAAAAATTGATGAAATATAAAGTCCAGAGAATCCTGTTGTAGTTGTAAAAGAAATCTGACTGACAAAATTCTCTTCTCCAAAGACCTCATCCATCAACATTCGTACACGGTGCACGTTCTCATCACCGATCTGCACGAAGATGCTGCCGGAATCCGTGAGCAGATCGCGGGCCAGCAGGAAGCGGTCGCGCAGATAGCTGAGGTAGGAGTGGATGCCGTCTTTCCAGGTATCACGAAAGGCTTTGACCTGTTCCGGCTCGCGGGTCATGTTGTCGGCCTTGCCGTCCTTCACATCCCGACTGGTGGTGGACCACTGGAAATTGCTGTTGAACTTGATGCCGTAGGGCGGGTCCATATAGATGCACTGCACCTTGCCGCGCAGACCTTCGCGCTCGGACAGACTGGCCATGACCTGCAGGGAGTCCCCCAATATCATGCGGTTGGTCCAGTTCTGGTCGTGCTGGTAAAAATCGGTCTTGTCCGCGTCCGGCGCAATGCCGTTGAAATCCGCAAACAGCGAAAGCTGCTCCTGCGGCTGGGGCCGGGCGGCCTTGGTCTCGCGTATCAACTCCTGCACCAGGGCGCGGGGATGGACCTTTTCCTGGATGTACAGGGGCGGGGCCTGCACGGTAAGGCGGTCATCCCCATCGTATTTGCCGCGCCAGATGAGCTGCGGGTCCAGATCCGGGTCGCGCTTCTGAAAGCTCAGACGCACGGGGGCCAGCTCTTCCTGCCGCATGACGGACTGATACTCCGCTGTGGGGATGTTGGTGCGCCGGTCGGCCTCATGGGTGATGGTCTCAACGGTCTTGAGGGGAGAAGCTTTGCGAGCCATGCCGTATCCTTTCTTACACGTTATCTTCAACGATGATGCTCAAGGGTGATGTCGCCAGCAGACGCTGACCGCGCCCGGCTTTGACCACCGTGCCGGAAATCTCCACCAGCAGCTTGTCCCTGTGGGCGGTGATGGCCTGCAGGTAGTCTTCTCCGGCAAGCTGAACCTGCAGCACACGGGGATGGGACGCCATGATGTCCCTGATCTTGATGACCCCGGTCTCCACAGGGTCCGGGGATTCCAGCCCCATCACCAGACCACGCACCACCTGTTCGGGTTCCGGTTTCGTGGCCTTGATGGCGGCAGAGGCCTCCCGGATCAGGGGCATATAACCGGCATCCACACTGATGCGGGCCAACGGCCGCTGCTGCCGCCGGTTGGCTGAATAACTAATACTGATTTCGATATACTGGGGTCTCAGGCTCTCATGGAGCGCAGTGACAGCATCACAGAGGTTGGTGGTCAAGCCCGATGTCGCCGCCTGCTGGAAGTGCTCCAGCCTGCTGTCATTGCTGGCCTGCTGGGCCGCCGTATTCAAGGCCTCCAGACCACTTTGCAGCGTCGGGACGACCCGTTTTTCATAGGGCAGCGCTTCCGGGATATCCACGAGCGTGCCCTGAACATTCAGATCCGGCGCAACCGGCGCCAGCAATTGCAGGATGAAGCTGCCGTGCGCTGTCTGGGCAAAACGCACGCTGTCCATGAAGCGCTCCGCATCCTGCGGTTTTCTGCCGGGATAGCTGATCTTGTGCGTTGCCGCCGAGCAGGCGGCCGCCAGCAGCAGGTCGCGTGTCTGGGACACAAAGTCCACACTGCGCATGATATTAAGCGAACCGTCCCGGGTATCTTCCGAGACGTTCCTGACGCGGATCACATCGAAACCGCTGTGCCGCAGATCCGCCTCGATAAGCAGCTGGGAGCGGTCCTCCTCCCGTTCCAGTGCCGCAAGGACATCTGCCATGCGCGCGGGATAGTCGGCAAAACGAGTGGCCAGGGGCACCAGCAACTCCTCATTGCCATACTGCCAGATGGTGGCTTTTCCGGGATATTCGTCAAGCTGTGTGGCGCCCTTGCTACGCAAATAGGCCATGAGCTGCACGGGGGTGATGGACTGCAGCACCTGTTTGTCTGAAATACGCACTCTCATATCATTTCCCCATTGGCGCTATGCCGCATGGCTTCTTTCAGAAAGTCCACAGAAAAGACGTTCTTTCGCGGGATGTGGACAGTGACTGTGCTGTCATTTTCCGTTTCGGGTTTCCCGGCCAGGGAAAGCCAGTAGGCACAATGGTGCAGGCAGAGCTGGTCTTCCGTCTGTTTTGTCCAGTCCTCGCAATCTTCCGGCACACATACCAGTACCAGCAGGCGTGGATCTATGACGTCGGCACGCAAGTCATTATAATTTTTGACAGGCAGGGCAAACGCGATCTCATCTTTGGAACGATCCACCGTATGCGTGCATTTGAGCTGGATCGCGACCCTGCCCCGCGTCCGTCTGCAATTGGGGATATCCTTCATGCACAGCTCAAGGTCCACACTGTCGTTATCTACTTCCGGTCTGCTGGGATTACAGCCCGCCTGGGCGGCTATGGCGGCCACATAGGCGCGGCTGAACTGCTCCATCTTTGCGGTATGATGCATGGCGGCCGTTATCCCTTTTTCATCTGATCACAGGCCTCGCTGACAGCCTCGGCAAAAGCCTGCTCGACCCGTGCGGCAAAATCGTCCTGGATGCGGTACACTTCCCGCAATTCCACAAAGGCCCAACGGCCAAACTGCCCCAGGCGGTTGATGCCGGGCAGCCAGTACGTTTCCATAGTGGACTTCTTTTCCTTGGCGTCCTCACCCCGGTAGCCCTTGATCTCCACCACCAGGTGCAACCGGTCGTCCTCGCCGTGGCCGTCATCCACCAGTACGATAAAGTCCGGCAGGTAGACATGCGCCTCACCTGCCAGGGTATAGGGCACTTCAAAGCCGAGGTTGTGATTCTTCACATAGGCGCGCACCTGGGGGTGTGATTCCACCACGCGACAGAACTCCCCTTCCCAGTCGCTGTCCAGCACCACCCAGTTGACGTGGCATTTGCGGGCATCGGTCTGCCAGCGGCTGGGCTTGGTGGTGGTGAAATTGACGTGGCGCGTGGAGCCCTGCGGATTGTAGGCATCCAGGATGACCGTCACGGGACGATTTCTGGATGACAGCGAGCGTGTGATGGCCGCCGTTATACGCTCGCAGGCCATGTCCGCCAGCTCGCGATACAGCAGCTGGCCCGGCATGGTATTGCCCGCGCAGCTGAAGCACTGGTGCAGCCACTGCGCGGCGATACGTTTGAGCTGTCCAAAAAGATGGAGCTTGGGTTCCTGCCCCGCATCGCGGAATTTGTGCATCAACAGATGGCGGGTCAGATGCATGAGGATGGTGTTCTCGCGCACTTTGTCCAGATGATCCAGACTCAGGTTCACCCCCTCGCCGATGATGCCCTCGTTACGCGTGATGGACGGCCCCACCAGCTCCGGGGTGAGCTGCAGGCAGGAATCTTCGTTGAAATCCGCAGTGAGGATCTCTTCCGGCAGCTCCACACGATAGCCCACCACACGAGGGAAGGTGATCTCCAGCGCGTCACGATCCGGGCGCACGGCCTTGACCTGCACGCTCTCGCGCGGCTTGGTGGCTTTGACGACGACAGCCTGTGCCGTGAACTCAAAGGGAACCCCCAGCACGTCGGAGTATTCCACATTGAACAGGCCTTCCTCGTTCAGGTCATAGGATTGACGCCGCAAGGCGCGACCGATGACCTGCTCGCACAACAGCTGGGTGCCGAAAGCGCGCACGCCCAGCACATGCGTGACAGTATTGGCATCCCAGCCTTCCGTCAGCATGGAGACCGAGACCACACAACGGATGCTCTCGCCCAGTTGGCCGGACTTGCCCACGGTGTTCATGACTTCGCGCAGGATGGTGGCCTCACTCAGGGTACCGCCCCGCTGCAGCTCCGCTGCCAAAGGACCGCCGCGCTGCAGGATCTCCCGCTTGAAGCGGGCTATCTCGTCTTTGGCGGCCTCGGTGAAAGCGTCGTCCAGCACATCTCCCTTTTCCAGCTGCTGGGAATCAATGAGCAGGGTGCGCGGCCGCGCCAGAGGCTGGCCATTCTCGTCGAAATTGCGGAACAGAGGCAAACGGCCGTTCTCCAGGCTTGTGCTGCTTTATCTGCCATTCCTTTTGCAACTGTAAGGATTGT
>OGXA01002904.1_pt1 | contig 11576 bp, 8 predicted proteins | sample 1576171 | NCBI WGS metagenome assembly OGXA01 (sample SAMEA3541587, study PRJEB24748) | human gut metagenome | biome: human gut; feature: human-associated habitat; material: faeces | place: China | collected 2012 | reverse complement strand
GTTTGGAGACTTCCAATATTCTGCTAGATGATTTGTTCAAGCATGTTGTCGATAAGGTGGAAGGACTTTATACGCACTGGTTCTTAGGTGAGTTGGGCAACAACTGGTCGGATGTATGTGCGGATGAACTGGCAACTTACGGTAAAGTTTTGGAAGTACCGCAACAGGAGGATTTTTACCGTTCCCGTATCCAAACCTCGGATACGAAAGTATTTGTAATTATCTCAGATGCCATGCGTTATGAAGTGGCAGCTACGATGGCAGATCAGCTTCAGCGAGAAACGCAAAGTAAGGTCTCTATCAGCAGTATGCAGAGCATCTTCCCTTCTACTACAAAGTTTGGTATGGCAGCTTTGTTGCCGCACAAAGAATTGACAGTAGAGGTTTGGAACGATATTTTGACGGTTTTGGCAGATGGACAGTCTACGGCAAGTACTTATAGGGACAAGGTCCTGAAAACAGAAGATTCAGCAAGCGTGGCCTTAAAGTATAATGACATCATTGCTATGAAACGAGCGGAAAGAAGTGCTTTGGTAAAAGGTATGGATGTGGTCTATATTTACCACGATACCATTGATGAAGCCAGCCACACTTCGGATACTGCAGTTTTTGCTGCGTGTGACAAGGCAATTTCAGAATTGAAGAATCTTGTGCGTATCATTGTAAATGAATTTGGTGGAACGAATATTCTAATTACGGCAGATCATGGATTTCTTTATACATACAGTCCTTTGAAGGAAGAGGACAAAGTAGATAAAAGAGGCTTTTTTGATGTGAATGTAACAAACTCTGACATTACAAAAAAAGAAAGTATCAAGCGATGTGTGGAGCATGGCAGAAGATATGCAATTATGCAGAAGGGTGTGCAACCAGATTACTTGATGCCTGTAAAATTCCTGGGCGGAAATACGGAATTCGATGGATTTGCACCGAGAGAAAGTATTCGTATCAAAATGAATGGCGGTGGTATGAATTTTGTGCATGGTGGTATCAGTTTACAGGAAATGGTTGTTCCGGTGATTGAGTATCATTATCTCCGTAATGATTCTATGGAATACAAGCGTAATAAACAGAAATATGATACCAAGCCGGTAACGGTTAATTTACTGTCCGCAAACCGTAAAATCAGCAATATGATTTTTTCGTTGAACTTCTATCAAAAAGATGCGGTCAGTACAAACCGTGAAGCTGCAACCTATCAGGTTTACTTTACAGATGAGGACGGCAAGCAGATTAGTGATATTCAGAAGATTATTGCAGATAAGACCAGCGATAACGGTGCAGAAAGAACTTTCCGTTGTCAGTTTAATCTAAAATCTCTAAAATACAGCAATACAGCTACTTATTATCTGGTAATTGCAGATGAACAGGGATTACAGATGCCACAGCGGGAGCCATTTCAGATTGACATCGCCTTTGCGGTGGACGAGTTTGATTTTTTTAATTAATGCCGCAGGAGGAGAGAAAGATGGAGCAATTTGCAGAGGGTGAAAGTACCCGCGAAGAAATAAAGAACAAGCTCCGTCAGAACTTTGACGGTAAGATTGTTCGGAAAGACCTGACAAAGAAAATTAAAGAAGGGGCGAATGTCCCGGTGTATGTTCTTGAGTTCTTGTTGGGACAGTATTGCAGTTCAGATGATGAGACTGTTATAGATAAAGGTGTACAGAACGTGAAGCGTATTCTTGCTGACAACTTTGTACGCCCGGATGAATCACAGAAGATTTTGTCTCAGTTGCGTAAAAAAGGTAGTCACACGATCATTGATATGGTGACTGTTCGACTGGATATGAAAAAGGATTGCTTTTTTGCAGAGTTTTCTAATTTGGGCGTTGGTAATGTACCAATTGCCGACGAATATCCGGAAAAATTTGATCGCCTGCTCTGTGGCGGTATCTGGTGTATTGTTCAGCTGGATTATGAGGTTGAAGGCGACAATAACTTTGGTATTGAGGACATTGATGGAAATCCGCTTCGTTCCAAACAGAAAAAGCAGAAAGATATTTCACCAATCAGTATCCGTAAGCTGACACCGATCCAGATGCCGCACATTGATATTGAGGAACTGAAGCAGGGACGAAAAGCTTTTACGAAAGATGAATGGTTGGATATCCTTCTTCGTTCTATCGGAATGGAACCGGATGAATTTACATACCGTGAGAAATGGTTGCTCTTGACCCGTATGATTCCATTAGTTGAGAATAACTTTAATCTTTGTGAGCTTGGACCGAGAAGCACCGGTAAATCTCATCTTTACAAAGAGATTTCACCAAACAGTATTTTGATTTCCGGTGGACAGACGACGGTTGCAAACCTGTTTTACAATATGGGACGCAAAACGGTCGGACTGGTCGGCTTATGGGACTGTGTAGCCTTTGATGAAGTGGCAGGTATCAAGTTTAAAGATAAAGATGGCATTCAGATTATGAAGGATTACATGGCATCCGGATCTTTTGCCCGTGGCAAAGAAGAAAAAGCTGCTACTGCGTCCATGGTATTTGTGGGAAATATCAATCAGAGTGTGGACGTGCTGTTGAAAACGTCCAGTCTGTTTGCACCTTTCCCGCATGAAATGGGAACAGATACAGCATTTCTTGATCGTATGCATTGTTATCTTCCAGGATGGGAGATACCGAAGTTCAGACCGGAGCATTTTACCGATGATTACGGTTTTATCAGTGACTATTTGGCAGAGTTCATCCGAGAGCTTCGCAAGGAGCAGTATGGAGATGCACTTGATCACTACTTCCGCTTGGGGAGAAATCTGAATCAGCGTGATACAATTGCGGTTCGTCGTATGATAGACGGTTATCTGAAGTTGATGTACCCAAATGGTGAGTTTACCAAAGAAGAACTGGAAGAAATTATTCAGATTGCATTGGAAATGCGTCGCCGTGTCAAGGAGCAATTGAAGAAGCTGGGTGGTATGGAGTTTTATGATGTGAACTTCTCCTATATAGATTTAGAAGATATGTCAGAACATTATGTTTCCGTACCAGAACAGGGTGGCGGTAAGCTGATACCGGATGGAATGTGTAATCCGGGACAGGTTTATACCGTATCCAGAGGAAAAAGTGGTATGATTGGTGTATTCCGTTTGGAAAGCCAGATGCTTCCGGGCAATGGCAAAATTGAACGGACTGGCTTAGGCAGTGATTCTAAATGCAAGGAAGCGGTGAACACAGCATTTAATTATCTGAAAGCCAACGGCAATCGGATCAGTGGCTCTATCAGCACCTCAACCAAGGATTACATCATCAATTATCAGGATTTGCAGGGTATCGGTATGACAGACAAATTGGCACTTTCAACATTGATTGCACTTTGTTCGATTGCCCTTGGAAAGCCTGTTGTCAGCAACTTGGCAGTGTTGGGAGATATAACAATTAGTGGCACAATGATAAAGGTGGATGAACTTGCCAATACACTTCAGGTGTGTCTGGATAGCGGCGCAAAGAAGGTGCTGATTCCGAGTACCTCGTTTGTTGATTTTGCAAGTGTTCCGGCTGATCTGATGAGTGCATTTCAGCTAATTCCGTATCAGAGTGCGGAAGATGCAGTGTTTAAGGCGTTAGGGGTAGAGTAATATAAGGAGGGATAAGTTTCATTCATATAGATGTCTGAGGAAAATTTAATAGAAAAAACATGAAAAAAGCACTGAAAACCGTTGGATTATCGGTTTTACAGGGCTTTTTCTTTTTCATGATGTATATAATCGCCTAAATGATAGGTATGACGCAAAGGCGGAAATAGAAAAACTTGAAAAAATGGTGTAAAAGTGGTGTAAATACCGTCAAAATCAATTTAATAGAAAATTAATAAAGCCTGAAACCCCCAGTAAAATCAAGGGTTTCAAAAATTTTATTAAAAAAATTAGCACTCGAGGGTTGACATTGCTAATAGGTGGTGGTATGTTATGTACAGATAAAAAATTAGCACTCCAAAATATAGAGTGCTAACAAATTAAAAGCATACTTCAGATGGAGCGTGTGACCAATGGAAAATGAAAACAAAGAACTAGAGTTGAGCGAGAGACAGCTTACCATACTGGATGCAATCATCCGCAATTATCTCGCCACAGGAGAGCCGGTTGGCTCACGTACAATTTCAAAATATACAGATCTTAATCTGAGCTCGGCAACAATCAGAAATGAGATGAGCGACTTAGAGGAGATGGGCTATATAGTACAGCCACATACCTCAGCAGGAAGAATTCCTTCGGATAAGGGCTACAGATTATATGTAGACCATCTTATAGAGACCAATGATAAGAAGGAAAAAGAGCTTTCTGATATGAAGGAGCTGGTCATTGAAAATACCGAGAAGATGGAGCAGGTGTTAAAGCAGGCGGCAAAGGTACTTGCAAACAGTACCAATTATGCCACACTGGTTTCTGCACCGGATGTCAATCACAACAAGGTGAAATTCATCCAGCTTTCACAGGTTGACGACCAGCACTTGCTTGCAGTAATTGTTATGAACAATAATATGGTCAGAAACAAGATGCTTGATTTATATGAGCCGCTTGACAATGAGACAATACTTAAGCTCAACATTCTGCTTAACACCTCATTAAACGGACTCGCAATGAACGAGATTAATCTTGGAAACATTGCAAGCATAAAGGAGAGAGCTGGTATTCATTCAGGAATTGTCTCTGATGTGATTGATGCATTGGCACAGACCTTCGCTGAGAGTGAGGATCTTAAGATTTACACCAGCGGAGCAACAAATATTCTGAAGTATCCTGAGCTTTCGGATTCCAATAATGCAGCGACACTTTTGTCAGCATTTGAGGAAAAGGAAGAGCTAGCAAGCCTTGTTACTGAATCCCTATCCGATTCCGAGAAGAAGGACAATGGAACAGGCATTCAGGTTTATATAGGAAATGAATCTCCAATCCAGACCATGAAGGACTGCAGTGTTGTCACTGCGACATATGATCTGGGTGAGGGCGTAAAGGGCACGATAGGAATTGTCGGACCAAAGCGCATGGATTATGAAAAAGTAATGGATAATCTAAAGACTCTTAAATCCCAGTTAGATGGAATTTATAAGAAGTCTGAGGATGAAACATAGGAAGGTGGTCAAAAATGCCAGAGGATATTAAAAAAGAAACAATCGACAATGAGACTGCAGAAAACAAAGCAGAAGAGATAGAGATTGAAGGTGCTGATGAGGAAAACACTCAGGCGGCTGAAGAAGCAAAGAATACAGAAAAAGAAACAAATGAGGCAGATGTGAATGAAGCTGAATCAGAGGATGACGCTTCAGCTGATGCAGATGCCAAAGCAGATGAAAAGAAAGGCCTCTTCAAGAAAAAGAAAAAAGACAAGAAGGATGAGCAGATAGAAGAGCTTAACGACCGTCTGAAAAGACAGATGGCAGAGTTCGAGAACTTCCGCAAGAGAAGTGAGAAGGAAAAATCCCAGATGTTTGACATGGGAGCAAAGACAATAGTTGAGAAAATCCTTCCTGTAATCGACAATTTTGAGAGAGGTCTTGCAGCAGTACCGGATGATAAGAAGGATGATCCTTTTATCACAGGTATGGATAAGGTCTACAAGCAGATGCTCACAGAGCTTGATGCTGTAGGTGTAAAGCCGATAGAGTGCGTAGGACAGGAGTTTGATCCTGATTTCCACAATGCAGTGATGCAGGTTGAAAATGATGAGCTTGAGTCAGGCACCGTAGCACAGGAGCTTCAGAAGGGCTATATGTACAAGGATTCAGTGGTACGCCACAGCATGGTATCAGTAGTACAGTAATGATGTGTACATCTATCCGGCATGACAGTGAATCAGATTTTTATGATTCATGTGAAGCACCGGATGGTTACAAATATATTAAACATGTAAAAACACTATATTTAATAGGAGGAAAATAAAATGGGCAAAATCATTGGTATTGATTTAGGAACAACAAACAGCTGCGTAGCAGTTATGGAAGGTGGAAAACCTACAGTTATAGCAAACCAGGAGGGTGCAAGAACCACACCTTCAGTAGTTGCTTTCACAAAGACAGGAGAGAGACTTATCGGTGAGCCTGCAAAGCGTCAGGCAGTTACAAATGCTGAGAAGACAATTTCTTCTATCAAGAGACATATGGGTACAGATTATAAGGTGCAGATTGATGACAAGAGCTACAGCCCACAGCAGATTTCAGCTATGGTACTTCAGAAGTTAAAGGCTGATGCAGAGGGATACCTTGGTGAGAAGGTTACAGAGGCAGTTATCACAGTACCTGCTTACTTCAACGATGCTCAGCGTCAGGCTACAAAGGATGCCGGCAAGATTGCAGGTCTTGATGTAAAGCGTATCATCAACGAGCCTACAGCAGCAGCACTTGCTTATGGTCTTGACAATGAGAAAGAGCAGAAGATTATGGTTTATGACCTTGGTGGTGGTACATTCGATGTATCTATCATCGAGATTGGTGACGGCGTCATCGAAGTATTATCTACAAACGGTGATACACGCCTTGGTGGTGATGATTTCGATAACAAGGTAACACAGTGGATGATTGACGAGTTCAAGAAGGCAGAGGGTGTTGATCTTTCTACAGACAAGATGGCACTCCAGAGATTAAAGGAAGCTGCTGAGAAGGCAAAGAAGGAGCTGTCTTCAGCTACTACTACAAACATCAACCTTCCATTCATCACAGCTACAGCAGAGGGACCAAAGCATTTCGATATGACTCTTACAAGAGCAAAATTCGATGAGCTGACACATGACCTCGTAGAGAGAACAGCAATCCCTGTACAGAACGCTATGAAGGATGCAGGCGTTACAAATGCAGACCTTGGACAGGTATTACTTGTAGGTGGTTCTACACGTATTCCGGCCGTACAGGACAAGGTAAAGCAGATGACAGGAAAAGAGCCAAGCAAGTCTCTTAACCCTGATGAGTGCGTAGCAATCGGTGCTTCTATCCAGGGTGGTAAGCTTGCAGGAGATGCCGGTGCCGGCGAAGTACTTCTCCTTGATGTTACTCCACTTTCTCTTTCAATCGAGACAATGGGTGGTGTTGCTACAAGACTTATCGAGAGAAATACAACTATTCCTACAAGAAAGAGCCAGATATTCTCTACAGCCGCTGATAACCAGACAGCCGTTGATATCAACGTGGTACAGGGTGAGAGACAGTTCGCCCGCGATAATAAATCACTCGGACAGTTCAGACTTGATGGTATCCCACCAGCACGTCGTGGAGTTCCACAGATTGAGGTTACATTCGATATCGATGCAAATGGTATCGTAAATGTGTCTGCAAAGGATCTTGGAACAGGAAAAGAGCAGCACATCACAATCACAGCAGGATCTAATATGTCTGATGATGAGATTGATAAGGCTGTTAAAGAGGCTGCTGAGTTTGAGGCACAGGATAAGAAGAGAAAAGAAGCAATCGATGCAAGAAATGATGCTGAGAGCTTTGTATTCCAGACAGAGGATGCATTAAAGCAGGTTGGAGATTCTGTTGATGCCGCTGATAAGTCAGCAGTTGAGGCTGATATCGCAGCAGTTAAGTCATTTCTTGATGCACATAAAGAGGCTGAGGCTATGACAGAGGCTGATGTTGCAGAGCTTAAGGCAGCACAGGAGAAGCTCACACAGAGTGCACAGAAGGTATTTGCAAAGATGTATGAGCAGGCTCAGGCAGCACAGGGTGCAGCAGGAGCAGGTCCGGATATGAACGCTGGAGCAACAGGAGCAGGACCTGATATGAATGCAGGCGCTTCAAACGGTGCAGATGATGATGTCATCGACGCAGATTTCAAGGAAGTATAATTTAACAGATGCTGCCACAATGATATGATGATTAAAGATCTGTAATACGGGTTATAAATCTAAGCATCAAAATGGCTGCGTAAGTAAATTACTCGCAAGGTTGGTCAATTGGCCGGCCTTGCGAATTAGTTGTATAATAAAAGGAATTTTCAATTATGGCAGAAAAAAGAGATTATTATGAGGTATTAGGAGTATCTAAGACCGCAACAGATGCAGAGATTAAAAAAGCCTTCAGACAGCAGGCAAAGAAATATCATCCTGACATTCATCCGGGTGATAAAGAGTGTGAGGAGAAGTTTAAGGAGGCTCAGGAGGCCTATGCCGTATTGTCTGATCCGGATAAGAGACGCCAGTATGATCAGTTCGGTCATGCAGCATTTGATGGCACAGGCGGCGGAGCCGGTGGCTTTGATTTCTCAGGCATGGATATGGGGGATATTTTTGGGGACATTTTCGGAGATTTCTTCGGAGGTGGAAGAAGCAGTGGCAGAAGAAATGGTCCTGCACAGGGTGCAAATGTCCGTCTCAGTGTAAGAATTTCTTTTGAGGAAGCTATATTTGGCTGTACAAAGGAGCTTGAATTCAACTATAAGGAGACATGCTCTACATGTGGCGGAAACGGAGCTAAGCCGGGCACATCTCCTGAGACATGTACACAGTGTAATGGTACAGGTAAGGTTGTCAGACAGAGTCAGTCTCTGTTTGGAGTAGTGCAGAATGTCACAACATGTCCATCCTGCGGTGGTTCAGGCAAGGTAGTAAAGGATAAGTGTCCTACATGTCACGGTACAGGCTACAATACAAAGAAGGTCAGAAAGACTGTTGAGATTCCTGCCGGTATAGATAATGGACAGTGTGTCAGAATACGTGAATATGGCGAGCCGGGCATAAATGGCGGACCGCGTGGAGATCTGCTTGTTGAAGTTATTGTTTCTGGAAGCAGGGATTTTGAGCGTCAGGATGTTAATATCTTTTCGAAGGCATCCATCTCGTATGCTATTGCAGCCTTAGGCGGAGATATAAGAATCAAGACTGTTGATGGAGATATTATATACACAGTTGCACCGGGTACACAGACAGGTACACGTATCCGCTTAAAGGGCAAGGGTGTGCCTTCAACGAGAAATAAAACAATAAGAGGTGACCATTATGTCACACTTGTTGTCAATACGCCTACAGGTCTGTCTAAGGAAGCTAAGGAGGCTCTTAAGAAGTTTGATGAGCTTTCAGGAGGTTCTCTGACCAAGGAGGGCGGAGCTTCTACTGATTCTAAAAAGAAAAAAGGATTTATGGATAAACTCAAAGAGTCCTTGGATGATCTGTAAATAGATAATTTATAATAGATATCCTATGATATATGTCCCGCCATGTGTGGCGGGGCATTTTTTAGGCTATTTTTACGTATAAAAAAATGGGGCTTTTATACAGCACATTTTTATGGTATTATATGAGATAAGTTATGGAGGCAGTCGTATGACTGCCTTGTAAAATGTACGGAAATGTTTTGAAATAAAACTGTATTTATACTATGTATCTATTTTATTAAGAGAGGATTTTTATATGAAGTGGAAGAAATACACGATTGAGACAACAACCGCGGCTGAGGATTTCATGAGCAGCATGCTTATGGAGCTTGGTATCGAGGGGATCGAGATTGAGGATAATATTCCTCTGACCAAAGAGGACCAGGCGGATATGTTTATTGATTTTTTGCCGGAGCTGCCTCCTGATGAGGGCATAAGCCATGTCAGCTTTTATATTGAGGATGATGGCAGTGATCAGTCAGATATACTCAGGAAGGTAAAGCTTGGACTTGAGGATTTAAGAGACACTGTTGATGTGGGAAGCGGTGTGATTTCGTCATCTGAGACAGAGGATCTCGACTGGATTAATAACTGGAAGAAGTATTTTTCATCATTTACAATCGGTGATATATTGATTAAGCCTACATGGGAAGAGGTAAAGCCTGAGGATGCGGATAAATTTATGATAGAAATTGATCCGGGAATCTCCTTTGGTACAGGAAAGCACGAGACAACACAGCTTTGTATCAAGCAGCTTATCAAGTATATTGAGGGCGCAAAGGAAGCACCTACAGTGCTTGATGTGGGTTGTGGAAGCGGAATCCTTTCAATTGTAGCTTTAAAGCTTGGTGCAAAGGAGGTTGTAGGTACTGACCTTGATGCTGACTGTATGATCTCTACGCGTGACAATATGCAGGTCAACCATCTGGATGAGAAGCTTGGCACGTTTTATGTCGGCAATCTCATAGATGATACAGAGCTTCAAAAGAAGGTCGGTACAGAAAAATATGATATAGTTGTTGCAAATATCCTTGCTGATGTCATCATTCCTATGGCACCTGTTATTCCTGACAGATTAAAGGAAGGTGGATATTTCATTACATCGGGTATCATAGATTTCAAGGAAAATGAAGTTAAAGAGGCTATCGAAGCAGCGGGGCTTAAGGTGATAGAAATCAATCATCAGGGTGAATGGGTCAATATCACTGCGCAGAAGCTGACTAAATAGTTTGGTGGATTATGTATCAGTTTTTTGTAGAGGAAGAGCAGGTTCATTCTGACAGCATCTCAATCACCGGAGGTGACGTAAATCACATAAAGAATGTACTGCGCATGAAAAACGGGGAAAAAATAAGAGTAAGCTCAAAATCAGGGCAGGCGTACTTCTGTCACATATCATCAATTCTGGATGATGAGGTCATCGCAGCTATTGAAAGTGCAGATGAGACGGGCACAGAGCTTGACAATCACATTGTGCTGTATCAGGGGCTGCCAAAGGGCGATAAGATGGAGCTTATCATTCAAAAGGCTGTGGAGCTTGGTGTATCTGAGATAGTACCGGTTGCCATGAAAAACTGTGTTGTAAAGCTGGATGAAAAAAAGGCGGCAAAAAAGCTGCAGAGATGGCAGGCTATCGCTGAGAGCGCAGCAAAGCAGTCAAAGCGTACTGTGATCCCCACTGTGAAGCAGCCGGTTACATACAAGGAAGCTTTGAAAATCGCTTCAGAGCTTGACATCACGCTGGTGCCATATGAGAATGAGCGTGGCATGGATGCGACAAGAGAGATAATGGGGCAGCTTAAGACTGGACAGACTATCGGGGTTGTAGTTGGTCCTGAGGGAGGCTTTGCGCCGGAGGAGATAGCACTTGTGGATGAGCATGCCACAATGCACAGAATAAGCTTGGGACGCAGGATTTTACGCACGGAGACAGCAGGACTTGCTGCACTTGCCATGCTTGTATACAATTTGGATGTATAGACAGTAGAGATACTTAACAGTTAAGAAGTAGAAGTTAGGAGCAAAAATGGAAGCATATTTGGATAATTCTGCCACAACCAGATGCTCAAAAGCAGCGGCAGATATGGTTTATAAGCTGCTTACAGAGGATTACGGTAATCCTTCATCACTTCATATGAAGGGTGTTGAGGCAGAAAATTATATTAATGATGCTAAGAAAAAGATTGCAAAGACACTCAGGGTGCAGGACAAGGAGATACTATTTACATCCGGCGGCACAGAGTCGAATAATACTGCAATAATAGGTGCTGCAATGGCCAATAAGCGTGCAGGAAGGCATATCATCACATCTTCTGTAGAGCACGCATCGGTTTTGTCTGTGATGCAGTTTCTGGAGGAGCAGGGCTTTGAAATCACATATCTGCCTGTAAACCATGACGGCGTGATAAGTGTTGAAGAGCTGAAAAATGCCGTAAGGGAGGATACAATTCTTGTATCGCTTATGCATGTAAACAATGAGATTGGC
>OGXA01002895.1_pt1 | contig 11602 bp, 10 predicted proteins | sample 1576171 | NCBI WGS metagenome assembly OGXA01 (sample SAMEA3541587, study PRJEB24748) | human gut metagenome | biome: human gut; feature: human-associated habitat; material: faeces | place: China | collected 2012 | reverse complement strand
GGGTTCCGCTGCGATATGGCCATGCTGGTGCCCACGGCCTTCTGGCAGGAGGCTGCGGCGCAGCTGCGCGAAGTGAAGCACAATCTCTTCATGCTGGCCGAAGCCGAGCAGGCGGATCTTTTCGACCGTGCGTTCGACGCCTGCTATGCGTGGGAGTTCCACCATATCGTCAACGACATCGCGCAGGGACGTCGCCGCGTGTGGGATCTGCGCAACTACCTTTACGCCGACCGCGACCGTTATCCGCGTTCGGCCATGCGGCTGATGTTCACCTCCAATCACGACGAGAATTCGTGGAACGGCAGCGAGTTCCGCCGGCTGGGCGATGCGGCCGGAATCATGGCCGCGCTGACGTTCGTGCTGCCGCAGTCGATGCCGCTCGTCTATACGGGGCAGGAGTTCGGCTACGACCATTCGTTCGCCTTCTTCGACCGCGATCCGATGGTCGATCCCCGTCCGGGGCGCTTCACGGAGCTGTACCGGCTGCTGTGTCTGTTGAAGCACCGCAACCGCGCGTTGCAGGCGGGCGAGCGGGGCGGTTCGTTCGTCGAGATCGAGAACAACGCCAAGGATTGCCTGATGACTTTCGTGCGCGAGGTGGAGGGCAACCGCGTACTCTGCGTGATGAACCTCTCGCCCTATACGATCCACGCCGATTTCAATACGGGCATCTATCAGGGCGAATACGCCGATGCGCTGACGGGCAACCGGATCGTCGTGCCTTATCGCGTCGAGCAGGATATGGCGCCGTGGAGCTACCGGATTCTGATTCGGGAGTGATCCGGTCCGGGGCTTGTCGTGCATCGGTTCGGGTTTTGCGACGGGCGCCCGAATCGCTCGGAGAGGGCTTGGCGGTTCGGAAAATTTGATTTATCTTTGAGACGATGATACGCAATCTCCTCCTGTTGGTCTGCCTGTGCGCGTGGCTGCCCGCCGCGGCGCATCCCTACGCGGTGGAACAGATCGAAAACGTGCAGTCGGCCGACCGTACGCGCTTCACGTCGAATCCCGACGGGATCCTTTCGCAGGCGGCCGTGGCGCGCATCGACTCGATCTGCTACGGCCGTATTATTGCCACTGACGGCGTATTCTCTATGGATGGAAATGTGGCTCCAATGGACAAAATCTGTGAACTGGCAGAAAAATACAATGCCCTCGTAATGGTAGATGAATCACACTCTGCAGGAGTGGTAGGCCCTACAGGACATGGAGTAGCTGAACAATTCGGTGTATACGACAAGATTGACATCTTTACAGGTACATTAGGAAAAGCCTTTGGCGGAGCTATGGGTGGATTTACCACTGGTAAAAAAGAAATTATTGACATGTTGCGTCAGCGCTCTCGTCCTTACTTGTTCTCTAACTCTGTAGCACCAGCTATCGTAGGAGCAAGCTTGGAAATGTTCCGCATGCTCAAAGAAAGCAATGCTTTGCATGACAAACTGATGAGCAATGTCAACTATTTCCGTGACAAGATGATTGCTGCCGGATTTGACATCAAACCTACACAGAGTGCTATCTGCGCTGTCATGTTGTATGATGCCAAACTGTCACAGGATTTTGCAGCCCGCATGCAGGAAGAAGGCATTTATGTAACCGGATTCTACTATCCAGTAGTGCCGAAAGGCCAGGCGCGTATCCGCGTACAGCTTTCTGCCGGTCATGAACAATGCCATCTGGACAAAGCAATCCAGGCCTTCATCAAAGTAGGAAAAGAATTAAACGTCATCAAATAACCTACTACTTAAAATCACATGTCGAAAGGCTGTTCTTCTACAACTAGAGGGACAGCCTTTCTTTTATATTCATATAAAATGAACGGTGTATGCTTTATAAATTATTTTTCCGTCTGTTCTTCTGGCCAGTTTACCAAATACAATAATTCTGTAGCACGGGTAAATGCGGTATACAACCAGCGGAAATAATCGGGCGAAAGCATATCTTCCGTCATGTAGCCTTGATCAAGAAAAACTCTTTTCCACTGACCACCTTGCGCTTTATGACATGTAACAGCATACGCATATTTTACCTGCAACGCATTGTAATAAGGGTCTTCTTTCATTTTTTTCATTCGTTCCCGCTTGGTCGGTAAGTCAGCATAATCTTCTAACACAGCATAGAACAAACGGTCATTTTCTTCTTTCGACAATGAAGGAAGTTCCGAATGAAGGGTATCCAATAAAATCTTTACTTCCAGTTCAATCCCTTCATAATCAGGAAAAGCAAGCACTACATCTGCGAAGCGAAAACCATACATTTCCCGAACACGCCGTATCCTACGTACCACCGCCACATCTCCATTTGCAATAAAATCAAGTTCCTTACAGTCTGTTCCCCAGAAATAATTATTCTTGGCCACCATCAGCATATCTCCCGTGTTCAGTTCATCTTCCCTGTACAGTACCGTATTTCTTATACCTTTATTATATAGAGAAGCACGTTTGTTGGAACGACAGATAACAATCGTTTCATCCAACCCCACATGACCATAACATTCGTCTATGGCTTCAATCAGTTCACTTCCAGGAAGGATACGTATATCAGGATAGTTCTTACAACAGATTTTAGGATATTCAAAGAAATCCTCGTTTACAATCCTTTCACGCAAGGCAGTAGCATTCGACAAGATACCGGAACCTTCGGTTTGTCGTACTACTTTTGTAAGCACACACTCTGTCACCTCCAGTCCATAGCCCTGCAATGCCGCTACAGACAGCGCCGGGCTCTCTTCCTCCCCTATCGGCGGAAGCTGTGCTGTATCTCCAATCAACATCAACCGGCAACCCAATCCATTATATACATATTGCACGAGATCATCCAATAAACGTCCGCTACCAAAATGGCCACCTGAAAGTCCTTCATTCGCAATCATGGAAGCCTCATCCACAATGAACAGCGTATTCCGGTGCAAATTCTGATTAGCTACAAAATTATCCGTCTCATTCGAAAAGACTTTCTGGCGATATATCTTCTTATGAATCGTATAAGCCGGATGTTCCGCATATCCGGAAAAGACTTTGGCTGCCCTTCCTGTAGGAGCCAACAGAATCACTTTCCGTTGCAATGAATCAAGCGTACGAACCAATGCAGATGTCAATGTAGTCTTACCCGTGCCGGCATAACCTTTCATCAGAAACACACTGTCAGCAGAAGGCGAAAACAGGAATTCGGCAAAACTTTTCACCGCATTTTCCTGCTCTTCTGTTGGTTTATAAGGAAAATTTCGCTTAATTTGTTGCGATAAATCATTATTTAACATAATGCCAGTATAAAAAGTTTACGTAAGATTGACGTGGTTCAACTAATTTACTTATTTTTGCGCTACGAATATAAACTAAAAAAACAATATTATCATGAAAACAGTTCTTAATCTTGTGTTAGCCGCCTGCGTTATCTGCTTGGTATATATATGCTATGGCAGTATTATGGGCCCTATCAACTTTGACAATGCGAAAAAAACCAGAGAAAAAGCAATTATCGCTCGCCTGATTGACATCCGTAAGGCTCAGCAGGAATATCGTACCGTTCATAACGGTGCTTATACAGCAAACTTCGACAGTTTGATTACTTTCGTAAAGACTGCTAAACTTCCTTTCATCATGAAAGTGGGTTCATTGACAGATGATCAGTTGAACAACGGTATGACAGAAAAGAAGGCTATGGACTTGATTAACAAGGCTAAGAAAACTGGAAACTGGAGCGAAGTTGAAAAAGAAGGCTTACAGAACTTCCGTCGTGATACAATGTGGGTGGCTGTAATGGATACTATCTTTGCAAAAGGATTTAATCCGGATTCTTTGGCATACGTTCCTTACGGAAACGGAGCTAAATTTGAAATGGCTATCCGTCAGGATACTACAAAATCTGGTGCTCCTCTGAACTTGTTCCAGGCACAGGTTGCATACGATGTATACTTGGGTGACTTGAACAGCCAGGAATTGATCAACTTGAAAGACATGCAGTCAAAATTGGGTAAATATTGCGGTTTGAGAGTTGGTGACATCGAACAGCCGAACAACAATGCAGGAAACTGGGAATAATCCTATGGCCCAACCTATTGATTTTAATAAATCAGAACAGTATATATTATCCATCCGTCTGAGTACGGATGGATTTTCTTTTTCTATCTATCACCCTCAGCAATCGGAGGAAGTATATTTCAGTTCCTCGCCAGTCAATACGCAGCGCTCAATGGCTGCCAATGTAAAAGCCTATTTGACAGAAACAGAAGAACTGAAACATCGTTTCAAACAGGTTAATATCCTTATTCATACTTCACGTTACACTACACTCCCGTTGGAATTGTATGAAGACGAACAGACCGACCTTCTGTTCTATCAGAACCTGCCCCCACAAAATAACGAAGTCGTACTTTGTAATATTTTAGGGAAGAGCAACCTCGTCATTCTTTTTGGGCTGGACAAGCTCACCCATCTGTTTCTGACAGAGCATTTCCCCAATGCCCGTTTGTTTGCATCCGTAAGTCCAATTACCGAGTACCTCGCACATAAGGTCAAACCGAGTGACTGCCGTAAATTATTTGCCATCTTCCATCCCGAAAGTGTAGAAGTGATAGCTTTCGAAAAAGAAAAACTACTGCTACTGAACACTTACCCCATTTCCGGCCTGAATGATTCATGCTATTATCTGTTGAACATCTGGCAGCAGGCTGGCTATAATCAAGAAGATGACCAGTTATACATTTGCGGGAACAATCGGGTTCCACAATGGGAAGAATTGCCATTGCGACTAAAAAAATACATACGAAAACTATTCATCATTAATCCTCAGATGGAATTCAACGACTCAGCAATGAGCCGCATCAAAGAAATTTCATTTGACATGCTATCTTTAATCTCATGCGAGTAATAAGCGGAATATACAAACGGAGACGTTTCGACGTTCCCCACACATTCAAGGCACGTCCTACGACTGACTTTGCCAAAGAAAATCTGTTCAATGTGCTCAACAACTACATTGACTTTGAAGATGGAATAACAGCACTCGATTTGTTTGCCGGAACGGGCAGTATCAGTATAGAACTTGTGTCACGAGGATGCGATCAGGTTATTTCTGTAGAGAAAGACCCGCAGCACCATGCCTTCATCAGCAAAGTCATGCGCGAGGTCAAAACGGACAAGTGCATCCCTTTAAGAGCCGATGTATTCAAATACATCGAGAAATGCGGCCTGCAGTTCGATTTTATCTTTGCTGACCCTCCGTATGCCCTGAAAGAATTGGCAAGCATACCCGACCTGATATTTCAGTACAACCTGCTCAAGCCGGAAGGTATTTTCGTTCTGGAACATGGAAAAGATCTCAACTTTGAGAGTCATCCCTGCTTTTTCGAGCACCGTCACTACGGAAGTGTCAACTTTTCCTTTTTCAGAGTAAAGGAGCAAGAAGACGCACAACCGATTCAGTAATCTTATTTTTCCAAGAACGTTTTTCCCAAATCCTGGCTGACAACAGAAAACAATCCTTCTGATCGGCCAGGAATATTTCTTTTAAAGTCATAGCCGTTTCCCTGTCATAAAAAAAGGCATTGGCCTCGAAGTTATGCTCAAAACTTCGAAAGTCCATATTCGTAGACCCCACCGTAGACAATTCGTCATCACACACCATCAACTTAGAATGCAGAAATCCCTTTTTGTAGAGGTAAATTTTCACCCCTGCCTTCATCATCTCCGAGAGATAAGATAGCGAACCTTTATGAATAAGCCAGGTATCCCCTCTTTTAGGAAGCATAAGCCGCACATCAACCCCAGCCAATGCTGCTGTCTGCAAAGCGGTCATCACTTCCTCGTTCGGCAAGAAATAAGGAGTCTGCACGTAAAAATACCTCCGGGCAGAACAGATAGCCATCATCAGTCCTTGCATAATATCCCTCCACTCACCTACTGGATCAGAAGTCACAATTTGTCCCAGCACACCTCCCTTCACCGAAATCGGAGGGAAATATTCTGCAGAAGTGAGCAAGGTGCGATCAATGGCATACCAGTCAGTAAGAAAAGCCGTCTGCAATCCGTACACCACCTTTCCTTCCAGTCTGACGTGTGTATCTCTCCAATTTCCTTTTCCCAAGCCCTTCACATAACGTTCTGCCAGATTCATCCCACCTATGAACCCCACACAACCATCTATCACCACAATCTTCCGATGATTGCGATAATTCACTTTACTGGTAAATCTGGGGAAACGGACTTTCAGAAACGAAAGGACTTCTATGCCTTCACAAAGCATTTGTTCATAAAAATCATGAGGCACTTTCCAGCATCCCACATCGTCATACAGCACCCGTATCTTCACTCCGTCACGAGCCCGGTCAATCAAGGCATCTCTAACCAACCGACCTACCGCATCATCCTCAAAAATATAAAACTCCAGATGGATGTGATGACGAGCTCTGTAAATATCTTTCAACAATTCCGATAACATGGAAACAGCATCCGTATAAACTGTAACTCTATTTCCGGAGAAAGGCAGCGCATTATTTACGCGTGAAAAGAAATCCATCAAACGCTGTTTGCCATGTTCTGCCATTACGGATGGTTGTTCCTGATAAGCCGCCATAGGGCGCTTGCTCAAACGAGCATAGCCTTTCCTGCTGATAAGGCGCTCCTTACGCGTACTGCGCCCGAAAAACAAGTACAGAATCCATCCGGCTACAGGAAGAAAAAAGAGAACCAGAATCCATGCCATAGTCTTTACCGGACTACGATTGTCAAGAATCACGACAAAGATAGTTGTCAGTATTACCGCAAAATAAAGAAAGTAGATTACGGCTACAAAGATGCTATTCCAGACTGCTATGTCCATCTTACAACTTGGTTTTCAACAAAATTACGAGTAATTTGGAAAAAGGCAAAAAAAATACCGCAAAAGTGGAATTGACTTTTGCGGTATATATGTTCAACCTTAGAATCTGCGAGGTCCATGTCCCGGGCCAGGACCAAATCCAGGTCCTCTTCCCGGTCCACCCATTCTCGGGCCGGCACCTTTTCCACCAAACAGATTCAGACGGTAAATAAAGTGAACCATGCAATAACTGTAAATCGCATTGTATTCCGTATCACTTCGCATAGCCGCACTGATTACACGGCTGATATTGCTTTGATTACGCAGAATATCATAGAACTGAATGCTGACCGTAGCTGCATTTCCTTTCAGGAAGTCTTGCGAAAGCTGGGCATTCCAAATTAACTCATCACGGTTCATGCTTGCATCCGCATATCCACGACGTGAGTTCTGAGAGATGTCTGTAGCAATTGACATATTCCAGGGCAAACGGACATTGGTACTTGCCCCGTACGAGAACTGGTAGGTATCCATATTATTCTCTTCCTTGAAGCTATTGCGCGAATGCGTATAAGCCAATGAACCGTTCAGAGAGAATTCCCACCAGTCATTACGGTAAGTACCTCTCAAGCGTTCGCTCAAAGACAACTGACGGGTTTTGTTCTTATCCGACACATTCTCAGCCTGTGCATCGCTCATATAACTCACAATGTTATTATAACGGGCCATCGTAAAGGTGTTGATGGTATATTTCTTATTACGCAAAGCCGTATTAGAACCCAAGATACCAAACAAGTTCCAGTTGCCATTGATATTCTCCGGCATGGTTACCGTTCCACCGGTTTGCGGGTCGTATGTACTACGATTACTAATGCTGTTCAATACATTTTCAAAACGGAAGTGCGTCATGATACCCCGCTGTTTCTCTGTATCAAATGTATTATAAAAAGCCATGAACGAGTTGGTAAATGCCGGTTTCAATCCCGGATTTCCCCGACGAATGTTCAACGGGTCGGTCGTATCCTCAATAGGCAGCAAATCCGTCATGCTTGGCTGAGAGCTTCTTCCGCGGTAGTTGATTCTCAACTGGCTTGTTTTCGAGAACTTATAACGGAAATCAAATGTCGGAGTAAAGTTGAATACATTTCGTATGGCCACCGTATCCAACTGATCTTTCTTATAAGACAACTTCGATTTCTGCGGCTGGAAAGAAAGACCGGCATTCAAGCTCATCTTTTCACGAATCCAGCGGAAAGAAACATCGGCCTGATGATTATAATATGTGTATTGTGCACTCTTACTGTTCTTTTCATCCAGCACTCCCACATTATCTCCTCCATAACCTTGCGCTATCTCCCAGTCATCCGGCATTGTAAAAGTGGAGTTATCACTCTTTGAACGCTTGTACTGGAAATTATAGCTGAACTGCAAGAAACCACCTTTAAATATAGGTTCGCTATAAGTAAAGCGTGCACTATAGTTATAATTCAAGGTAGGTGTAGAGATATAGCGGTTCAAAATCTCCAGACGTTCCTCTTCTGTTTTCTGATAATAGTCCGTCTCAGACACTGAAAACTGTTCACTCGAACTGTTCGTATAATTATAAGAGCCGCGGAAAGTAATATTACGCCCTGCCTTTCCCAGACGACGGTTAATCATGGCCGAACCTCCCACATTAAAGTTATCTCCCTTCTGCAGGCTGTTACGTGCAATCGTATTGACAATATTCTCCTCCGGAATCAAAGATGAAAGATTGTCGGCAGCATTCAAGATTTCGTCGGTTGTATGTTCAGGGTCCTGGCTGAATGTAAAAGAGTTTGTCGCACTCCAGTTATCATTCTTTCCGTATGTCAAACGCGGACGGAAAATCAACGTGGTCATGGTATCCGGCTTCCACTCAATACGAAAATCGGCCGTAAGCGAAGTTGTCTTATTACGGTTGGCATTCCAAGCATTCTTGAAAGAGCTGGTAGCCGAAGAAACAAACGTTTCCGAAGCCTGCTTACTGATAATGTCCGCATCCTTGTAGTTATAATTCACACTACCTCCTGTTTCCAATTTCTCACTCTGTGTACTAAAGTTGAAACCACCCATCCTGATGCTGGTCAGACCGTTCTGTCCTCCCCAACGAAAGCCACCGCCTCCTCCTGGATAGCCGTAATCATTCACATTATTCATTGAACCAATCACCGTAAACTGATTTTCTCCAATGAATCGGTTCAACATTACTTTTCCACTGTAACGGTCTTCCGTTCCGGCTGCTACGTCCGCATTACCAAACCATCCCTTATTCATACCCGGCTTCACGCTCAGGTCGAGCACGGTTTCTTCTTCACCGTCATCAATACCTGTCACACGGGCCAAGTCCGATTGTTTATCATACGCACGTACCTTATCGATAATATTTACCGGAAGATTTTTCATGGCAATATTCGGATCATCGGCAAAGAATTCTTTTCCATCAATCATGATTTTCTTAATTTCCTTCCCGTTTATCGTGATTTTTCCGTTTTCATCCACTTCAGCCCCCGGAAGCTTCTTCACCAGTTCCTCCAAAGCCGAACCTTCAGGCACACGATAGGCAGAACTGTTGTACACCAGTGTATCGGCCACTGCCGTCACCTCCGGAGCCTCAGCCACCACTACAGCTTCTGCCAGCATAATGGCATCCGAAGCCAGCTCCACCTTGCCCACATTCAAACGCGGATTGTTACGCGTCAGCGCAACCTGCTTGAAAAAAGGAGTATATCCAATATATGAAACCTTCAGCAGATACTTTCCCGGACGCACAGATAGTGAGAAATGTCCATCCAGATTTGTCACATTTCCCACTACCATTGAACTATCCTTTACGGAAAGGAGCTGTACTGTAGCCTGAATGACAGGCGATTTATCCCCTTCATCAAGAACCGTTCCCGTCACGGTTCCACGGCTGCCGCTGCTTTGTGCAAAAGCAGAAATGGTTACCCCCACCATCAGCAGCAATCCCAATAAAACTTTTTTCATTGCCTTTATCTCTTCCTTGTTGATTAATTGTACCTTTGACAATTATCAACAAAAAAGGTTTACCCCTACTCTTTATTTTTTAACTTATTTTTGTCTGAAGTTTTTTTCAATCTTTGCCTTCTGCATCAAAAACTCTTTACAGAACACACAAATAACCATGTACACAATACCTACTGAATTGTCTGCTTCCTGTAAATTTCCTCCATAAGCTGCATTCAGCAACACTCCTACATAATAAATTCCCCACAAATAGAGTGAAATCACCATTGCTTTCCGCCGAATGGCAAAAGCTTCCTCATTTTCACCCTTCATTTTAGCCAGAAAAACCATGAACAATGAAATCCAGATGACCAGTTTCATTCCCAATTTCACATACAGCAGATTACCGTCATTCACTTGTCCGAACATATACATCAATAACGGAACAAATACTGACAATAACAGTAACACATACCCCAACAAACGGCACGAAGCCGGAAAAATTCCTTTCATAACTTGATTATTTTTTATTCGCACAAAAATACTTAATTGTAAGCCAACATCCGACTTCTTCTAACTTTTTTTCTAAATTTGTGCCCAAAACAAATACACTTATGAGTAAACAAGAAGTCATTATTTGCCAAAATTTCAATACGGAACTCAGCCAGAAGTTATCTGCACATTCATACGACAAGATTTTTATCCTGACCGACGAACATACTTTTCGTCTTTGCCTCCCTCTGCTGCAAGACATCGCCTTGCTGAAGGATGCAGAACAAATTGTCATTGGGCCGGAAGATGTGCATAAAAACTTGGAGACACTGGCCTATGTATGGAACCAGCTCAGCAACCGGGGAGCCACCCGCCACTCGCTGCTCATAAACTTAGGAGGAGGCATGGTGACCGACTTGGGAGGATTTGCCGCAGCCACCTTCAAACGAGGTATCGCTTGTATCAACATCCCCACCACCCTGCTTTCCATGATTGATGCTGCAGTAGGTGGAAAAACCGGAATCAACTTCAACGGACTCAAGAATGAAATCGGCTCCTTCTATCCTGCCGATCAGGTAATGATTGACAGCCAGTTTCTGAAAACCCTCGATATGCCAAACCTGCTGTCCGGTTACGGAGAAATGCTGAAGCACGGTCTAATCAGTCAGCCGTCACACTGGAGCGAACTGCTGACATTTGACTTTGCTCACATAGACTACGCATTGCTACAGAAACTTATCGGCCAGTCCGTGCAAGTCAAGGAAGACATTGTAGAAAAAGATCCCTATGAACAAAGCATCCGGAAAGCGTTGAATTTCGGACATACCATCGGACATGCCTTTGAAAGTTTTGCCCTAAAGACTAACCATCCGGTGCTTCATGGATATGCTGTAGCCTGGGGTATGGTCTGCGAACTTTATCTGTCACACATCCGCTGCGGTTTCCCGAAAGAAGCATTGCGCACCACCATTCAGTTCATCAAGGAAAACTATGGCAGCCTTTATTTCACCTGCGATGACTATGAATGTCTGTACGACTTCATGAAGCACGACAAAAAGAATGCCTCATGTGGCGTCATCAATTTCACACTTTTAGAAGGAATCGGTGACATTCGTATCAACCAGACCGCCTCACAAGAGGAAATCTACGAACTGCTTGATTTCTACCGCGAAACCATGGGATAAGTTTTGTCGTGTTCAAACAGCGTTTAAACGTAATCTAAAAATACTAAGAAATTATTGCGGAAAATATTTGGTTATTCCGAATAAAGCAGTACCTTTGCATCCGCAATTCGGGGTGTAGCTCAGCCCGGTTAGAGTACGCGTCT
>OGXA01002894.1_pt1 | contig 11604 bp, 10 predicted proteins | sample 1576171 | NCBI WGS metagenome assembly OGXA01 (sample SAMEA3541587, study PRJEB24748) | human gut metagenome | biome: human gut; feature: human-associated habitat; material: faeces | place: China | collected 2012 | reverse complement strand
TGGATTCTCATGGTTATGGAATGTCTTCTGTTCGTTTCATTTGTGGAACTCAGGACCCCTACCAGCCTTTCCATACTGCGACATTCTATGAGCATTTTGCGGTAATATTCATTTACCATAACTTCATCCGTTATGACTCCGTCATTTAAAGTTTCAGTATAACCACGCATAACAGTTATAGGAGTTCTTAGTTCATGTGAAACATTTGCAAAGAAGTCCATACGAAGCTGTTCCTGATTTTCACGCTCAGTTTTTGCTTTATACAGCCGTTTTGAAAGATCATCAAGATTATTTTCAAGCTTACCTATCTGACTTCCCGGCTTTTTTACATTTATCCCTGAATAATCTCCTGCCGCTATCCGATTTATATATTTTCCTATTTTTTCAAGCGGTCTTGAAAGGTATTTTGAAAATGCAAACCCTAAAGCTATTGATATGACAGCCGATATAAAAAGGCTTATGCTTATAAGATATTTTCCCTCATCTATTCCCATCGTCTGCTTGTCTACCATCGACACCATAAGAACAGCTCCACATACCTCTTTTGTCTTAACGGTTTTTATTGGAACAGCGACATATAATATTACCATTCCATATACCTGGTCATAAGCTGCATTTGAGGAAATCTGTCCTTTATATGCATTTTCCATTACAATACCCATCTGTTTTGTAATGGTTTCTCTTGAAATTTCAGCATTTGTATAGTCCTCATCTAAGGGATTTTCTGCCTGTTCATTGCTAACTATCCATATGTCAGTTTTTTCCGCCTGTTCTATTTCGTCCATATATACATTATATCTTTGAAACTGTGATTGTTTTTTCTTACTTGCAAATTTAGAAACACGCTTTGAAATCATTTTCCCTTGTTTTGTAAGAAGCTCCGTATAGGAACGAACATAATTTTTCTGATATAAATTTATAAATATTGCACCAGTCAGCAACCCCGTAAATATCAAAACAAAGGCAAATGATACATATATCCTTATAGATATGTCATTGCCTTTTATTTTATCGGATATTCTTTTACATATCTTCTTCATTGATCGCAAATTTGTAGCCTACCCCCCATATTGTTTTTATACTCCACGCCGGATGTTCCACTGAATCTATCTTTGCACGGAGTCTCTTTATATGTGAGTCTACTGTTCTGCTGTCTCCATAATAATCATATCCCCAAAGACTGTCTAAAAGATTATCTCTCGTGAATACTTTGTTTGGATTGCCTGCAAGTGTCCACATTGTCTCTACTTCTTTTTTGGTAAGTGGAATCTTTTTTCCATCTATCATAAAAGAATACTCGTCCAGATTTACCTCCATATTGTTTATTCTTAATACCGAATCTGAGCCAACTGATACTTCATCACGGTTTATACGGCGCAGTACTGCACGAAGCCTAGCCATAACTTCACTTGGGCTGAAAGGTTTTACTACATAATCATCTGCACCTATATCGAGTCCCATTATCTTGTCGTAATCCTCACCTCTTGCCGTTATAAGGATAATAGGCACTGCCGACTTTTGTCTTATGCTCTTGCATACTTCATATCCATCCTTAAAAGGCATCATTACATCAAGAAGAACCGCCGCTGGCTCGTATTTAAAAAACATATCCTCTGCCATAACTCCATCTTTAGCTATAATAGGCTCATACCCCTCTTTCTTTACATAAACAGACAAAATATCAGTTATATCCTTATTATCATCAGCTATTAAAATATACTGCATGGTACACCTCATCTCCTTAAATTAAAACATTTTAATTCTTTTGTTTTTTATTGTTGCCCGGTGCTCTTACTTCAACACGGCACTTTGCAACTTTTCCATTTGATATTCTCGCAGTTATTGTAGCAGTTCCTATAAATCCTGCCGTAATCCTGCCCTTTGAATCAACTTGCACAATATCTGTATCAGATGACACAAATGTTGCTTTTTCCTTTGAAATACTTGGTCTGGTCGTCAGTTTAAGCTTTTTTGAATTACCTGATTTTATTTTAATTTTCTTTTTTGTAAAGCGTATGCTGACGGCTTTTGGCGATACTTCTACTCTGCATTTCAAATAAGTGGTATCCGGCATAAACAAAAATCCCGGCTTTGTTATCTTGACATTTATATCAGCACTTCCCACTCTTTTTCCACGGTATTCACAGGTATTATCTGATAATTTTTTTACACCAAGTACATTAGTGTCTGAACTGCTAAATTCTATATTACATTCTCTTTTTATATTCAGAACAGATAACCTTTTCTTTTCCTTTACGATTATCTCATCTTTTTGTTTGCTCAACTCATATTCATCAACACTTTTTTTATTTCTGTTTCTAATTGAATTTATGCTTGTAGTATTCTTCTCTGCTGCCGAAGTCCTGACCAGCCGGACCCACTCCTCGGCCGACGCCTCGGCCAGCACACCGCAGTCGCAGAAGATGAGGTTCTCCGGCAGCACACCGTCGTTGTAGCGGCGGACATCCTCCCTGCGCAGGGTCAGCCGCGCCGCACCGTACACCAGCCAGATGAACGACGCCTGCGGATGGTCCGCGATGAGCTGCCATGCAATGCAGCTCTTGCCCGTGCCGGTGGCATGTTCCACTGCTGCTTTTCCGTTTTGTTCCAACGCAGCGGCAACCTTTGCATACGCCTCCGCGTTGACCTTGTTCAAACTGATCGGCATCGTTTTTCTACCTCCAGGAGCGATCTTCTTGCAAAGAATTTTTCTTATAAATCTATTATGGCAAAAAGCACTTTCTTGTCAAGCATTCCCGGCAAAAAAGAAGATTTCGGATAAAAAATACGATATTTTTCCCATTATTTTTTGGTCATCCCAACCAACTTCCGGCATAGCTTCGGGCATCCTCAAAACGAAACACCGCACAACCGCCGGGCGCAGCCCTCCCGCAATGCCCTGTTTTTCCGCAGCACAGCGCCTCCGTCTGCGAAATGTTCCGCCGCCCCGGAAGCAGCTGCAAACACAAAGACCGCCTGCCGAACGTTTCCTTCAGCAGACGGTCTTCAGTTGCGCCAGCGTGAGTCGAACACGCGGTGGGGGAGTCAAAGTCCCCTGCCTTACCGCTTGGCGATGGCGCATTGTCGTGAGTATAAGTATAGTAGAATGTTCCCCATTTGTCAAGCAAAAACATCGTTGACAAAACCGACCCGGTCCCTTATGATAAAAGAAAAACGAAAGGGGGATGGTCTATGGGCCCCTGGTATTATGAGGTCGTCAGCTTTGACGGCGACTATGTCAACCTGCGCCGCACCGACATCGCCAGCGACGAGCTGAACCCCGTTGCGCTGGCGCTCCTGCCACCGGAGATCGAGGTCGGCAGCAAGATCAAATGCGAATACTTCCAATACGAGATCATCGGCTGAACGCAGAAGAACGCCCGGAGTGCAGATCGTGCGCTCCGGGCGTCCGTTTTTGCTCTTCAGTTGCGGTAGCAGCGGTCCTGCCCGACGAGCCAGTCCTCACACAGGCGCTGGGCCTCCTCCACACTGCGGCTGACGCAGTGGAACAATGCACCGTGGAGCGAGCAGTAGGAGTAGCGGACTTTGGGCACCCCATTGGGATCTCGGAATTTTTCACAGCGTTCCTGTCCGGGCATCAGATAAAGTTGTTCCATAAAGCCACAGCTCTCCTTTGTTTCATCTTGGGTGTGCCGTGCACACGCCGTGTCCTATTGTAGCACTTCCCGCCGCCGGGCGCTATTCGCTGTTTCCACAAAAAACCGGACGGAACTTCGGGGCTTCTTCCCTCTTGACAATTCCAGATCTTGTGATAAGAAGCAAGCCGCAGCTTCTTTCCCTCTTGTAAAATCCGGCCAAAACGGTTATGATAGAACCAAATAAAAAACAAAGGAGCATCAACCTATGCGTGCTTATGAGCGACTGTTAAAATATGCCCGCGTTTACACCACATCCGACCCCAATTCCGGCACCCATCCCTCTGCCGAGCGGGAGTTCGACCTGGCCCATATCCTTGTGGAGGATCTGAAGGCCATCGGCATCGAGGACGCCTTTGTGGATGAGTGCTTCTGATTTCCTGTTGATTCATTGTCGGTTTTAAAATTTGTGCAAAGTAACGACATATTTTGCACATGACAAAAAGAAACGTTCACTTTTTTACAGTGAAGTGACCCCATTTTGATACATCTTTCAGTTTTTATCTGTATCTTTGCCGCTCAATCTATTATAATAAGGTAATAACAATGGGAAAAGAGAAAATCATACTTACTGGTGACCGTCCTACCGGAAGACTCCATATCGGGCACTATGTAGGTTCACTGAAACGCAGAGTTGACCTGCAGGACGCGGGTGATTATAGTAAGATGTTTATCTTCATTGCCGATTCGCAGGCATTGACAGACAATATAGACAACCCAGAGAAGGTACGTCAGAATGTTATCGAGGTTGCTCTTGACTATCTGGCATGCGGAATCGACCCTTCCAAAGCTACTATCTTCATCCAGTCGCAGATACCGGAGCTATGCGAACTTAGCTTCTATTATATGGACCTTGTAAGCGTATCCCGCCTGCAACGTAACCCGACCGTGAAATCGGAAATCCAGATGCGTAACTTCGAGGCAAGCATTCCCGTAGGCTTCTTCACTTATCCTATCAGTCAGGCTGCGGACATCACTGCATTCCGTGCAACGACTGTCCCCGTAGGCGAAGACCAGGAACCGATGCTCGAACAGGCACGCGAAATAGTCCGCCGTTTCAACTATATCTATGGTGAGACATTGGTGGAACCGGAAATCCTGTTGCCGGACAATGCTGCCTGCCTGCGTCTGCCGGGTACTGACGGTAAAGCCAAGATGAGCAAATCACTCGGCAACTGTATCTATCTGTCCGAAGAACCAGAAGAAATCCAGAAGAAGATCATGAGTATGTATACCGATCCGGGACACCTCCGCGTGCAGGATCCGGGAAAGATTGAAGGTAATACCGTCTTCACATACCTCGACGCATTCTGCCGTCCGGAACATTTTGAACGTTATCTGCCGGATTACCCGAATCTCGCTGAACTGAAAGCACACTACCAACGCGGTGGACTGGGAGACGTGAAAGTGAAACGTTTCCTGAACGCTATCATGCAAGAGACACTGGAACCTATCCGTAACCGCCGCAAAGAATTCAGCAAAGACATTCCTGCCGTTTACGAGATGTTGCAAAAAGGATGTGAAGTAGCCAGAGCTGCCGCCGCCGAAACACTGGCAGATGTCAAGAAGGCTATGAAGATTAACTACTTTGACGACAAGGAATTGATCGAGGAACAGGTAAAACGTTTCTCACAAGAATAAGTCGTCAACAGATAGGCCAATTAATAAGTAAAGGCTGCCGTTCTATAAAAGAGCAGGCAGCCTTTATCATTGTTATAAGTACAACGAAGATTAGTCCGTTTCGGCTTCATCATTTTTAAAGAATACTCCTTTCAACTTCTGATAGAGGAAGGAAAGTATCAGCAGTATCAGTCCGAGAATAATTTGTAATGATAACAAAGACCAATGCTCTGCTCAACTTCCCCACTTCCGACCGGAGTATGGAGAATACCGGAAGCAAAAAGATGAAATAAAACATCTACATAAAAATATCAGATTTGCCGTGTGTATTCAATAAAAATAAAGCCTGCTCATGAACTTATCACGTTCTTTCCCCTCATCTTTAACGTATCTGAAACAGAAAAAAGCCGGACAGAAAAATCATTTTTCCAAAAAGCAAACGATCGTTTGCTTTTTCTATTTCTTTTCTCTACTTTTACGGCAATATTAATCAACAATTCCATTATTCATAAACTCAAAAAAGAAAAACATGAAACATCTAACCCTTTTCTTTGCATTCGGCGCTCTCCTTTTCCTCTCTTGTCAAACGGTATCCGCGCGTGGTGTAAAAATTCCTTTCGGTGATCGTGAAGTCTTAAACAAAGTAGCAGACCTGCCCGACACCGAAGAATATAAGACAGACAACGGCAACTACATTGATCTGGGGACCATTCATCAGGAGTTCAACATCGCTTACATCCTTCCTCTCTATATCGAGCAGGAGCCCCGCCTCGTAGGATATTGCGAAAAAGAAGACACTTATTATGAACTGACGGAAGAACAACTCTCCGCCATTCTGAAAGAGAATAACCTGGACGGTGAAAAGCTGAATAAAGTCGGTTTCTACTCCCGATATGGCGGCAAGATAGTAGGACTGATCATCATTGCCCTTATCATCTGGGGATTCATCCCAAGTAAGAAAAAGAAAACAGAACCGGTAGAAGTATAAAACAAACCTAATTAATCACATTAAAAAACAGATAAGCTATGTCAATTTACACACTTATTCCGATTATTTTCATCGTTCTCTATGCAGGGTACTGGTATTATGTAAAGAACAAAAACTCGCAACAAGCACAAGTGGTAAACAACACTGATTTCAAAGCGGAATTTGCAAATGCCGAACGATATAAAAACAGCGTACTCACTTCCGAACTGCCTTTCCTCCAAGAAGAAATGAAGCAAGAAAAGATTGACGCTTTCAATTATGCCAGCACCGAATATGGCGTGGGATCCGCCCTTAAAGACGGGGTTAAAGATAAACTGAAAGGAATGGCTACCTTGGGAACCGTGCGTTTCAACACCGTGCAAACTCCCAAATACCTTGTTCTCAGCGGAAACAGCCTTCATTTATTCGATACGGACACAGAAGGGGAAATCGACCGGCATCTTGTATTCAACCAATCCCGCCTCGAAAACTCCAGACTTACCGAAATCCCAATGGAAGGACAAGTAAAAGCACAGGCCCAAGCCCGGGGAAACAATGTAAAAGCATACAAACTGTCTTTGCAGACCGATGACAAGCCTATCGAGCTCATCATCTACTCCTGCCTGATCTTTACCAATATACCGGAAATCCCTACCGACCCGCAGGAAACGGTACAAGCTATCGTGATCGGCAACGATTTCCTTAAACAACTGGGCGACAGATATCCTAATCTAAAAGTATCTCTGCCAATATTCAGCTAAAGAAGTACTCACATAACGGGAATGCCTGTATTGGCAATACCCGAAACCGATAATCGAAGGTTCGCAAACCGGTAGCACACAGGTTTGCGAACCTTTGTTTATTTCCTCTCTACCCACCGACAGCTTTCCGTTCACCAATGACGCGTCCGAAATAAAGCCTTTAAAATTAGGTTAGCAAGCCTTTATGTAGTAACTTTGCCATAAGGAACAATAACAGCTAACCTATGCTGGCTGTTACGCTAGTCACTGTCAGCCTGTCAGCCAATAAAGGTTAGCCGACAGGCCAATAGAAATTAGCCGATGAAGATGAAGCCGGATTAATCGGAAGGAAGTATAGGAAATACGAATCAGAACTACTTATATAAACAAAAGGAACTATGGCCATATCATTTGACTGGTACGAGAATCCGGTATCACCGGACAAACCAGAGGAGAAAAGATTTCATCCGCGCATCATCGCCAACGGACAGATAGACACGAAAGACCTCCGCAGCAGGATCCAATCCCGGTGTACGCTGAACGAGGTGGATGTAACGGCAGTGCTGGACGCACTATCACAAGTTATGGGTGAAGAACTGTGCGAAGGAAGGCAAGTGCACCTGGACGGTATCGGTTATTTTTATCCGACACTAACCGCCACCGAAGAAATCTCCGCCGATACTCCCCGCCGGAATACGAAAGTGAAGTTGAAAGGCATACAGTTCCGTTCAGACCAAAAACTGAAAAACTCCGTCGGCCATATAAAAATCAAACAGATGAAAAGAATTATCCACTCTCCCAAACTTTCGGAGACGGATATCGACAGCCGGTTGAGAAAATATTTCACCGATCATCAGATCATGCAACGTTCGGATTTTCAAGATATAACGGGTATGGTTCGCTCAACAGCCATGATTCACATCCGCCGCCTCCGCACGGAAGGCAAGTTGCTGAACATCGGCATACCCAGTCAGCCGATATACGTACCGGCGCCGGGATTTTACGGAAAGCCCGCAGATTATCAGCCGGTGAAATAATGGGATTGCGACAGGCGGTTACGCAGAAAGTGGCTGACGCCTGCTCCCACTTTATAAACATAGAAATTTATTAATCTTAATACAGACTTATTAATTATGAAAAGCCCCCTCATCATCGTATGCTGCCTGTTAATGGTATGCGTGTTTGCCACCGCCCAAGAGCCCTGCCCGCAAGTGATCCCTGCCCTTCAACAATGGAAAGGAGGAAAAGGCGAACTGGCTCTGCCCGCCGAAGGTTCAATCGTGCTCTCGCCTGCGGATGAAGCGACGCTCTCGCCTACCGCACAAATCCTGGCGCAAGACTTAAAAGAACTGTTTGGCTGGAACTATGTCATCAAAACCGGAAAACCAGCCGGGAAAGACATCTGCCTCTCACTGTCGAAACCGGACAAGGAACTTGGTGAAGAAGGATATACGTTAACCGTAAACCGCTATGCCGGTATCGCCGCCCCCACCGGTCAGGGCGTATTCTGGGGAACACGTACCCTATTGCAGATACTCCACAACGAACAAGGAAAGCTCCCCAAAGGGACGGCACGGGATTATCCGCTTTTCCCAAACCGCGGCTTTATGCTGGATGTGGCCCGCAAATTCTTTACAATGGATTATCTGAAACAATACGTAAAGATACTTTCCTTCTACAAGATGAACGAATTTCAGATTCACTTGAACGACAACGGTTTTCCGCAGTTCTTCGGCGATGACTGGAACCGCACCTACGCCGCATTCCGACTGGAAAGCGAACGCTTTCCGGGACTGACAGCCAAAGACGGTTCATACAGCAAACAGGAATTTATCGACTTGCAACGTATGGGATTGGAATACGGTGTGCGTATCATTCCCGAAATTGATATTCCCGCCCACTCACTCGCCTTCGCCCACTACAAACCCGAAATAGCAAGTCGGAAGTATGGCATGGATCATCTGGACCTTTACAAAAAAGAAACTTATCAATTCGTCGACAGCCTGCTGGACGAATATCTGTCGGGCGACAATCCCGTATTTATCGGAGACCTGCACATCGGTACCGACGAATACAACAAGAAAGAAGCCGAACAATACCGCTACTTCACAGACCGTTATCTGAAATTTGTTGAGAAATACGGCAAAAATGTACGTATGTGGGGCGGACTGAAATGGCTTCCCGGCAAGACTCCCGTAAAAGCGGAAGGTGTCACGGTCAACGCGTGGTCGTATGACTGGGTGGATCCTGTTGTTTCCCTGCAAGAGGGGTACAAGTTGATTAATACTTGTGACACTTATCTCTATATCGTTCCGGCAGCAGGTTACTACCGGGATTTCCTCGATCACCAGTGGATTTATGAGAAATGGTCGCCGTGGATAATGAACAGGAAACAGACACTTCCCGAAGGTACTCCCGGCGTATTGGGCGGTATGTTTGCCGTGTGGAACGACAAGTGTGGAAACGGGATATCCGAACAGGACGTACACTTGCGCAGTTTCCCCGCCATGCAGGTGCTCGCCGAGAAGCTGTGGAAAGGGGAAAACAAGAATGTCACCTACGAAGCATTTGCAAAGCTGTGCAAAACAACTCCCGAAGCTCCGGGAATTAACCTGTTGGGCAAAGTCCCGGCAGAAACCGCACTGACCGAAGCAGGAAAAGAACTTTCTTTTAATGGGAAAGAGGCCGTCAGTACTCCTTTGCAGGAAGTGGGTTATCCTTATAGTGTGGAGTTCCAGCTCTGTCCGGAGAAGACGAATCCTATCAGCAGCATTCTCTTCCAAGGTCCGCACTCGGTAGTATACACCAACTGGGAGAATACCCGCCGAATCGCTTTCTCCCGCGACGGTTACACCTTTGTTTTCAATTCCTACCGCCTGCCGGCCGATCAATGGACTACGATCCGCATCGAAGGTGACTACAAAGGTACTTCACTTTATATAAACGGTGCATTGCAGGAACGGCTCGAAGGACGCACCATGCAAGTTTACCGGAAGGAATACGACCGCATGGAACACATGACTTATCAGGAAACACTGATCTTCCCGCTGCAACAAATAGGTGATTCACGCAACGGATTCAAAGGAAAACTAAAAAATATCCTTGTCCGCCAGCAGCATTAAGCGTGGAGCCGAAAGGAGAACAACAAAAGAGAGCGACTAAAAAACCGCAGTATCCCAAAATCGAGGATAACTGAAAGTCGATAGTATCCGAACTCTCCTCCTTCGGGAAGGAGGAGTACCCGCAGGGGGAGGTGGTAGGTAAATACACAAGAAGTGGTAAGTAAATACACAAATTGATTATTGCCAACATTGTGTATTTACCTACCACCCCAGCTTTCAGCCACCCTTCCCGCAGGAAGGGAGTTGAAGAAACTACCGACTTTTTATAGTCAAGTTATTCTTTTATTTTTCAGATTCTACCAATACAACACGGTTCAGAATCGGTTGACCGAACTTATCGACACCACCACCGGCAGCGACTTTCAAGTTATCAGCCGGGATTCCATACTTCTTCACCAGCAAATCTTTAACAACCTGTGCACGTTTCAAGCTCAACTTTTCGTTGAAAGCCGGAGTGCCTGTTGCAGAGTCTGCATATCCGTTAATAGTATAGGTAGTACCCGGAAATTCTTTAATCCGGTTGGCAAGATATGATAAGTTCATTTCTTCTTGTGGAGACAGTCTGTCCGAACCAATCTTGAAGAATACAGTACGCGGAGCGATATTAGGATCTGTAATCACTACTTCTTCAGTATCTTCTACCTCTACCGGCTGCTGTGCATTAGCCAACTGCTGTTGCAACTGCATATTAGCGGCAGCCATTGCATTCATCTGGTCACGCATCTGATTCAATTCGATTTCAGAGATAATCTGTGGCGTAGGACGTTGGAATCCGCGGGTCGGGAAATAGTAAGTCACACCAAGCGTAGCACCCAGAATACCGTCATAGTCTGGTCTTCCTCCATGTTCGCCGTCAAATTTGCCTTCCAAGCCTGTTGCACTCAGTTCCAGATTCAAGTCAACGGCATTCGACAAGCGGAAGCGGTTGATGATACCTGCATTGAAAGTAGCGGCATTGGTATGAGGACGTGAATAAGAATGAGCCCAACCGGCACCGATATAAGGGATGATTTCATATACACGGTTCGGATTGTAACCGCCGAAAAGTGCATTCAAGTTAATCATCAAGTCACCGTGCAGGTTCATATAGTCCCACCGTTGTTTGTATGAACCGTCAGCTCTCGGACCGCCCACTACATAATTGGCAGTTTCGTTGGTCGTGAATCCTTTAGCTTGCAGACCGCTGTACTGCATACGCAATCCGAATCCCGGAGTCACCCATTTACCGACAGACACATTAAATGTAGGAGCAACACGGTCTCTGAATTTACCGATATGGTCATTGTTGCCATACAGCACCTGTGCACCTCCTCCGACGGAGAAGAACCAGTTACTCCAGAAAGGGTTCGTTATTACTTGATATTTATCTTGCACCTGAATAACCTCGTATTCAGTTACAGTCATTGTCTGCTGCGCAGAAGCGACAGACGCAACGCCGGCAAAAGCCAGCAACATCAGAATCTTTTTCATATACCTAATAGTTAAGTGGTTATTTAAAT
>OGXA01002889.1_pt1 | contig 11621 bp, 8 predicted proteins | sample 1576171 | NCBI WGS metagenome assembly OGXA01 (sample SAMEA3541587, study PRJEB24748) | human gut metagenome | biome: human gut; feature: human-associated habitat; material: faeces | place: China | collected 2012 | reverse complement strand
ACCTGCCAGGAAGAAACGTTCGTAGGCTTCCCGCGATTTTTCGCCCAAAGATACCGTCTGGCCGAGGAGACGATGGCCGTGACCGACTGGCAGCTGGTGGGCCTTGTGCAGGGCGCAGACGGCACGCTGACGACACAGGACGGCGACCCGCAGATGATTTTGGAGGACGTGGGCAGCCGCGTGGTGCGCACGATTTCTTACACCGCCGAATTTGACGGTGAGGCGCGGGAAATGTGCCTGTACTACACGACAAAGGTCGGTGAGGATTACTCTGCGGACCGCCGGGTGTTCCCGCAGAGTCTGGGAAGCGGGCAGTACGTCTACACGCTGCCGCGCACGAGTCTGGCCGCGCTGCGGCTCGACCCCTGCAGCCCCGAGGAAAACAAGGCCGTGACGCTGACAATGAGCGACATCACGCTGAACGCCGCCGACACCCTGCCCGCCGTATGGCAGTATTTTGTGCCGACGTGGTATCAGGCGTTTTGTCTGGTGCTCTACCCCGCACTGGCCGCCGCAGCGGTGAGCATGGTTGGGGCCGTGGCTACTAAGAGAAAGAGAAAATAATTTTGGGGTCAGGCGGATGCTTCACGCAGGTGGAGCACCCGCCTTTTTATATTGCGGGGCCTTGTGTGGCTGCCCTTGAACGGTGTGCCTGCCGCAAGGCTGCGGGCCGGGCATGCCCGGCCCCTACGTTCTACGCGGGGGAGCGATTTACCCCTCCCCGGGGTGTTTTCCGGTGCCACCGGCGGGCACGGAGCGGTCAAGACCGCTCCCTACAAACCACCCGCTATCGCTGCATCGCGGGGGAGGCTTTTTCTTTTTGGCACATTTTTTCATCTTTTTTGCGCTTTGGGAACATTTTTCGATTATTTTGCACAAATCGGTTGCTTTTGCGGTTCCTATTATACTATAATGATAAAGTATAGGAGAATGTACATTTTTACCGCGCGTTTGCTCCGCTTGTAATTATAGGTGAAGTCATGAGTGATAAAGAGAAAATCCTGATTGCGGACGACTCCGCGATGAACCGCGCCATCCTGACGGAGATGCTGGGTGACGGTTATGAGATTCTGGAAGCGGAAAACGGCAGACAGGCTGTGGCCATTTTGCAGTCCGCGACGGACATCGACCTGCTTTTGCTCGATATTATGATGCCCGAGATGGACGGCTTTGAAGTGCTGGCCATGATGAACAAATACCACTGGATCGACGAGGTCCCCGTCATCATGATTTCGGCGGAGAATGCGTCCAGCTACGTCGAGCGTGCCTATGATCTGGGCGCTACCGACTATATCAGCCGCCCGTTTGACATGGCCGTCGTGCGACGCCGCGTCATCAATACTCTGATGCTTTACGCCAAACAGAAGCGGCTGGTCCGCCTTGTGGCCGAGCAGGTCTATGAAAAAGAGAAAAGCAACTCCACGATGATCAACATACTGAGCCATATTGTGGAGTTCCGCAACGGGGAGAGCGGTATGCACGTGCTGCATATCCAGACAGCCACCGATATTCTGCTGCACACGCTTGTGCAGAAAACCGACAAATATCACCTGACCGCCGCGGATATTTCGCTCATCAGCACCGCTTCGGCGCTGCATGACATCGGCAAGATCAACATTCCCGAATCCATCCTGAACAAGCCCGGCAGGCTGACGAAGGAAGAATTCGAGGTCATGAAAACCCACACCACAATTGGTTCGGAGATTCTGGAAAAGCTGCCGTTCCAGCAGGAGTCCGACCTTGTCAAGACGGCCTACGCTATATGCCGCTGGCATCATGAGCGCTGGGATGGGCGCGGCTACCCGGACGGGCTTAAAGGTGAGCAGATCCCCATCGCCGCGCAGGTCGTGTCTTTGGCCGATGTATACGACGCATTGACGAGCGAGCGCTGCTACAAAAAAGCGTTCGACCACGACACCGCGGTGAAGATGATCCTGAACGGGGAGTGCGGGCAGTTCAACCCGCTGCTGCTGGAATGCCTGACCGAGTGCGGCGCGCAGCTGCATGCCGAGCTGAGCATTGCTTCGGACACCGGCAGCCAGCTGCACCGTCTGGCAGACGCACAGCATATTTCCGATGCCCTCCTGCGGGAGAACGCACTGCCCGGGCAGGAGCATATCGTGCAATCGCTGTCCCGCCTGCAGCAGAAGGGCCGGTTCTTCAACCAGAGCGTCCGCTGCATACAGTTTGACTATGACGAGCCTACCGGTCATCTTTCCTTCTCGGCGTGGGCGGCGGAGCACATAGGCGTGCCCAAAGATCTGCACCTGCCCGATGAAGTCGAGGAAACCGGGTTTGCCCTTGCGGATATTGCGCGCATCCAGAAGGCGCTGCGCGCCACCAGCGCAGAGCACCCCTACACCGAGCTTTCGATGCTGCTGCCCGTTGACGGCGAGCTTCGCTGGCATCACGTGCGCCTGTGCTCCCTGTGGAGCGATGACAGCGTACCCACGTATATCGGCGCTGCCGGGCAGGCCGACCCTGCAGAGCAGTTTTTTGACTACCATCATGACCTCTACCATGATGTCCTGACCAACGCCTATAACCGCCGCTTCTTTGAGAAGCAGCTGCGGAAGCTCATGGAAGTGGATGCCATAGCCATGCTGGACCTTGACCAGTTCAAGCAGATTAACGACGTCTACGGCCATCAGGCCGGTGACGACGCGCTGCGCATTCTGGTGAGTGCGGTAACGGCCTGCGTGCGCAACCGCAACGATGCACTGGTGCGGTACGGCGGCGACGAGTTTTTGCTGATTTTCCCGCATATCCCGGAGCATGTCTTTATAAAGCGGCTTGAGCAGATCCGCGCGACGGTGCAGGCGCTGCACATGATCGAATACCCCGACCTGCATCTGACGGTCAGCATCGGCGGTGTGTACGGTGCCTGCCCCCTTGACCCCGGCATCCGTCAGGCGGACAAGCTGCTGTATCAGGCCAAGGAGTGCCGGAACAAATGTATCACCGCAGCATTTTCCGCAGAAGAAGCAGAAAAACCAAAGCCAAATCAGGAATCCGATAAATTGTAAGAAAGAAGAAGGTCCCCTATGACATTGCAGGAATTTTATGACCGCATCGGCGGCGATTACAAGGCAACCATCAGCCGACTGCCCAGCGAGGCACTCATCAAAAAGTTTGTGCTGAAATACCCCGGTGACCCCAGCTTCAGCCAGCTGAAGGACGCGCTGGCCGCCCAGGACTGGGAGCTGGCCTTCCGCGCCAGCCACACGCTGAAGGGCGTGGCCCAGAACCTGGGCATGGACCGCCTGTATAAGACCGCCGCCACGCTCTGCGACGCAGTCCGCGGCCCGAAGCCTCTGGAGGATGCCAGCCTCTGGCCGCCGGTGGTGGCCGCGCATGAGGAAGTGCTGGCCGCGATCCGGGAGCTGTAAAAATATCCGAGATGATGCCCGCGGCAGACGGCACCGAAAGCTGCCCGGGCCATGCCTGCAAAATATACGTGCGGCGCAGCGGGCCCTGCATCCCTGCCCGGCTGCCGCACTAAAAAGACCGGAGCTGTTTTCGATGAATAAGAAGGAGAATCCCGGCGTAAGCAGACGCGGGGCAGTCATGCTGCTGTTGTTCAGCCTGGCTGTCAGCGTTCTGCTTGGCTTTGCCATGCCCGTGCACGCCGCGGACGGTGGCCGGACCACCCTGCGCACCCTGCGCGTCGGCTTTTATGCGTACACCGGCTACCACATCATGGACGCAGACGGCAGCCGCAGCGGCTATGCCTATGAGACGCTGCAGGACATGGCCAAGTATGAAAACCTCAACTACGAGTATCTGGGCTATGACTGCGACGTCAATGAGATCATGGATATGCTGGAGAACGGCGAAGTCGATATTGTGCCGATGCTGCGCAAAACGCCGGAGCGTGAGGAACGGTTCGACTTTTCTGCCGAGCCGATCAGCAACATTGCCACGATGCTGACCGTCAAGGCCGGCAACCGCAGCATTGTGGCCGGTGACTACAGCACCTACGACGGGATGATCGTCGGCGTGAGCCGCACAGGCAATAGCCGCAATGACAGCTTTAAAGCCTACGCCGAGGAGCACGGCTTCCGCTACACCCTGGTGTCCTATGATACCGATGAGGAGCTGTCCAGCGCCCTGCGCACCGGGGAGATCACCGCCGCCGTCTCCAACCGGATGCGCCAGACGAAGAACGAATGGATCATTGACACCTTTGACGTGCAGGACAGCTATATTGCCGTGCGCAAGGGTGATGCCCCGACGCTGCGGCTCGTCAACAACGCTATTGCGGCGATGAACCGCGACAACCCCAGCTGGCGCACGACCCTGTTCAACAAATACTACACCGGCAGCCATACCAGCAGCAAAATTAATCTGACCGACGCCGAGGAAAACTATGTCACCGCCTGCAACGACGCAGACACGGCGTTCACGGTGCTTGTCAACCCGGACCGCTACCCTTACTCCTACATGACGCCGGACGGCATGCCCACCGGCATCATGGTGGATATTTTCCAAAAGGCAGCAGGCCGGGCGCGGCTGCGCTACAAATTCCTGAAGCCCGCGGACCGCAGCGAGTACAAGGCCATGCTGGCGGACGGGCAGGCGGATTTTGTCATTGACCTGACCGACGACATGTCCCAGGCGGAGGACTACGGCTACAAGCTGACCGACAGCTATCTGTCGGCGGAGTTTTCCTGGGTGCTGCTGCGCCGCCACAACGGCGCGCTGAACAATGTTGCTGTCGCATACGATTTTTCCCCCTCCTCGCTGGAAATGCCCGGCCTGAGCGACACGGCCCATATAGAGTACCTGAATTCCTTTGATGACTGTCTGGCCGCCGTGCGCGACGGGACCGTCGATGCTTACTATACCTACACCTACCAGGCCGAGCGCACGGTCTTTGACGACACGCGCAACGAGCTGCGCTCGATGCTGAGCGACGAGCAGCGCAATTTCTGCATCGGCGTCCGGCAGGACTACGATGTGCTGCTGCGCACTGTGCTGAACAAGAGCATCGACAGCCTGACCCACGCCGAGATCAGCACCATCACCAACGCCTACATCAACCTGGGGCAGCAGCCGTTCTCTCTGACGCGGCTGGCCTATCAGTACCCGGCCATTATCGTGCTGACCTGCCTGTGCGTTCTGGTTACCGCGGTCTGCATCGCACTTGCCATCCGCGCCCAACGGTTCCGCGCCGAGACCGAAAAAGCCCTGCGCAAGGCCGAGGAGGCCAGCGTCGCCAAGACGGAGTTCCTGTCCAACATGTCCCACGACATCCGCACGCCCATCAACGGCATTATGGGTATGCTGGACATTGCCGAGGACAACTTTGACAACAAGGCCCGCGTGCGGGACTGCATGACCAAGATGCGCGGTGCGGCGTCCCACCTGCTCTCCCTCATCAACGACGTGCTGGACATGACCAAAATCGAATCCGGCAATATGCAGATGCTGGACACATCGTTTGATCTGCGGGCGCTGCTGGATTCCTGCTGCTCCATCGTGGAGGGCCAGATCGTGGACCGGCACATGACCTTCACAAAGCAGATCGGCCCGTTCTGGCACCCGTACCTGATCGGCAGTGAGCTGCATATCCGGCAGGTGCTTATCAACATTCTTTCCAACGCCGTGAAGTACACGCCCGACGGCGGCGAGATCAACTTCCGCGCCAAGGAAACACTGTTTGAAGAAGGTCTTGTCCACCTGCGGATGGAGATCAAGGACAACGGCATCGGTATGAGCGAGGAATTCCTGTAGCATATTTTTGAGCCGTTCACGCAGGAGCAGCGCTCGAGCCGCACCCACTACAAGGGCACGGGTCTGGGCATGGCCATCACAAAGAAGCTCGTTGACCAGATGCACGGCTCGCTCGATGTCGAGAGTGAGCCCGGCGAGGGCACGCCCATCATCGCCATGACGGCCAATGTCTTTGCCGACGACGTGAAGGCCTGCCTGGACGCGGGCATGAACAGCCACGTGGGCAAGCCGCTGGACATGAAGGTGCTGATCGGCGAGATCCTGAAGTACACGAACGCGCGCTGAAGAATCCAAAGTAAAACCCACTTTTTGCAAATTTAATAAAGAAAATATGCCCGCCATATTGCAAAAGCTGTTTTTTCCGATGTATAATGGAAAGGATAATTTTTTGGGATATGGCGGGCGCTGTTGTTTGGCATCCGCCGACATGGAGGGTGAATTATGGCAACGAAGTATATTTTTGTGACCGGCGGCGTTGTGTCGGGCCTGGGCAAGGGCATCACAGCGGCCAGCCTGGGACGTCTGCTCAAGACCCGCGGACTGAAGGTGGCCAGCCAGAAGCTGGACCCCTACATCAACGTTGATCCGGGCACGATGAGCCCGCTGCAGCACGGCGAGGTGTTCGTGACCGACGACGGCACCGAGACAGACCTCGACCTCGGCCATTATGAGCGCTTTATCGACGAAAACCTGAACAAATACTCGAACCTGACCACCGGCAAGGTCTACTGGAACGTCCTGAACAAGGAGCGTCAGGGCGCTTATCTGGGCCAGACCGTGCAGATCATCCCCCACATCACCAACGAGATCAAGAGCTACATCTATAATCTGGCCAAGAGCACCGAGGCGGACGTCGTCATCACCGAGATCGGCGGCACCACCGGCGACATTGAGAGCCAACCCTTCCTGGAGGCCATCCGTCAGGTCGGTCTGGAGCAGGGCCCCGAGAACTGCTGCTATATCCATGTCGTACTGGTGCCCTACATCTCCGGCTCCGACGAATACAAGTCCAAGCCCGCGCAGCATTCCTGCAAGGAGCTGCAGGGCATGGGCATTGCGCCGAACATCATCGTCCTGCGCGCCGACGGCCCTGTAGGCAACGACATCAAGCGCAAGATCAGCATGTTCTGCAACGTGCGCCCCGACTGCGTCATTGAAAACCTGACGATGCCGAGCCTGTACGAGTGCCCGCTGATGCTGGAATCCGCCGGTCTGACGAACGTCGTGGCCCGCCAGCTGCACCTGCAGACCCCGCCGAGCGATCTGACCGAGTGGAAGGCGCTCATCAGCCGCATTGCGACCCGCAGCAAGATCTGCACGATTGCGCTGGTCGGCAAGTATGTCAAGCTGCACGACGCTTATTTGAGCGTCATGGAGAGCCTGTACCACGCGGGCTTTGAGAACGAGAGCAAGGTCGAGATCAAGTGGGTCGACAGTGAGCATCTCGTCGACCAGGACTGCTGCGCCGACGAGCTGGGCGACGTGGACGGCATCATTGTGCCGGGCGGCTTTGGTGACCGCGGCATCGAGGGCATGATCCAGGCTGCGCAGTACGCGCGTGAGAACCACGTGCCCTATTTCGGCATCTGCCTGGGCATGCAGATCATGGTCATGGAGTACGCCCGCAACGTGCTGGGCTACGCCGACGCCAACTCCAGCGAATTTACGCCCGAGGGCCAGCACAACGTCATTGACCTGATGCCGGACCAGCAGGGCGTTGAGACGAAGGGCGGCACGATGCGTCTGGGCAAGTACCCCTGCGTCATCACGCCGGGCACGAAGATGGCCGACTGTTACGGCACGACGGAGATCGACGAGCGCCACCGCCACCGCTATGAGTTCAACAACGAGTTCCGCGCTGAGTTCGAGGAGAAGGGTCTGGTCATCGCCGGTACCAGCCCGGACGGACGCCTTGTGGAGGCTGTGGAGATCCCGGGCCGCGATTTCCATCTGGGCGCGCAGTTCCACCCCGAGTTCAAGAGCCGCCCGAACCGTGCGCACCCCCTGTTCAAGGGCTTCATCGCCGCCGCGCTGAAATTCCAGAGCGAGCACACCCCGACCGGCCATCCCGCGGTGCTGGGGGAGTAAAAGCATAAAGTTTAAGGCAGAGTCTCCCGTGCGGAGGCTCTGCCTTTTTTACGGTACCGTACTTTGCAGGGGTCTGAAAACCTCCCTCTGCGAGACAGACTCCCCCGATACGGGGGAGGTGGCGCTTGCGCCAGAGGGGGAGCGGAGGGAGAAAACCTTGCCATAGCCCGAAATATTTTGGGCAACCGTACAGTTCTCTCCCCCACCGCCTGCGGGCGGAGCCCCCTCGCAGAGGGGGCCAAGGGTTGAGCACACCTTTTTCGACAGTCTGCGGCCGGGCATGCCCGGCCCCTACCGCTCCGCCATTTGTTTGTTTACAACTCTTTCACATCTGTAACGCATTATTCCTGCGCGGCCATTCGTATTAGTATACAGAAGGCGGCAGGGACAAAATCTCCACAATATCCTGTCGAAAACGCAGCTGCGAATTGTGCGGATTGTCGCTTGTTTTGTGCGCCGCGTGCGGCGTATAATAGTACATCATCGAAAGGGTGTAAATGTATGCGTAACTGGTGTTCGCGCCATCCGGTCTGGTTCATGGCGCTCTATGCTTTGTTTTACTTATCGTTTTTTGCGCTGCTGGAGCGCACGATCCAGACACCGGATCTGTGGGTACACTGCCGGCTGGACGATTTGATCCCGTTCTGCAAATATGCCATTGTACCGTATATTTTGTGGTTTCCGTGGATCCCGTTTACGCTGTTTTACCTGCTGTATAAGGCCCCGCGGGAGGATTTCTGGCGGCTGTGCATTCCGCTGTTCACCGGCATGACGATGACACTTCTGTTCTATGCCATTGTGCCTAACGGCCTGGCCCTGCGCCCGAAGTACGTGCCGGGCACCGACATTTTTGCGCAGCTTGTGCGGATGATTTACCGCAGCGACACGCCGATGAACGTCTGCCCGTCCATCCATGTGTTCAACTCGGTCACGCTGATGCTGGCGTACTACCGCAGTGCAATCTTTGATGCCCCGCGCCGCCGCTGGATGCGCCCCGCCGCCATGGCGCTGTGTGTGTCGATCTCGCTGTCTACGATACTGCTCAAGCAGCACAGTGTCATTGACGTGGTGTTTGGCCTGCTGCTGGCCTTGGCGCTGGACTATGGTGCCACGGTCTTGCAGAGAAGCCCGGTGCAGCGCCGCGAGCGCCGCGTACCGGAAAGGCTGTAATAGAGAGTACGTATGTTCTTTCTTTGCAAAGAAAGAACCAAAGAAATTCCAAATGCCCAAATAAAAAACATCCTGTCTGCGCAATGTTGCAGGCAGGACGTTTTTAGTTACAGCGCATATACAAGGATGCCGACCAAAATCATCGCCAGTGCGGCGAGCTTTTTGGGGGTCATCTTCTCGTGGAAGATCGTAACGCCAAAAATCGTGACGTAAATATAGCCTGTCGCTTCCAGTACAGGCCCGACGTTGAGCGGTACGCCCTTGTAGGCCAGCATCGTTAAGAGCGTGCAGCCCACAAAGAGGGCATAGCCTAAAATCACCCGCCAGTCGGTGTACTCCGCCAAGACCGACTTGTGCTCCCGCAGCGCGGCCTTCTTCAAAAGCACCTGCGAGACCGCGGAGAGGAACGTGCTGCACAGATACAGCAGCACATAGGGCAGCTGTGCCTGACTCATTTGCCGCCCTCCCCCTCATTGTCGGCCCGTACAAAAAGCACGATGCCGCATATAATGATGACCGCGCCGATGACCCGGCGCGGCGTGACGGCCTCACCAAAAACGGCCAGACCCAGCAGAATGCCCCACACCACGGTGACGGCCTTGTTCGCGTAGGCCGTTGTCAGCGGCAGATGCTTGATGACCTGCTGCCAGCCCACCGCATAGGTGACAAGCGCCAGCAGCATCAGGCCGTACAGCACGATAAACGCCGCGCTCAAAAACGGCTGCTGCGCGGCCAGCTTGCTGCACACGCTGCTGCCCGCATAGATGCCCAGGATCACATGCAGCAGCAGGAACCATTTTGCCTGTTTCATGCGTCGTTCTCCTCATGCCGGATGACCTCGCGCTCGACGTACTGGGGCGCGGCGTTGGCGCACATGTAGATGCGGCCCACGTACTCGCCCATAATGCCCAGTACGACCAGGATCATGCCGCCGAGCAGGAGCAGCAGCGCCGTGGTGGACGCCCACCCGATGGGGGCCGCCGCGCGGGTAAAGTGGTCGATGATGATATAGATAAAGTAGAGAAAGCCCGCCATGGCAAACAGCGTGCCGATGTAGGTCGCAATGCGCAGCGGCTTGACGGAAAACGACGTAAAGCCGTTCATCCAGAGATTCAGCAGCTTGCTCAGCGTGTAGCCGCTGCGGCCCTCCTCACGGGCGCGGTGGTGCACCGGCACGTTGCAGATGCGCTTGGTGGAGCGCAGCACCAGCCCGATGACGTAGGGGTAGCAGTGCTCATAGCGCAGCATCTCGTCCACAATGAAGCGGCGCGCCGCAAAGTAGCTGTTGACCACCAACTCCGGCGGCTTGCCCAGCATGATCTCGGTCATTTTGCTGTTGACCCAGCTGCCCAGGTTGCGCCAGCCGGCCTGACGCTTCGTGTCATAGCTGGCGTAGACGACGTCATAGCCCTCGTCAATTTTTGCCAGCAGCTTGCCGACCTCGTCCGCCGGGGTCTGGCCGTCGTCGTCGAGGCAGACGACGATGTCGCCGCTGCACTTGTGAAAGCCCGCCATCAGCGCCGCATGCTGGCCGAAGTTTTTCGCCAGATCGACGCCCACGACATGGCTGTCCGCCGCCACAAGGCTGCGGATCGTGCCGAAGGTATCATCCGGCGAGCAGTCGTTCACCAGAATGACCTCGTAGTCATACTGCGGCAGGGTCTGCATGGTGGCGGCGATCTCCGCCACCACACCGCCCACCGTATGCTGGGAGCGGTAGCACGGGATCACGTAAGATATTTTCTGCATAGCTGTGTACTTCCTTCTGCGCTCACGGGCGCTTATAGATCACCAGATCCTCGGTGGAGACGACCTGCTGCCAGTTTTCGGCCAGCAGACGGGCGGCAACGCGGGTGTCGTGGCCGCACATGACATAGCGGGAATAGATCGGGTTTTCGGCATCCCACAGGTAGCTGTTTTTGTCAAATTCAATGCCCATGCCGTCAGGCACGGCGTAGAGGTAGCCGTGGAACACCCCGTCGTCATAGGCGTAGGCCAGCGTGTGGTCCCAGGGGTCGGCCCCGGCATCCTGCACGCTGGCGGTCAGGGCGGCCTCGACGGTCTGCATCTGGGCGGCCATTTCGGCGTTTTTCTCGGGCAGGCTGCCGCGCTGGAAGTTCATCGGCAGCAGCAGGACGACGAGCACCGGCAGCCAGACGGCGGCGGGCGCGGCGTCCTCGATGACGACAGCCCCCAGCAGCAGGATGGCCAGCAGCATCATGTGGCGCGGGTCGATGTTGTACATGAACAACAGCACCAGAGCAATGACCGCGCTGCAAAACAGCGCACAGCCCTTGAGCACCAGCGGGCGGCCTTTGTGCTTATCCCAGACAAGGCAGACCACCGCGACGAGCACAACGGCCAAAAACGTCACACAGCCGCCGCCGATGTAGGTCGTCTCACCGTGGAGTGTGGGCAGAATATCGTCCCGCCAGGCCGCGTGCAGCAGGGCCGCGGCGCGGGCACACTCATAGCGGACCGCCGCCACGGGATGGAGCTGCAATAACAGACGGATGCCGTCAAAGTCCATGCCGCCGTCGCTGAAATAGGGCGCAGCGAGCTTGGCCATGGCGAACAGCGAAATCCGGGCGATATACCATTGATGCCAAATCCCTGCTTGGCATTTA
>OGXA01002875.1_pt1 | contig 11680 bp, 6 predicted proteins | sample 1576171 | NCBI WGS metagenome assembly OGXA01 (sample SAMEA3541587, study PRJEB24748) | human gut metagenome | biome: human gut; feature: human-associated habitat; material: faeces | place: China | collected 2012 | reverse complement strand
AAAATAGACTGCAAGGGGCAGTTTGTTTTTCGTGGAAATGACATAATTATGAACAAGAAAACTATAAAATACGCCAAAAATGGTTCTTTTGATGCAAAAATCGGTACATTTATTTCAGCAGGGTTGTTGTCAGACAACGAACTGCACGGAGCTGGCCCGCTGCGAATGCTTGTACGACAAAACCGAACGACCGGGGCGAATCCCTCTCCCCGGATTCGGCTAAAGCATTAAGGAGGAAACATCTGCCTTTCCAGCTCAAAAAGACTGATTTCCGTCTCAACCTCCAGTGCCGCAAGTTCCTGGACATTGGCCTGCCGCTGGCTTTGCAGGAGTTTCTGACGCAGGTTTCCTTTCTGGCGCTCTGCGCCTTCGTCAACCGTCTGGGTCTGGAAGCGTCCTCCGGCTACGGCGTGGCCTGCAAGATCGTCAACTTCGCCATGCTCATCCCCAGCTCTCTGATGCAGTCGATGGCCTCTTTCGTCTCTCAGAATGTCGGCGCCGGCAACAAAAAGCGGGCCAGGCAGACTCTGTTCACCGGCATTGCCATCGGTCTGGTCTTCGGCTGTGCGGTGTTTGCGCTGGTGTGGTTCGAGGGCGACCTGCTGTCCGGCATCTTCACTACAGATGCCGCCGTCATTGTGAATGCCTTCGCCTATCTGCGCGGTTTTGCGCCTGAGGCGATCGTCACAGCGGTGCTGTTCAGCATGGTGGGCTACTTCAACGGCAACAACAAGACCGTCTGGGTCATGGTGCAGGGCCTTGTGCAGACCCTCCTGGTCCGCCTGCCCATGGCTTACATCATGAGCATCCAGCCTAACGCCAGCCTGACCATGATCGGTCTGGCCGCGCCCACCTCTACCGCTGTGGGCATCGTGCTGAATGTCTGCTTTTTCCTCTATCTTGAGCGGAAAGAGAAAAATCTGAAAGTGTAAAAGGAAACCGGCTGGTGTGAATGACGCCAACCGGTTTTTGCTATGATTTGGCAAAACAAAAAGCCCAGCGTACTTTCATGCAAAGAGTCAAGCATTTCCGTAATGGCCTTACGCGCCTGCTTCTTGTCACCCGAAACCAGATAGTCGAGTGCCTGCAACTGGGCACGGGTAGTCAGCCCCCTCATCTCTGCATAGTAACGGAAACCGTCCTTGGCGGGTGCCTTTGCCTCCTCTTTCTTCGTACGGTCTTTTCCCAGACGCTTCATCAGCTTCAGCGTTTCCTTGATTTCAGGATGCTTCATCCGCTGTTGCAGTTCAGGAATATCCGCAGCACGGAGATACAGACGGGGATGTACCTGAGGAGGTACGGGAATGGTCACTCCCTCTACCTTCTGCCAGGTTACTTCGTTGCGTTCCTGTGCCTTCACCTTTCCGGGGGTGCACAGCAGGCAACTTACGGCTAGTAGTAAAATCGTTGTTTTCATGAATCAATTAGCTATCATTTTAAGAATTAATCATTGTCTCTTTCTTGTGAACCTCCTTCTCCTTCAGTCTCAAACCGGTATACCGTCACCTGCCGGTACACTTCTCCGGGACGCAATACAGTAGAAGGAAATGCCGGATGATGCGGGGCGTCGGGATAATGCTGCATCTCAAGGCAGAAACCATAATACCTGCCATAAGGCTTTCCATTCCGCCCGCCGTACTTGCCCATATCCGTTTTAGGCACATAAAACTGCATTCCCGGCTCCGTAGTATAGGCTTTCAGGATTCTTCCGCTTGCCGGATCTTCCACCACTGCAACCAGAGAAAGGGTTCCGGGACCTTTGTCCAATACATAGTTGATATCGTACGAGGCTCCGTTGTCCATCCGCGCTCCCAGTGAATCGGCCTGTCTGAAATCGTATTCCGTACCTTCCACTGCCATCCGTTCTCCCGTAGGAATGCCGGCCGAGTCGACCGGAGTTACCGAATCGGCCACAATGCGATAACGGTGCGCCAGTACATCCCGCTCTCCTCCCGAGAGATTGAAATAACTGTGGTTGGTCAGGTTGATTACGGTCGGACGGTCGGTCGTAGCCGTATACTCCAGAATCACCTCATTCCGGCTGTTCAGCTTATAAGCCACCTCCAGTTGCAGGTTGCCCGGAAAACCGCCTTCCAGGTGCCGGCTCAGGTAAGACATACGCACCACTGCCGTATCTGCGGATACATAGGCCGTATCCACCTGAAACAGTTGCTGGTGAAAACCTTCAGTCCCTCCATGAATACAGTTGTTCCGCTGGTTCCTGTCAAGAGCATACGTTACCCCATCCAGTTCCAGCGAGGCCCCGGCAATGCGGTTGGCATAACGCCCTACCACGCTGCCGAACTTGGGGTGGGACTGCCGGTATTGGTGGGCACTGTCGAATCCCAGTACCACCGAAGCCAGGTTTCCCCGTTTGTCAGGTACGGAGACGTCCATCAGGGCAGCCCCCCAATTGGTTACCGAAACGGTGGTTCCCTTCCCGTTCGACAAGCGGAACTGGAACAGTTCTCCTTTCTCCGTCTTTCCGCAGTCGATGGTTTCCACACCGGCCTCCGTCTTCGTATGTGTCCGGCATCCTCCCCCTATCAGGAGCAGCACCGCATAAAATATCCAACCTCTCAATCTGTTCATGACTCTTTCTTGATGTATTCCGTCGGCAGGCAGCCCATGTATTTCTTGAAACGGGCCGCAAAGTACGACGGGGTATTATATCCTACCATATAACTGATTTCCGCAATGGAATACTTGCCTTCCTTCAGCAACTGGCAGGCCCTGTTAAAACGAATCTTATGAATAAACTCGATAGCCGACTTACCGGTAATCGCCTTCAGTTTCAGGTGCAGGTTCGAACGGCTCATGTTCATCTCACTGGCAAACTGCTCCGTAGAGAATTCCACGTTGTCCATGTTCCGCTCCACCACCTCAATGGCCTTTCTCAGCAGTTCCTCGTCCATGCTGTTCATGGCAATTTTCTCCGGCTCCACTTCCGTGGAGTTGGAATACCGTTCGAAGGCGCGGCTCCGGGTACGGAGGGTATTCTGTATCTTGGTCCTCAGGACAGACATGGAGAACGGTTTCGGCAAGTAATCATCGGCGCCTACCTTCAGTCCTTCCAGCTGATACTTCACATCGGTCTTTGCCGAGAGCATGAACACCGGAATGTGACAGGTACGCAGGTTCTGCTTCAGTTGCCGGCACAACTTGATACCGTCCATGACCGGCATCATCACGTCCGTGACAACCAGGTCGACCTCCTTGTCCTTAAGCAGTTCGAGAGCCTCCTGTCCGTTGCCGGCTACCGTCACATTGAACAGATCCCTCAGTCCGCTCACCAGGTAATTCCGGAGTTCCTCATTGTCCTCTACCACCAGTATCGTGATTTTCTTTTCACTGTCCTCCGCATCCGCCGACAAGTCGGTATCCATGGTTTCCCCTACGTAAGCATCATTCGCATTCGTAGAATAAGCCACCTGTTCCGTAGAATTGCCCGTATTGCTCTGAAGTTCTTCCAGGGTATACGCACTTTCGTTCTGCGGAATATACACCGTAAAAGTCGAGCCCTTGCCCACCTCACTCTTCAGGTCGATCCGACCGTGGTGCAGTTCTACCAGGCGCTGAATCAGAGAAAGTCCGATGCCGCTTCCCGGGTGGTCACTGTCTACCTGATAGAAGCGCTCAAAAATTTTCTTCTGCTTGTCCTTCGGAATACCTACACCGGTATCACTTACCTGCAAGACCAGGTACTCACCCTCTTCATACAGTTTGACGGTGATGCTCTCCCCCGCCTCGGTATATTTCACGGCATTCGAAAGCAGGTTGTTCAGAATCAGGTCCAGGTAGTTCGCATCGAACAGAAAATCCTTGTCCTGCAGTTCCGTATAAATATTATAGTCGATATCCTTCTTCTTCACCCAATGCTCGTAATTCAGGAAGCAGTTCAGCACCCGCTTATACGCATTCGAGCGGGTCAGCTGCAACTTGAAGATTCCCAGTTCCGCCCTCCGGTAATCCATCAGCTGGTTGACCAGGTGCAGCAGCCGGTTGGTATTCCGCTGGATATAAGTCAGTTTCTCACGCTCCCAGTAATTGGACACATGGTCCAGCAAGTCCTGCAGCGGAGCCGTAATCAGTGTCAGTGGCGTACGGAGTTCGTGCGAGATATTGACATAAAAACGGATTTTCATCTGATTGACCTCCTCCATCTTCTCCCGGTCTTTCCGCTCCATCAGAATGGCAGCCTGCATGCTCTTGCGGCTCCAGAAGAAGCGGAACGCCCCTGTCGCCAGGAAGACAAGCACCACGACAAGCAAGGTCGTCGCCCACCAGGTGCGGTACCACACGGGCAGAATCTCAATCCGCAGCGAAGCCGGCTCTTCGTTCCACTTGCCATCGTTGTTGGCGGCCTTCACATAAAAGACATAGACCCCTGCCGGGAGGTTGGCATAGGACACCGTACGCAAGCCCTCCAGTTCAAACCAGTCCTTGTCGTATCCGTCCAGCTTGTAAGAGAAGGTATTGTGCGTACGCGCGATGTAATTCGGTACGACAAACGACAGCGAGAACGAATTCTGGGAAGCATCCAGCGTGATGGACTCCGTTTTCTCGATACTCTCCGAAAGAATACCGGTTCCGTCGTCCGGAAGAATCTCTTTGTTGAAGACCTGCAGACGGTCGATGATGGGCTGTGGAGCATACGGATTGTCCACCAGTGTCTCGGGGATGAAGGAAGTGATTCCGTTCACGCCTCCGAACAGCATTTCCCCCGAACTCGTGCGGCAGAAAGAACCGGCATTGAACTGATTGCTCTGCAGTCCGTCCTGCATGGTAAAATTGCGGAAACTGCCCGACTTGCTGTCCATGCAGCTCAGACCCTGGTTGGTACTGATCCACAGCCGTCCGAACACGTCCTCCATAATACCGTAAATCACGTTGCTGCTCAATCCGTCATTCGTCGTATAATGAAAATATTCCTTGTTCTTCACCCCGAAAAGACCGTTATTGGTACCGATCCAGAGTTTTCCGGAAGCCGACTCGTAAAAGCAGCTGATAAACGACTGATTCAGCAGGACAGGAACTCCCTCCATCGACTTCTTCTCCAAGGCCTTTCCATTGCTCCTGTACGCCGTTACCCCGCGTTCCCCTCCCATCCAGAGCGTATTGTTGGAATCGCGGAAGAGCAGTCGCCTGCGCAGCGTACCCTCGCCCGTACCTCCTTTTTCCACCACGGAAAAAGACTTTTGGGCAATGTCGTAATGAAGCAGATATTCCAAGGCCGCAATCCACAGTCCCCCGTTTCCGTCCGGAAGGATGGAATAAATATTATTGGTCGGAAGCCCCTTGTTCTTCATGTTCAGGTATTCCCGTCTGCCCGTCTTCCGGTCGAGTATCATCATTCCTCCGGCATGAGCCCCCACATAAAGTTTGTCGTGCGCCTCGTCGATGTAAATACACTTGATATCCTTGAAGGAAATTCCCTTGACTCCCACTTCGGGAGAATATACCTGAAAATGATTGTTCTTCCGGTCGTAAAAATTCAGTCCCCCTCCGCTGGTACCGATCCACAGGTTGCCGTCGACATCCTCGGCAATGCAACTCACCACATTGTCGCTCAATGAATTCACGAAAGGAATGTGTTTGATATGGCGGAAACGGTTGCACAGCGGATGATAATAATTCACCCCACCCCAGTACGTACCGAGCCACATGCCTCCCTGCGCATCCTTGAAGATACAGCGTACCGAATTCTGGGAAAGGTCACCTTCACTCTCCGACTGCTCACTCAGCAGGTCAAACTGTCCGGTATTCTCCCGGAAGATGTACAGTCCGCTATATGTTCCCACCCACAACTGGTCATCGGGATCGAGGGCAAGCGAACGGACAAAATTGGACCTCAGTCCGCTCTCGTCTCCCAGGTAATAATTCTTCAGTTTCTTCGAAATCTTATTATACAGGAACAGTCCGCCTCCTTCCGTAGCCACCCAGATACGGTCCATCTCCTGGCAGAATACAGTCTGTACATTCTCACTGCTCTCCAGCACGGCCAGCTGCCTGAACATCTTGTCGTGAGGCGCATACTCATACAGACCTCGCGAAGCCCCGATATAAATACGGTCTGCCTGGCGCACCATAGCCGCATTCTTCAGTTCCTGCATGGCCTGCGGCAATACGTCGTCGAGGAACTGGCGCTGCGCAATATCGAAGACAAAAACCCCTTCGGGAGTCCCCAGCAGCAGTTTGCCCCGCTGCATCTGCACAATGTTCACCACTGCCACATGTTTTCCTTTACGGGATATGTAATAATTGACAAACCGCTCCTTGTCACTGTCGTACAGCGACAAGCCTTCGCTGGTGCCCACCCATATCCTTCCGGAACCGTCCACCATAATGCAGCGCGAGGTATTGCTGGCGATACTGGTAGAGTCGCCGTACGCATGACGGTACACCGTAAAGTTATAGCCATTGAATTTATTCAGTCCATCGGAAGTGGCAAACCACATATAGCCTTTTCTGTCCTGATTGATGGAAAAGACCGTACTGTGCGACAGACCGTCTTCCTGCCCCAGATGATAAAAACGAAGTCCGTTGCGTTCGGCAGCAACCGTCCGGAACGCAAGGCAACAGAGCAGGGTAATGAATATCCAATTGAATTTTGTTTTCATAAGCCGGTCAAACTAAATGCACAAATTTATCAAAAAAACATCAGTCCGCTTTGATTTTCACACGGACCTTTTGCGGATGCCCTTCATTATTTTTTACCTGTACCGGCACAAACGCAAATCCCGGCACCGGATTGATGACCCGTCCGTCGGCATCGGCCGGCAGCAGACTCATTGCTCCTTCCTGACACAACACGGACAAGCGTCCTTTTTCCTTTTCAACGGTCATCTGCTGAGGAGAAAATACCACTTTCTCCTGGGGAGAAGCAATCACCGGCAATATCAGACTGGCTTCGGCAGGCAAACCGGCTGCCTCTATCACAATTTCCGAGTCTGAGAATTCATAATGCAGACTGACCGCGACAGAGGTTTCTAAAGGAGAATGCTGCTCGGCATCCACCAGATGGCATTTCACGTCAAAGATGTAAACTCCATCCTTCTCCACACAGGTAATCTCCGCCTCCAGGTCGTCCAGGTTGGTATATGCCTTTCCTTCCTTCATCCATTCGACGCGCGGAGAACCGTTGGTCAGGTATTTCCGGTTGTGCAACTGCATGTTCGGAGATTCAATCATCCGGTAGGTATTCATGGTACTGGCAAACACCGGTCCGGTCTTCCGGTTCCACAACATCGACAATACTCCTCCCATCGGATGCGTACCCTTTACCTTATATTCCGAGTCATAGCCGGTCAGCGTACCCCTCCAGTCGCCACAGGCCAGCAGCCAGGTACGGATTTCCTCAAAGAAGCGCATTCCATAGGCCGCATCGCGGGGCAAGGCCTTTTCAGGCAATTCCACCGCTTCCTGCTCCAGGAAAGAAGCCAGGGCCTTGGCATGTCCGAAAGTATGGTGGATACACGGCCACATGCCGGTAGCCCGGTAATGCATGCCCCCGTAAAGCAAGCCGTCGGCCGTAGCCGATTTCAACACCTCCAGGTTACGGGCTATCGCTTCCGCAAACTCCGGATTCCGGGCAGCCAGGGCATAATATCCTCCCATAAAACCGTCACTGGTTCTTCCGCCCCAATATGTCCATTTAAAGCTTCGGGTACCCCAGCTGTTGTCCCACGCACCGTCGGGAAGCATGAACTCCAGATGCGTCTTCATCGACTTTTCCACCAGGTTCAGCATATCTTCGTCACCGGCCATCCGTGCATAATAAGCCAGGTTGGGCAATGACTCCTCTACATTATATAACAAATCGACCGGATAGCAGCCGTGAGGCGTAGCCGACCAGATGTTGGGGCCTTCCCCAAACAGGAAAGCATTCGGGCAAGTAAAATAAGCCTTGACATCGGCAGCGATTTCCCGGGCTTTCTCACAGAACTCAGGCACCTGACAATAGGTACCGATGGCATATAACGCATACGTGGCAGAAGCCGAATAATTGACATTCATATTGCGCATTCCCTCACGCTTGCGGCTGTAGATAAACGGATTCTTCATCATAAAATGACCGGCATTCCGCAAATCTTCCTCCCAGGCGCGGCGGGTAGCCTCATCCAGCAGATGTCCGTGGTAATGGAGAGCCTCATAGAGTGCAATGGCTGCAAATACCGTCGTACCGTTCCAGTCGGATACATTGACATCATTCATCCAGGAGCCGTCCGGACGGTGCACGTTTTCCATCCACCCCATCAGTCTCTTGGCTCCCGACAGGTATTTCTCGTCCCCAGTGCGGTCGGCCAGGTACATCAGCGGCAGCACCGCATCCCCGATGCGTCCGTGCATGCGGGCACAGGCCGGACACAACAGTCCCCCGTCGAGTGCCGGATGTACGTTCTCACACTGGAAATCCAGCAGGCGGTCCATCCACTCCTGCAAAAGTGCAAAAGACTCATCCTGCAATTCAGTACCCGCGTCATTGCGTTCCGCAGCCGATACATATCCTCCCGAAATCAGGCAAAAAAATAAGAAGATAAAAGCAATCCGTTTCATGTGTTTTTCCATTAATATTACTTCTCACAAAAATAAAAGATTCCGCCCGGCCACGATTTTAAAGTCTTGTAAAAAAGATTCCATTCTGTAGAACCCCTATCTCATTTTTGTTGAAAATCCTATTACTTTTGTACAATCGCCGGATACTCAACAAGAACACCATTCTTTTACACATACCAGCAACGCAAATACAAACGGGCTGGCTACATTTGGGAACTGAAAAACATACAAAACTTTTGCGATATGAAAAACCTATCTTTACTCGTATGCGCTGCCGGTTGTGCAGCTTTCGGGAATCAGGCAGCCGCCCAGGAACGTCCCAATATCCTCTGGCTGACATTCGAGGATACCAGTGCCGCCGAATTCGGCTGTTACGGTAACCCCGACGTACATACTCCTCATGCCGACAGCCTCGCGGCACAAGGCATACAGTTTACCAATGCCTGGTCGGTCGCTCCCCAGAGTTCTCCGGCCCGTTCGTCACTGATTACCGGATGCTATGCCACGACCTGGGGAATGGACGTGCACCCCGTACCTTATGATACTCCGGCGGATATCTTCTTCCCGCAACGGTTGCGCGAGGCAGGTTATTACTGTACCAACAACAGCAAGACACATTATAATTCGACGACCAACAACAAAAGCTGCTGGGACGAGTGCAACAAGAAAGCCAGCTACAACAGTCCGAAGCGGGGAAAGGACCAGCCTTTCTTTGCCGTGTTCAACACAGTGACTTCGCACATGGGCCGCATCCGGACCTTCCACACCGACGGCCGCCGCGACTATACGCAGGAAGGCATCTATCCTCAGCAGCTCACCTTGCCGAGCTACGTGCCCGACCTGCCGGAGGTACGTTCCGACTATGCCGGACATCTGGAAGCCGTGCAGGACGTCGACCAGTGGCTCGGATTCTTCCTGACCGACCTGAAGGAAAAGGGACTGGATGAGAATACCATCATTTTCTTCTTCAGCGACCACGGTGGCTGTATTCCGCGCGGCAAGGGCTATCTGTACGAAAGCGGACTGAGAGTGCCTCTGATTGTGTACTTCCCTCCCAAGTGGAAGCACCTGGCAGGAGACCTGCAAGGAAAGGTTGGCGACCTGGTGAACTTCACCGACCTGGGACCTACGGTATTGAGTCTGGCGGGAGTCAAACCGACCCGGCAGATGCAGGGAAAGGCGCTGTTCGGGAAATATGCCGACAACCGGAAACGGGAGTACAACTTTGCCATCGCGGCCAACCAGCTGCACCACTTCATGCCGGTACGTGCCGTCAGCAACGGACGCTACAAATACATCCGCAGTTACCTTCCTTACCGCCAGTTTGCCCTGCGTAATTACTACCAGTGGGGAATGCCTTCGAACAAGGCCTGGGATGAACTGGTACTGGGAGGACACAATACTCATCCCGAATGGGCACTGACCTTCGATGCGCATCCGGCCGAAATGCTGTTCGACTTGCAGAACGACCCGGGAGAAATCCACGACCTGTCTGCCTCGGCCGACCATGCCGCCATCCTGAAAGAAATGAGGGAGGCACTCGCCGGACACATCCGCGCGACCTTCGACCTGGGATTCTTCCTGCCTACTTCCCGTACCGGACACATCCTTTATGAAACCGTGCGCAAGGAGAAATACCCGATGGAAGACCTGTATGCAGTGGCCGAAACCGCCGGTACGGCTACCCTCAAGGACGAGGCCCTGTTCCGGAAAGCCATCACAAGTTCATATACTGACATGAGATTCTGGGGAGCCGCCGGTTATGCACAACTGGGAAGAAGCGGTCAGCTGAAAACATGTCCGGATGCCTTGCTGGCCCTGCTCCACGATGCCGACCCCTATGTGGCTGCCGAAGCTGCCTATGCGGTGGCTTACCTGGGACATGCTCCCGAAGGTGTGGCACGCCTCGTCACCCCGGTAAAGGAAGAGCACCGGAAAATCGGCTATTCGGCCCTCGAATGCCTGTCGCTCGACAAATCCATGCAGTCGTTTATCCGTCCTTTCCTTCCGGAATTGAAAAAGGCTGCTGAAACTCTGCCGCGTCTGGCCAATGAAGATGCCGGACTGATGGCCAGAGGCATCCTGGTCAATCTCGGGGAAATGAAAATCAAGGACCTCCACGGACCGGAAGCCTATAAAGAGGGACTGAAGCTGAACCACGGACGCCGTCCGATGGTGCCGCTGCCCAACAACTGATTTCCGGAATTTCTCCCGGGAATCTCCGGCTCCTCCCTCTGTCTGCCTCCCGACAGGCTCTTTTTTCGGAAGACAAGCAGAGGAAGTGCCGCACAATTAGCTCTGTGGGAAAACGCATAAAGGAATTTGAAGCAAAAGCTGGCGATGTTTTACCGAAAAACTCGCCAGCTTTTTCCAAAAGACCGCGAGGTTTTGCCGCACGCAAAACGAGAAAGGATGTGATCCATAAAGAAAGATTTTCCTTTCCGTAACGTAAAGAACACCCATCACTCACAAAGACAAATCCGATTGAATAGATAAGTTGATGACACACATGAAAAAACTCATTTTTACAGGACTTCTCTGGTTACTGACCGTGACATCGGGCAAGGCACAGGAAATCGTCTTTGCCGGATACTTCGATGTAGCAACCGGCAGTCCGGAAAATACCGAAGTCACGGGACGGATTCACCTGGAAAGCAACAAGGAAGCTCCCTCCCGGAAAATTCCGGCCGATTACCGTTTCGAGATTCTCTATCAGGATGACCGGCCGCTGTTCCGGGTCGAGACCCAGTTCGATGCCTACGGACGCATCATGGGCGTCTTCCGGGTCGATGAAGGAGAAAACACCGGTCTTCAGGAAAAGACCTGCCGCATGGAAGTGGCACTGAAAAGCGGCAGCCGGACCCTGCAGACTTTCCCGGTAGCCATCCACATTACCCGGCAGACCCTGTGGGAACTGTGCTACAAGCGCTACCTTCCCATGGCCCTCTCACAAGGCAGGCTGTACGGCAGCAAACGGCTGTCGGATGAAAAGGTGGCCCGGCTCATCCGGCAGGTAACAGCCGGCAACGGGCGTTTTCAGGGATTCTCGTGCTATCGGCCGCTTCCCCTGAAATTCCAGTACACTCCGAAGCAAAAAAATCCTTCCCTCAAGCCCCTGGACTAC
>OGXA01002847.1_pt1 | contig 11745 bp, 13 predicted proteins | sample 1576171 | NCBI WGS metagenome assembly OGXA01 (sample SAMEA3541587, study PRJEB24748) | human gut metagenome | biome: human gut; feature: human-associated habitat; material: faeces | place: China | collected 2012 | reverse complement strand
TGGGAGCATATAGATTAAGAACATCATGTCTGCGGCCCTTTTCTTCCATCTTCATTTCCGTGGCACATTTCGGGCAGACAGTTTTAATGCTGCCGTCTTTGCACCTATGCCCATAAACGATTCCGCCACAGTTAGGGCAATACCACCTATTAACTTGCCAACCTATATTCATTTATCTGCCTCCAGTGCTTGAAAATATTGTTTTGTGTCATCCTGTTTGTATAATATTCAATCAAGCAAGCATACCATTTTGTCTGATTCCACAAAAATATTTCAAAAGGTCTTGACGAAAATATATTCGTGATATATGATGTATTAACGAAAACCAGTTCGCTTTACGCTTCAGATTGTAGCACGCATTTGAATTCGTGTCAATAGGATTTATTGAAATTAAGTTCGTGTGTCAAAAATATTTTGCAATCGGAGGAGAACGGATATGACATTCAACGAGCGTCTAAAGAACATTAGAGAACAAAAGGGACTGACTCAAGAACAGCTTGCAAAGCGCTCCGGTATCTCGTGCCGCATGATCCAGAAGTATGAGAGTGGAGTTAGCCGTCCTCGTTTTGAAGCTGCTGAGAAACTAGCGTCTGCTCTTGAACTGCCCGTGTCGCAGTTACTCGGTGAGAGTGGCACTTTTGTCGTCCAAGCTGCCGAGGAATATGGCTCCAGAGGCGCAAAGCAGGCGGAACAGCTTATGGCTGAAGTAACCGGTCTTTTCGCCGGTGGCGAGCTTGCAGAAGAGGATATGGATGTGATGATGAAAGCCATTACGGAAGCATACTGGATTGCCAAAGAGAAGAACAAGAAGTTTACACCTAAGAGCTATAAAAAACAAGGCTGAGTCTTTTAATAGATTTTGCTTTTGCTATCATGATCTATCAAAAAGGGGTGAGGGTCATTGTACGCCTCTACATCTGAGATCGTCCGCAAGGCCAACCAAATTATAAAAAAGTGTGGGACTCGTGATCCCCACAGAATTGCCGATGAACTCGGCATAGAGATTATGTACTGCCCGTTCAAAGCACAGCGTGGCGCATACAAGGTCATCATGCGAAACCGGTTCATGTTCATTAAGGAAGATTTGCACCCTGTGATGGAAAACATCGTCCTGCTCCATGAGCTTGGACATGACAGCCTACATAGAGACGAAGCCACCAAAGTTGGCGGCTTCAAAGAGTTCAATATTTTCGATATTCGGGACAGCCGGATGGAGTACGAGGCAAATATCTTTGCCACACAGATAGCTCTTCCCGATGATGATTTCCTGGAGCTTGCCGAGCAGGGCTACGATGTGCAGCAGATTGCCAGAACCATGCACTCAGATGTGAACCTGGTGGCACTCAAGGCGGATACTCTCATCTCCCAGGGCTACCGGCTCAGACCGCAGGATTACAAAAACAGATTTCTGAAATCATGAAATGGAGGACGCCACCATGTTGATGAACGGCAGTGAGTACATTGAAATCATTGAGGCAATAAAGAGTGAGATAATCGGGGCGCAATATAAGGCTGCGCTCAATGTAAACCGTGAACTGATCATGCTCTACTATCACATAGGAACAGTCATAAACGAGCATAAGGCTTGGGGCAACAAGTTTATTGAAAATCTTGCTGCCGATATTAAACTGTCCTTTCCCAGCACAAAGGGTTACTCTGTCCGCAATCTGAAGTATATGGCAAAATTAGCCGCAACTTATGATGACGAGGACTTTGTGCAACAGGCGAGGTCAATATTGCCCGTATAAAGTGCCTTGCCGAGAATCGCGCCATAAAGCTTCATCTCCGCAAGTTTTTTCACATCATCCAGCGTAGTTACACCGCCGCTTGCAACGATATCCACCTTGCATTTTTCGGAAAGCTGTCGATATAATTCCAGATTCGTGCCGGAAAGCAGACCATCCTTGGAAATATCCGTGCAGATAATCGTTTTCACGCCGATTTTCTGCAGCTTTTCGCAGAAGGCAAAGCAGCTTTCCTCGGAAACCTCTGTCCAGCCCTTGATGGCAACCCTTCCATCCTTGATATCTACGCCGACCGCGATTTTCTCACCGTATTTCCGCACCATTTCCTCCAGAAAGGCAGGGTTCTGCACCGCCGCTGTCCCCAGAATCACACGGAATACGCCTGCATCCAGATAGGTCTTGATGACTTCCTCGGAACGGATGCCGCCGCCGACCTCAACCAGAAGTCCACTCTCTCTCACAATCGTGCGGATGGTTTCCAGATTAGGCGTACCGCCGTCCTTCGCGCCCTCCAAATCAACCACATGGAGATATTTCGCCCCTGCCGCCGCAAAGGAGCGCGCCACTGCCGCAGGATTCTCGCTGTATATCGTTTTCTGTGCATAATCGCCCTTCACCAGGCGCACCGCACAGCCGTCAATCAAATCAATCGCAGGAAATAATTCCATCGAATCCTTCCCCCTTTCTTACAATTCGCAAAATGCCTTTAGAATCTGCAAGCCGACCTCGCCGCTTTTTTCGGGATGAAACTGCGTGCCGTATACATTGCCGCGCTCCACCGCCGCTGTCAGCTCTGCGCCGTATTCCGTTCTCGCAGAAACAAAGGCATCACAATCCACCCCTGCGTAGGAATGTACAAAATAGACACAGTCGCCCTCATTGATGTATTGAAACAGCTTAGATTTTTCTCTGCCCTTCGGAAAAATCAGCCGATTCCACCCAATATGCGGCACCTTCAGCCCTTCCCCAATCATAGGCGCAATGGGCTTTACACTGCCGCCAATCAAGCCTAAGCCTGCATGCTCGCCATATTCGTAACTTTTTTCCAGAAGCATCTGCATCCCTAAGCAAATGCCAAGCAAGGGTTTGCCGTTTGCCGCTTCCTCCAGAACAACCTGCTCCATGCCGCTTTCACGCAGCTTCCGAATCGCATCCGCAAACGCACCCACGCCGGGCAGGATGATTCTATCCGCCGCCTTGATTTTGGCAATATCATTCGTGACCTCCGCGTCTGCCCCGATGAATTTCAGAGAGCTTTGCAGGGAAAACAGATTCCCCACGCCGTAATCAATAATCGCAATCATCAAAGCACCCCCTTCGTGGATGGAATTTCATCCGCATAATCCTTCTGCACCGCGACTGCCTTCGCTAAGGCGCGCGCCGTTGCCTTGAAGGCTCCTTCTATAATGTGGTGGGAATTTTTTCCTCTGAATTGTAAGAGATGCAGATTCAGCTTTGCATTTCGCACAAAGGCAATGAAAAATTCCTCCACCAATTCCGTATCAAACGTGCCAACCTTTTCCGTCGGAATTTCCAGACCATATTCCAGATGACTTCTGCCGCCAAGGTCAACCGCCGCCAGAATCAGCGCTTCATCCATCGGCAGAGTGATGTCCCCGTAACGGGCAATTCCTCTGCCCTCGCCCAGCGCATCGGCAAACGCCTGTCCCAGACAAATCCCGATATCCTCTACAGAATGATGATCATCCACCTCAATATCGCCCTTACAGACCACATCCAAATCAAATCTGCCATGCTTTGCGAAAAGCGTCAGCATGTGGTCAAGAAAGCCAACGCCTGTGTTCACACTGCTCCTTCCCGACCCATCCAGCAAAAGGGAAAGGCAAATATCCGTTTCCGCGGTTTTTCTGATAATCTCGCTTTGTCTCATGTCAATCCCCTTTCTGCTCCTGCAAAATCTCCGCTGCTTTCGCAAATAAAACCTCCATCTGTTCGGGCGTGCCGATGGTAATGCGCAGGAAGTCCTCAATTTTTTCCTTGCCCCAGAAGCGCACCAGAACGCCTTTTTTCTTCAATTCCTCATAAAGCACCCTGCCGCTGACGGCGTTGCTTTTTGCAAAAATAAAATTCGCCTTGGAATCCAGAACGGTAAAGCCCATCTCGCGGAGTTTTTGAGTCGTCATATCTCTGGTTGCCGCAATTTTCTTCGCATTTTCCACATAATAAGCATTGCTTTCCACCGCCGCTTCGCCTGCAAGCAGTGTCAAACGGTTGATATTATAGGGATTCGTGGAATACTTGATTTTTTCCAGATCCGCAATGATGCCTGCATCTGCAATGGCAAAGCCCAGTCTTGCCCCTGCCATGGAGCGCGATTTACTATAGGTCTGTACCACAAGCAGGTTATCGTATTTCCGAATCAAATCCACACAGCTAGTGCCGCCGAAATCAATATACGCCTCATCAATCAGCACAATTCGGTTCGGGTTCGTTTTCAGAATTTCCTCAATCTCCGCAAGGGAAATTTCCATCCCTGTGGGCGCATTGGGGTTCGCAATCACAACCATTCTGTCGATATTGCAGTAATCCCGATAATCCACGCCAAAATCCTCTTTCAGAGGAATTTTCACGCAGTCCACATGATAAAGGTCGGCATAAACAGGATAAAACCCATAGCTGATTTCGGGGAATGCCGCCCCTCTTTCGCTGTCGCAAAACGCCATAAAGGCGAAATTCAGAATATCATCCGAGCCGTTGGAAAGGAAGATATTTTCTGCTTTCACGCCATAAAGCGCCGCCAGCTTTTCCTTCAGCACTCTGCCTGTCGGGTCGGGGTAAAGGTTCAGCCTGCTGACCTCCTCGGCGGAAATCGCCGCCACCACCGCAGGCGAGGGCGGATAGGGCGATTCATTCGTATTCAGCTTCACATACTGCTGATCCTGCGGCTGTTCGCCGGGTGTATATGCCTCCAAGCCCGCAAAACGGGGACTCATAAATCTGCTCATTGGATAACCCCCTTATCTTTTCGCACCAGAGCGGAACGGGCATGTGCCTCCAAGCCCTCTCTTCTGGCAAAGAAACCGATTTTCTCCGCCTCCGCCGCCAGTGCCTCTTTTGTATAGTAAGTAAAGGAAGAACGCTTCACAAAATCATCCACGCCCAAGGGAGAGGAAAACCGCGCCGTACCGCTTGTCGGCAGGGTATGGTTCGGCCCTGCGAAATAATCTCCCAAGGCTTCGGGTGCGTTTCTTCCAAGGAAAATCGAGCCGGCATGGCGGATATCCGCCAAATAACGAAACGGCTCATCCACCGAAACCTCCAGATGCTCCGGTGCAATTTCATTGGAAACCGCGATGGCTTCCGCGATATCCTTTACCAGAATAATCTTTCCATTGTTGTCAATGGATGCTCTTGCGATTTCCGCTCTGGGGAGCAGTGCAATCTGCCGTTCCAGCTCTGCCGTTACCGCCTGTGCCAAGGCTTCACTTTCCGTCACCAGAACCGCCGAAGCCATTTTGTCATGCTCCGCCTGCGAAAGCAAATCTGCCGCAATGATTTCCGCATCGGAATTGCCATCCGCAATGACAAGAATTTCGCTCGGCCCTGCAATCATATCAATCGAAACCTGCCCGAACACCTGCTTTTTCGCTTCTGCAACAAAGGCATTGCCGGGGCCTACGATTTTATCCACACGAGGGATGCTTTCCGTGCCATACGCAAGCGCCGCAACCGCCTGTGCGCCGCCGATTCTGAAAATACGGTCAACCCCTGCGATTTCCGCCGCCGCAATGATATCGGGGTTTAATTTCCCATCCTTCGCTGGCGTTACCATGCAAACCTCCTTGACCCCTGCTATCTTTGCAGGAATACAATCCATCAGCACCGTAGAGGGATAGCTTGCCGTCCCCCCGGGGACATAGAGCCCCACTCTGTCCAGAGGAATAATTTTCTGCCCAAGCACAACACCCTCGCGCTCCGTCAGCACAAAATCCGTCCGTTTCTGCTTTTCATGGAAGGCACGAATATGCGCCGCCGCTTCTTTTAAAATCTCCAGAAACGCCGCGTCCACCTGTGCATACGCCGCCGCCCGTTCCGCCTCGGAAACCTCAAACACCGCAGGTGCCGCGCCATCGAATTGCTCTGCATAGCGTTTCAGTGCCGCATCGCCGCTTTTGCGTACCTCTGCGATAATCTGTGCAACCACGTCCGCCACATTCGTTTTTTCTTCCTCTCTTGCAAAAATTTCTTCTATTTTAATGTCTTTGTAAGCATAGGTTCGAATCATGCCTTCACCTCATTTCTTCTTATTAGTCCTTTTTTTCCAGATTCTCCGCAATCCTGTCGCACAGCTCGCGAATCCTTGCATTATTGAATTTATAGCTGACCTTATTCGCAATCAGCCTTGCGCTGATTGGCACAACCGTTTCAATCACCTCAAGATTATTTTCTCGGAGGGTTGTTCCCGTTTCCACGATATCTACAATGACATCACTCATTTTCAGAATCGGGGCAATTTCAATCGAGCCATGTAATTCGATAATATCAATTTCTCTGCTCTGCTTTCTGTAAAATTCTCTTGCGATATTGGGGAATTTTGTTGCCACGCGCAGGGTATGTCCCCCATCGGGACGTTCTCCCTTCACGCCTGCCACTGCCATGCGGCATTTGCCCATGCCTAAATCCAAGAGCTCATACACATCCGAGGACTGCTCCAGAAGAATATCCTTCCCGACTACACCGATATCCGCCGCGCCGCGTTCCACATAAACCGCCACATCCGAGGGCTTTACCCAGAAATACCGCACGCCGTTTTCCTCGTTTTCAAAAATCAGCTTTCTGCCGCCCTCATGAATGGAAGGACAGCCATAGCCGATTGCCTCAAAAATATCATACGCCTTTTCGCCTAATCTGCCCTTCGGCAGTGCGATGTTAATCCAGTTCCGCAACGATTTCAAGCCCCCTATCCTTCATACAAAGCAGCTGCTTATATTTCACGTTTCCCGTATTTTTTCTCTGCACCAGAACACTCTGCCCGTTATCGGTCAGCATCTGCGCCGCCTGCGCCAGAGCCGCCACATCCGCGCCCTCCTCATAAAGCAGGAGTGTATCCACATCGTATTCCTTTTCCTTGGAATCAAAGCGTTCCAACAAATCCAGATAAACCGCAAAGCCGATGGCATCCGCATCCTTACCCAATTTCCGCAGCAGGTTGTCATATCTGCCGCCGCTGAGAATGCTGCTGGGCACACCGTTGATAAAGCCCTGAAAAATGATGCCCGTGTAGTAATCCATATCATTCACAATCGAAAAATCAAGGTTGACCTTCTGCTCGTTCCCGCCGATTTTCAGACACCGCAGGATATTTTCCAGCTCCTGCACCGCCTGCTCCATTTTTTCATTACAGCAAAGTGCCTTCGCCTGCGGCAGGGTTTCCTCCAGACTGCCATACAGACTCGCCAGTCCCTCCAATCTCTCAGTCAAATCCGCCGCAACGCCGTTTTCCTTACAAACTGCGCGAATCCCGTGAATATTCTTCTCGCTGATGCAATCGAGGATTCTATCCTGCTGTGCATAAGGCAAAGCAACCTCCTCCATCAGCCCTGCCACAAAGCCCATGTGAGAAACGTCCAGTATGTAAGCGTCGCTGATGGTTTTCAGGCTTTTCTGCGCCAGTAAAAGCACCTCAAGCGTGGCGTATGCATCCACCTCGCCGATATATTCCAAGCCAACCTGCATGATTTCCTTGTATTCACCTGCGCCCTTTCTGGCACGGTATACATTTTCGTTATAATACACGCGTTCTGCCGTATCTCGGCTTCCCTTCGTATTCTTCACGATAGAAAGGGTCACATCCGGCTTGAGTGCCAAAAGCTTGCCGTCCAGTCCCGTAAAGGTCAGGATGGCTTCGCTGTGCAGAAAGCTTCTGTTCTCCGCATAAAAATCATATTCCTCAAATTTACTCATCTTAAATTTTCGATAGCCATATTGTTCAAATAAGGCACGCAGGCTGAAGCTGACCCGCTCCTCTTTTTTCAAAAGCATTTCTTCCGGTTTCATTCAAATTCCACACCCTTTCTGTTCTGAAAATAGTGTATCGCATTTTAACGCTTTAGTCAAGTAGAACACTAAAGCATATCCCTCAAATTTTACAATATAGTCTACACGTTTTTGTGCATTCTGTCTAGTGGACATTTGTCTTTTTCCGCTTTTTCTGCAATAAAATAGGCTGTTTCTACCTATTTAATAGCAGAAGCAGCCTCTTTGTCGAATCTATATCCAAAAAGCCCTTTTATTTCTCCAGTTCCCGAATCAGGTTTACCATCTCAATCGCGCTGACCGCACAATCGTAGCCCTTGTTACCTGCTTTTGTGCCGGCACGTTCAATCGCCTGTTCGATGTTTTCTGTTGTCAGCACGCCAAACATCACAGGAATGCCTGTTTCCAGAGAAACCGCCGCAATCCCCTTGGAAACCTCGTTGCAGACAAAATCATAATGGCTGGTGGAGCCACGAATCACTGCGCCTAAGCAAATCACAGCATCATATTTGCCGCTTTTCGCCATTTTGGATGCAATCAGGGGAATTTCAAATGCGCCGGGCACCCATGCCACGTTGACATCCTCTTCCGCTACATCATGCCGCACCAGACCGTCCATCGCACCGCTCAACAGCTTTGCTGTGATAAATTCGTTGAATCTTGCCGCTACAATACCGATTTTAATCTGCTTCGATACCAGTTTACCTTCAAATGTTTTCATTTTTATTCCCTCTTTTCTTTCATTTTTTCCTTAATATTTCAGATTCTTTAATATTTCAGATAATGCCCCATGCGTTCCTGTTTTGTTTTCAGATAGAATAAATCATGTGTTGTTGCATCCATCTGGATAGGCACGCGCTCCGTAATTTCAATCCCAAATTCCTCAAGCTGATATACCTTATCGGGATTGTTGGTCAAAAGACGCATGCTTTTTACGCCCAATTCGCGCAGAATCTGTGCGCCGATATAGTATTCTCTCTGGTCGCCCTTGAAGCCAAGGGAAAGATTTGCTTCCAAGGTATCCATACCCTGCTCCTGCAATTCATAGGCGCGCAGCTTATTGATTAAGCCGATACCACGCCCCTCCTGCCGCATATAAAGCAGGATGCCGCGCCCTTCCTTTTCAATCTGCGTCATAGCAGCGGCAAACTGCTGTCCGCAGTCGCACCGCAGGGAGCCGAAGGTATCCCCTGTCAGGCACTCGGAATGAACTCTGCAAAGCACATCCTTGCCATCGCCGATATCGCCCTTTACCAGTGCTACATGATGCTCGCCATTCAGCAGATTGACGAAGCCATACGCCATAAAATCACCGTATTTCGTGGGCATTTTAACAGCTGCCTTCTGTTCTACCAGCTTTTCATGGCATTTGCGGTAATTCTGCAAATCCCGAATGGTAATGAATTTGATATCCCATTGCTTTGCCAGCTTCATCAGCTCAGGCGTACGCATCATGGTACCATCCTCACGCATGATTTCGCAGCACAGCCCACACTCCTTCAAGCCTGCCAGTCTGCATAAATCAACGGTTGCTTCGGTATGCCCTTCCCGTTCCAGAACGCCGTTTTTCTTTGCCAGGAGAGGGAACATGTGACCCGGTCTGCGGAAATCCTCAGGCTTTGCATCATCCGAAACGCATGCAAGCGCTGTGATAGAGCGTTCTGCCGCAGAAATGCCTGTTGTGGTTGCCACATGGTCGATGGAAACCGTAAATGCTGTTTCGTGATTATCCGTATTCTGCTGTACCATCTGCGGAATCCGCAATTTCCGCACATATTCCTCAGACATAGGCATACAAATCAAGCCCTTGCCATAGCATGCCATGAAGTTGATGTTTTCTGTGGTTGCAAATTCTGCCGCGCAGATGAAATCCCCTTCGTTTTCTCTATCGGGATCATCTGTTACCAAAATGATTTTGCCGTTGCGCAATTCCTCCAACGCTTCCTCTACTGTGTTAAACTGCATGATGTATTCTCCTCCTTAAAATCCGTATTTCGATAAAAAATCCATTGTAATTGTATTTTTCGGCTGCTGCTCTGCTTTCGGGCAAACCAGCTTTTCTACATATTTTCCAATGATATCCGTTTCCAGATTTACCAAATCGCCTTCTCTGCGGTTCTTCAAAATGGTTTGGCTGACCGTATGCGGAATGGCAGAAATGGAAAACTCGCTTTCTCCGACCTCCGCCACTGTCAGGCTAATGCCATCAATGGTTATGGAGCCCTTTTCAACGATATATCGCATCAGCTCCGCCTTCGCCTGTATGGTATACCAAATGGCTGTATCATCCCGACGCACGCGGATCACCTTTCCCACACCGTCTACATGGCCTGCAACAATATGCCCGCCAAAGCGTCCGTCTGCCGCCATGGCTCTTTCCAGATTCACAGGCGTTCCCATTGTCAGCCCTGCCAGAGAGGAACGGTTCAGCGTTTCGTGCATCACATCTGCGGAAAAGCCATGCGAAAACAGCTCCGTTACTGTCAGGCAAATGCCGTTGACCGCAATGCTGTCACCGATTTTGGTTCCCTCCAAAACCGTATCCGCATGAATGGTCAAGACCGCAGAATGCTGTCCGTGCTTGATTCTCTCAACCCTTCCGATTTCCTCAACAATTCCCGTGAACATCTCTGCTCACCTCGCTCTCTATCAGAAAATCCTCTCCCAGAGGAATGATTTTGCTGTTCTTTAAATAAAATGCCTCTGCCGGCGTTGCAACGCCCTGTCCTTCGATGGGGGTTTTTGCCGTCCGTCCGCCAAATAATTTCGGTGCAATATATGCCTGCACCTTTTGCACAATGCCTTCCTCCAATGCTGTCCAATGGAGTGTGCCGCCACCCTCTATCAGAATGCTGTCAATTTCCTGCTCCCCTAATTTTTGCATCAATTCTGGCAAATCAACATGCCCGTTTTTTTCGTTCACCTGTAGGATTTGACAGCCTGCCGCCAGATATGCCTCCTGTTTTTCCCTATCCGCACAGCAGGTTGCAAGGATGGTCGGTATTTCCTTCGCCGTTGCAACAATTTGCGTATCCAACGGTGTGCGAAGGTGTGTATCGCAAATAATGCGAATCGGGTTTTTTCCACCCTCCATCCTGCAATTCAGCATGGGATTATCCGCCAATACCGTTCCCACACCCACCATGATTGCAGTATATTTATGCCTTTGCTCTTGCACATGAGCTCTTGCCGTTTCCGATGTAATCCATTTGGATGCACCTGTGTAGGTTGCGATTTTTCCGTCCATCGTCATCGCATATTTCATTACCACAAAGGGACGCTTTGTTTGAATATAGTGGAAAAACACCTCATTCAAGCGGTCACATTCCTCCTCCAGAACATGCTCCGTTACCTCTATGCCATGCTCTCGCAAAATCCGAATTCCCTTTCCTGCCACAAGTGGATTGGGGTCTGCTGAGCCGACCACCACGCGCCGAATGCCTGCCTCCAGAATGGCCTCCACACAAGGCGGCTGTCTGCCCTGATGGCAGCAAGGCTCTAATGTGACATAAAGCGTCGCTCCCTGCGGCGATTTTTTGCAATTTGCCAATGCGTTTCGCTCTGCATGCGGCTCACCGCATTTTTCATGCCACCCCTGACCGATGATTTCACCATCCTTCACAAGCACTGCCCCTACCATCGGGTTTGGTGCCGTCCATCCGAGCCCATTTTTTGCAAGCATAAGTGCAAGCTCCATATATTCTGAATCCTTCATAGAATCCCTCCAGACAGATTTCAAAAAATGCAAAATAAAAAATGCTCCGAACAGAATCGCTCAGAGCATCAGAAATACATACACCAAAAGAATCCCTGTGCCAAAATAAGAAAAGCTCCGGAATGTTCAAAAACAATCCAGAGCAGATATCTCAAAAAGGCACAGAAAAGAAACACTTTTCCTGCGTTCATCCATCTTCTTTCATCCAGACTATACTGTCGGCTTCGGAGTTTCACCGAATCATGCCTTGCGGCTCGTGGGCTGTACCACCGGTAGGGAATCGCACCC
>OGXA01002837.1_pt1 | contig 11777 bp, 9 predicted proteins | sample 1576171 | NCBI WGS metagenome assembly OGXA01 (sample SAMEA3541587, study PRJEB24748) | human gut metagenome | biome: human gut; feature: human-associated habitat; material: faeces | place: China | collected 2012 | reverse complement strand
GCTGTCTTCCGTTCTGCCAGCCGAAGCTCCAGCCGCCGTAGGACAGCGGGTTGCCGGAGGCGTCGTAGGTAATGGCCTGCCCGTTGACGGCTGTCAGCAGGTCGTGCCACTGCGCGTCGCCGTAGGTATAGGTCTGGATGACAGTGCCATTTTTCGTGACGCGCAGGAGATTGCCCGCCGTGTCGTAGGAGTAATCATAAACGTCATACGGCTTTTCGTTTCCGGGATTGTAATACGACTCTTTTACCAGCTGGTTCTGGCTATCATAGGCGTACTCGACGAGCTTGTTGAAGTCGCCGGTGCTCTCCCGGATTTCCTTCAGGTTTCCGACGTCGTCGTAAACGTACTTTTTGCCCTCGAGGAGCATGCCGCTGTCGCTGCCGAGGCGGACGTTCCGGAACTCCACCTGCGCGCTGCCGCGGTTCCAGCTTACGTCGCGATACGCGTAAGCCGTGTTCAGGATCACGGAGCTGCCGTTTTTCACCGTAACGCGATTCAGCCGCTTGAGGGCGTCGTAACCGAATTCCAGGCTGTCGCCCGTCGCGGCCGTCATGGACGTCAGGCTGCCGTCGCCTTTTTCCCCGTCGCTGTAGGCGTAGCGCTCCGAGTAGGTCTGCGCGCCGAGCGTCCAGCTCTGGCCAGAGAGGCGGTTAAACGCATCGTAAAGATGCTCCGTTCGCTGCGTGACAGAGCCGTTTTCATCCATGGCCGTGCTGCGGATGAGCCGCCCGAGGCTGTCATACTCGAAAGCGTAGGAGCCGACCGTCTCGCCGTCCTCCTCGTACCGCAGGCGGGCCAGCTGGCTCTCGGCGTTGTAGGTGTAGCGGATGGTGAAGTCCGGCTTTCCAGTCTCGTGATACGACTTTTCAACCAGCCGGTCGAGGAGGTCGTAGCTGTAGGTCACGGCCACGCCGTTGGCGTAGGTCGTCTGCGTCAGGTTGCCGCCGCGCGGAGCGTAGTCGTTCGTCGAGAGGACGCGGTCCCCGACGCTCGTGCTCGTCGCCTGGCCCCACTGGTTATAGCCGAAGGAGTAAATTTGATGCTGCTCGGCTTTGTCGCGGAAGGTCTTGCGGTTGAGGGTGGCAAGGCGGCCGTTTTCGTAGCCGTAGTCGATGGCGGCGACGCCGTGGCGGTAGACCATGGCCGTCCGGCGGCTGTTGGCGTCATAGGTATATTCCGTCGTGCGGCCCAGTGCGTCCGTCGTCAAAATAAGCTGCTCTGCCAGCGAGTTGTAGCCGTAAGACGTCGTATTGCCGTTGACGTCCGTCACGCTCTGGGTGTGGTTGCGGTCCGGCGTCGCGACGGCGCTGCTCTCGAGGTACTTCTGCTCGTTTTTCTCCGTCGAGGTCAGCTTGGAGCCGGTGACGTTTCCCGCCTCGTTATAGGTCGTGGTGCTCTTGATCCCGGCGACCGAAGCGGAGGTGACGTCGTGGGCGGCATTGTAGGTATAGGTGTACTTTGCGCCGTTTGCAGCCGTGTAAGAGGTCAGGTCTGTGCCGGTATACCCGGCCTTTTCCGTGCCCGTGCCGGTCTGCGTGGCGGCGGTGACGTTGCCGTCGGCGTTATAGGAGTAGGTCTGCACCGGCTCCTGCCGCAGGGAGAGGTTGTCGAACCGGGCCGTGCCGGAATTGTGGTCGAACGCGCAGTAGACAATGATCCGCCGGATCGTTTTGCCGCTCTCCTTCGGCACGATGGTCCCCACGGCGCACTGCCAGTCGGCGGTTGCCCGATGGCAGTTCTCGGCAGAAAGGATTGCCCGTAAGGGATAGCGTGCCGTTTGGCGCAAGAAGGTCACTTCCTTTCTGTAGTCTGTGGGGCGGGCCTGCTGAAGATGAAAGTTTCATCTTTAGCAGGTTCTGCATCGAATCAATGCTGCCGCCTTATTTAGGCCACGCGGTCTTATCGATCGGCAGAATATTATATGGATTGCTCCATGACATCCCGTATCGATCTTTCCATTCTGCCTCAGCAGCAGGCCAATCCGCATCGCTGTAGAAGTAATACTGCGGCTCAGCCTCATGGTTGTACAAGGTTGGCCGACTCATGATCATCACGCCGTCCGCAAGAGGAAAATACAGATAATCGATCCCCGGAACATGCTTTACCACGCGATAATTATCCCGCAGATAAAACTGCGATGTTTCATCGACCGTCATGTCGATCCCGACGTTCTCAAGGTCAGCGATTATATCCTTGACATCTGCCTGCGAAGCAAAGCCGCCGAAAATCATAGCATCATACAGAATATCGTCTTCATCAGCGAAGAGAAAGCATTGATAGCCGCACCCTTCCACAACATAATAGTATTGCCGCTCTGTAATCTGCCTCCTGCATTCCAGCAGGACTCCGGTTTCCCGCGCAAGCTGCTGCGCAGTAACTTCCTCAAAGCCATGCCGGACATCAAAGATTGCTTTTGTGAGAAGCAGCCGCTCCAAGCTATATTCGCGCGAAATGATATCCTCCGCAGGTGTAATATTGTCGACCGGGACCGCAGGCGGAAACAGCCAGAGCGCCAGAAGTATGCAGGTCAGGGCCGCCGGAAAAAACGCAGCAGTGCAGAGCCGTTTGATCCAATTATTCATAATGTATTCCTCCTATTACATCCCATTGATTTATGGGGTGTAGAGGAAATACATTGTATCTCCCGCATACGTTATGTCACCGATAGTCCAAGTATTTGCAAATCCGTCAATAGCACCATATCTGGTCTCGCCGATGCCCGGCTTATCGATCCAAATACCATCTGACAACATCACGGCAAAGTGATAGTCCGTTGCATCGCTCGAAATTTTACAAGCAATCAAATATGCTCCGTCTGGAATTTTGTAATTAATATATTCGTTCGGAAGATATTTTACATTCTTACCTCGTACTGCTGCATCAGCCAAGACCCCTTCTTTTATGCTTCCTAGATTATAGTGAGGTTCACCGCCAGCATCATCCAACCTCGAGCTGACACCAGATGAGTCTCCAGGATCGCAGACGCCATTGTAGTCGAACGCATAGCTATAGCAATTATCATCAATTGAACTACTACCGCGAGGCTTGTATTTATAATGGCCTTCTTTTGGCCACTTTTTTTCCATCTCCGATTCGCAACCACCAAGCAGTCCAGCAATAATCACAATTGGGATGACAATCAATAGACTCGGAAATTCGCCGTTAGAATCATGGAGTATTACAGGTAAATTATTGCAATATGCAAACATATTTACGCCAAGAAATCCTTGCCCCGTACTCGCATAACTATCTGCATTGATAAACCTGTGATTCTCCGGGTCGTAATATCTGCTCTGCAGATAATAGAACCCCGTCTCAGAATCATAGTAATACCCACGATATCTAAGCGGGTTGATCTCGGCCAGACCGCCCTCGGCAGAAATCACTTCGCCCCACGGGGAGTAGACGTATTCTGCCTGCATGATGCCATTTGCATCAATGATCTGGACAACGTCGCCCTGCAGGTTGAGGATATAGTAATACGTCTCAAAGTCGCTGCCGTCAACGGAATAATTAAAGGCGAACGGGCGGCCGGAATCATCGTAGAAAAAGTCCAGCGTTTTTGTGCTCAAAACCGTCCCGCCGACGTCCTGCCGGATCGTTTCACGGGCAACTTTACCGTTCAGGGTCAGATACTCATGCGTGACCATCTGCGTTCCGGTAACGTGAGTCCCCTGCGGGGAGACGGTTTCATCTTCAGCAGGAACGTCTGCCTCGACCGGCTCACCCTCGCCGCCCGACATGATCTCGCCGGGGCTGGTCGGCTGCGGCGGGATGATGATGCTGCTGTCGTCCTCCAGAGAAATAAAGATCAGTGGGAATAGGAGTTTTGTCTGGTTCAAGGGGTCACTTCCTTTCTGCGGGATGGGGCGGACCTGCTAAAGACGAAAGTTTCATCTTCAGCAGGTGGACCTTCAACTCGCCTCCCGCAGCTGCACTGCCGTGCGGAAAGCCTCCAGCAATTTTTCGTAGCTGATATCATGCCGGAATGAGCCGGACACTTTCACATTCTCCGTACCGCTGCACGGTTTCATCGATCAGGCTCGTTACACAGATACCGCGGATGAGTTCGTTTTCACATTCCAGTGTGATCAGCTTTGCATTCTCTGTCAGGTAGGCGGGGATATAGCGCCCGCTTCCGAGATCGAATTCTGTTGCGGATAGTGCCTCGGGTGCGTGTTCTGCCTCCGTGCCGATCAATTGGGTCAGCTCTGCGTTGGAGGATGCCAGAGCGAGGCCGCTGCAACGGAGCATGGCACCGGTGCCGCTGTCAAACAGGGCGAAATGCTCTGCCGTTGTTCCGCTTGTGCTGACGGCCGCGATCGTATCGCCGATCTGTACGATGCAGCAGGTCGGGGCGTCGAGCAGAATCTTATCTGCAGCTTCTTTCAGCTCCGCGAGCGGCATGCCCTGCCGGACAATGGCGGCGTCCTCCGTGCTGCATCCTCCGAAAAGACAAGCGGAAAGTAGGACGGCGGCGAACATCAGGAGAAGGGAACGACGGAATATCGCTGCATGGTTGTTTCGCATATGATGTATCTCCTTTTCTGTTGTGTACTTGCCAAGAATAAAGACTTCAGTATTCTCCTGCCTGCTTTTTCAGCCCAAGCCCGCAGGCTCATCCGCCATCACAGAAATATGCAGATCGGGCACAAAAGGGCACCAGACTGGTACTTTGGCATACGCTTTCTCCAGAAGAGTGCAGACTCTGCTGGCTGGAATAGAAATATTTTGGAAATCCATCTCCGTACTGGGGCTGTCAGTCAAATAGACTTCTGCCGACTGAGCATAGGGCAGGCATAGCGAAATGGCATGCCGCAAAATCACAAAGCAGGAGCGAAGCGGAATCCTGGACGGCTGATTTTCGCAAGACGGTGATTCAAGGCTCATAAAAGTTCCCATATTTGTTGTGTCATGCCCATCGAAAATCTCAAAGGCAAGGTCTTCGCTTCCAACAGAGACAAACGGCAACTCCAGAAGGGCATTCGCGCAATCGAAGTTCACGCGGCAATACTCATCTCTCATATTCTCCGTATAAAAGCTCCGGCATGTGCATTTCGCATGATCACAAGGCTTGTCGTACACAAAGCAGCTCTACCACCTTTCCGGTTTCGTTAGCTTCGTAATACATTCCGCGCTGCCGCCAGATAGCACAGACGTTTGCCCGGCTTCAGCTCCTCGTGTGTGGTCGCCATGGCCCACGACAGGGAATCATCAAAGAAATAGCAGTCCTCCGGCAGCGTTTGCAGCGTGTCCGGAATTTCGTCAGGCGCAGCGCGCAGAACAGCGTCGATCGGATATTTCCAATAATTCGGAATAAAAATCCTGTCGCAGGAATGGATGTCCCAAAAGACGTAGAACGGTCCTGTCAACGCCTGCAGTTGACTGATGAGATAGTGACAGGAGACCGGTTCCCGATCGAGCATGCAATCCCACAGGTAACCCGTGTAGCGAAGCCCGTCGGAGAACTGCCTCATGTGCGCGATCCGGTCCTGAAAATAATCGCAGGATGTGTCAACGAATGTGCATAGAAAGAACTGACGAAGGCTGCTTGCCTCTTCGCCGGACAGGATGTCCATGGATACCACCTCTTTTCAGGCCGGTCAATGGCCCCTCTACTCCTATATTTCACCAGAAACGCAAAACGGACAGCTTTTTCCCAAAATGTCGAAAAAAACGCCGGAAGTCCGAATCTCTGCAAACAGAATAAACGATTCTGCGCCGGATGTCAATCCGGAGTTCGTGGCGCGGGTTTTGCCTGCCGCATTGCAGTTTTGCCGCTGCGGCGGGTCATGGAACGCAAAAGGACACCCTGACGGTTTCCCTTCACACGATCCTTCCCTCCGTAATTTCCGCCTGGGCAGGTTTTTCGACAGTCTGATTCCTGTCCATTTTTTCGGCCGGATGATCAGCCGGTCAAACAGGAACAGCAGCCCCGGCAGAACGAACAGCACAATATTGCGACGACTTCCAACATCTATACGCACTTGCATTTCACCTCGAAAGTGGCATCCGCCAATGCGATCATGGGTGTGTACCCCTCGCTGTAATGGTTGAACATCCCTCCAATGTCCCTCCGAAAAACAGCCGAAAACTGACCCGAAATGGCCGGTTTTCGGCTGTGAGAGGAATCGATACATAAGGCTGAAAACGCAATAGAAAAAGCCCGCAAACCCAGTCATATCAAGGGTTTGCGAGCCTTTAAGGGGTGGTGCCGGTGGCGGGGGTCGAACCCGCACGGGTTATTAGCCCAACGGATTTTGAGTTATTTGCTTCACACGGAATACAAACGAACTCAACCCCGCATGGAGGTCATTGACGGACACCAAAGCGCCTGCAATTACTGGCTGTTTTGATACTGATGTGTAAAAAAACTCCGTTTCGTCTGCCATTTCCGCACTTTCCAATTTTGACGGGAATTTTGAATTTTGGAGGGACATCGGAGGGATGTAACCCCAAAACGGAGCACAACAACACACGCAATAGATTCATAAATCACAAACAATATTATAGCGTATTCCTCTGCCATTGACAACACATTTTCCGAAAAAGAGGTACTGCTATGAAAACACGCGCACACTATGAAAAACTTTTTGCACCCTATCCCGATGTTGTGACTTTGCCTGAGTTTTGTAATATGCTTGGTGGTATCGGTGACAGTACAGCCCGAAAAATAATGCGGGCAAACAAGGTCAAGCACTTTTACATAAGATGTACATACCTTATACCCAAGGCCTGCGTGATTGATTATGTGTTGAGCAAAGATTATGCAAAGTACAGTAAAACGCTCAAAGCAAGGGTTTAACCTTTCAGCCGTTTGCAGAAATGCAGACGGCTTTTTCATACCCATACATAGCCGCCTGCGCATCACCGCAAGTTCCGCAGCATTCGCTGCGGTTCCTTTTCCCCAAAAGTCTTGCGACTTTTCGGGAGCCCTGTGACTCAGACGGCTAAATCTATGTAAAGGAGGAAAACCCAAATGGCGAATTGCAAAGTGATCGCAGTGACAAACCAAAAAGGCGGCGTGGGCAAAACCACGACCACCGCCAATCTCGGCATCGGACTGGCACAGGAGAACAAGCGGGTCTTGCTGATCGACGCCGATGCGCAAGGCTCCCTGACGCTTTCCCTCGGCTATCCGAAGCCGGATAAGCTGCCCGTGACGCTGGCGGATGTGATGCAGAATGTGATCGACGACACGCCCATGCCGGACAGCTACGGTATTTTGCACCATGGCGAAGGCGTAGACCTGCTCCCTGCGAACATCGACTTGTCGGGCATGGAAATTCGGCTCATCAACGCTATGAGCCGAGAGAGCGTACTGCGGACATATATCAATGCGGTCAAACCCCACTACGACTATATCCTCATTGACTGTATGCCCTCGCTCGGTATGATGCCGATCAACTCACTGGCCGCAGCGGACAGCGTGATCATTCCGTCGCAGCCGTCGTTTCTGTCGGCAAAGGGGCTGGATCTGCTGATGCAGTCCATCGCAAAGGTCAAACGGCAGATTAACCCCAAGCTGAAAATCGACGGGATTCTTTTTACGATGGTGGATAGCCGTACCAACGAGGCAAAGGAAATCATCGCTTCTCTGCGCGCTCACTACGGCGAGAAAATCCGTGTGTTCGGGACGGAAATACCCTTTTCCGTGAGAGCCGCCGAAACCAGCGGCAGAGGCAAAAGCATTTATGCCCACGACAAAAACGGTAAGGTTGCCGCCGCATACCACGCGCTGACAAAGGAGGTGTTGGAGATTGAGCGTAAAAACGAGAGATTTAGGAATGACGCCGTTAGATGACCTGTTTTCTACCGATGAAAGCCGCGCGGAATCGCAGCTTGAAAAGGTCGTGACACTGAATCCCGCTGAAATCTCCGACTTTCCGAATCACCCGTTTAAGGTCAAGCAGGACGAGGCAATGGCTGAAATGGTCGATAGTATCAGGAAATACGGCGTTTTAGTTCCGGCTCTCGTCCGACCGAAAGAGGACGGCGGCTATGAAATGGTCGCAGGCCACAGGCGAAAGTTTGCGGCCGCTCTGGCTGAACTGACGGAAATTCCGTGTATCGTTCGTAACCTCACTGACGATGAAGCTACCATTATCATGGTGGATAGCAACCTGCAAAGGGAAACGATTTTACCGTCCGAAAAAGCATTTGCCTATAAAATGAAGCTGGACGCTATGAAAAGGCAAGGTCAGCGTAATGATTTAACTTCGCGCCCATTGGACACGAAGTCACGATCTGACGAACAGTTGGCAAAAGATTCTCCCGATAGTGCTCGGCAAATCCAACGCTTTATCCGCTTGACCGAGCTTATTCCCTCTGTTCTGCAAATGGTAGACGATGGGAAGATTGCTTTCCGTCCTGCCGTTGAGCTTTCCTATCTTTCAAAAGAACAGCAGGAATCCCTATACAGCACAATGGAATGTGAGGACTGCACCCCGTCTTTGGCACAGGCTATCAAAATGAAAGAGTTTAGCAAGGACGGCAAGCTGACCGACGAGGTGATTCTCTCTATTATGCAGGAGGAAAAGCCAAATCAGAAAGAACAGTTCAAAATGCCGAAAGAGCGTATCAGCAAGTATTTTGCGCCGGGGACGCCCGCGCAGAAAATTGAAGATACCATTATTAAAGCGTTGGAAATGTACCGTAAGCGCCAGCGTGACATGGAAAGGTAAATTTCACTAACAAGGGATAACTATACCCTAAAATAAGGCAAGGTGCGGCGGTGTTCGCTTGTACCCCCTCTCCACACCTCTCCCCCTCAAAAACTACCTGTACTTCCCGAAAAAGAGAAATTACAAGAGGCGGCAGTTCTTGCAGCTTTGCCATTTTCGGTGGCAGACCGTACAATGAAACGGCAAAGGAGGGTTGCGAACATGAGAAAAGCGTGGATGATCGCCGCTTTGGTGCTGCTGGCACTTTCTGTTTCGGGCTGTGCAAATGCAGACTATTCCGAGGGGACGCCATCTTCGGAGGAAACGGCCATGACCGAGCCTGTGCAGAGCATTGCGCCGCAGGAGCACACAACCGTTTCTGTTTCGGAAAGTACAGAGATTGCTACTGAAAGTGCCGCAGAATCCGAAATGGTGGAAATACCGCCGGAGGGTTCAACACCAACCGTGGACAATGCTCAGTTGCCGACCGAGAGCGGCACTACGGAACCTGCGCCGCCGAAAGCATCCGAGCCACCACCGGCAGCACCCACCGATCCGCCGATGCAGGAAACCGAACCGCCTGCCGCAGAAGAACCTGCCGAGCCGGAGTTCGATATTCAGACTTGGATCGACTATGCCAAAGCCTACGCCGAAAGCGTGGGACTGCGGCCGGAAAGCTCGGCGGTCGATTGCTGGGATACACCTATTGATGCAGATGCGGACTGTATCTATCTTGAACGGGATATTTGTTCCCGTCTGAATCGCTATGCCGCAGATGAAACCATCACGGATATTTGGGTATGGTGCGAAGCAGTCGGCACCAACAGCTATCTGCTCTATATCGGGTACGCGTAATTTCACACACAGAAGGAAGCATCGCAGTAATGCGGTGCTTTTTTTCATGTCAACAAGGAGGTAAACAAATGAAAAAGTTTTATCGCAGGAGCATTTCGGGGCTTTTGGCTCTATTGATCTGCTTCACTACTATTCTGGGAAGCAGTGTGACTGCCCTTGCCACATCGGTTCCGGCGGAAACAGCAAAATCCTATTCTGTGGCATTTCCCAGAAACGGAGATGCAAATCTGGACACCAGCGGCACATGGGGACATGATGAACTTCATTATATGAACGGCTGGACATCCGGTGAAAAGACTTGGATGACGACGCTGCACACCATCGGGGACTTTAACGGCCCGGCCTGTTACTGCATCGAACCGGGGGTGCCCCGTCTGCTGGAAAGAACCTACGCTCGCTACGGCGAAGATTACTGGAAGGACTATCCCTCCGAGTGCAACAGCACCATCGACGCTGACACCATCAAGACTCTGCTTGGGCGGATCATGCAGTACGGCTATCAGGGGAATCTATCCCTTGGCTGGCGTTCTCAGAATGATGCGGATGCCGACAAGCTGGCCCACATGATGGCAACGCAGGTGCTGGTATGGGAAACGGTTGTCGGGGAACGGGACGCCAATTTTAATCATATTGACCCCGGCAGTGCTGATGCCGTGAAATCCGTCTATCGGACAAGCCACCCGCTGTACAGCCGCTTCTCTGCTTATTATGACAGCATGGAAGCCAGCGTGAAGAAGCACACCATCGTCCCCAGCTTCATGGCCCGAAGCACCGGCAAGGCACAAACGGTCGAACTGAACTGGGATGGAAGCCGTTATGCGGCTACGCTGACCGATACCAACGGTGTGCTGAGTGATTACACCTTTTCCTCCGAGCAGGTAGGGATCACCTTTGCAACCAGCGGCAATACGCTGACCATCACTGCCGAAGCAGCCCCGGCGGAAACGGTGACGATCTCCGCCACCAAAAACAATACCCGTAAGGGTGTCGTGGTATGGAGCGATGGGCATTACGGCCCTGACGGCACAATGCAGGATGTGGTCACTTACAGTGCCACGATCAGCGATCCCGTCAAAGCCTATCTTAACCTGAAAGTGTCCTACGGCGGCGCCAAGATCATCAAGACAAGTGAGGACAGCAAGGTCGAGGGCATTTCTTTTACGATCACCGGCAACGGCGTGAACAAGACCGTCACGACGGGTGCGGGCGGTGTCATTCAGATCAACAACCTTGCTCCCGGCGTTTACACCGTCACCGAGCAGAGCTACGACAAATACGAGCCGCAGGAGGTGCGCCGTGTGACCGTCGTCGGCGGTCAGGTGGCAACGGTCAATTTCAATAACACCTTAAAGCGTGGCGATCTCACCGTCACCAAGACCTCCGAGGACGGGCTGAACGGGGGCGTGAAATTCCACCTGTTCGGCGCTTCACTGTCGGGGCTTGCGGTGGATAAGTACGCCGTGACCGACAGCTCCGGCAAGGCGTATTTCCGGGATGTGCTGATCGGCACAGGCTACACGCTGGAGGAAGTCGATACGGCGATCCGTTATGTCGTTCCCGAAAATCAGACAGCGGCGGTGGAATGGAACACCGTCACGGAAAAGAGCTTTACGAACATTCTGAAAAAATGGAATGTCACCGTCACCAAAAGCGATGCCGAAACGGGGCTGCCACAGGGCGACGCTTCTCTCGCCGGCGCCGTTTACGGGATTTACAAGGGTGAACAGCTCATTGACACCTACACCACCGATGCGAACGGTCAGTTCACTACAAAATATTATGTCTGCGGCGACGACTGGTCGGTGCGTGAGATCGCTCCCGGCGAGGGCTATTTGTTGGACGAAGCCGCCCACCATATCGGCGCAGAGGCAAAAAACTACACCGTAGAATACAATTCCACCGCCAACGATGTGACAGAGCAGGTCATTAAGGGCAATATCGCCCTGATCAAGCACACGGACGACGGCGAAACACAGCTTGAAACGCCGGAGGTCGGCGCAGAATTTGAGGTATTCCTAAAATCCGTAGGCAGCTATGCCGCTGCCAAAGATGCCGAGCGTGATCATCTTATCTGCGACGAAAACGGCTTTGCGCAGACGAAAGACCTGCCCTACGGCATTTACAGCGTTCATCAGGTCAAGGGCTGGGACGGCCGGGAGTTTCTGCCCGATTTTGATGTGTATATTGTAAAAGACGGGCAGACCTACCGCTACCTTGCCAACAACCGCAATTTTGAGAGCTATATCAAGATCGTCAAGG
>OGXA01002834.1_pt1 | contig 11784 bp, 6 predicted proteins | sample 1576171 | NCBI WGS metagenome assembly OGXA01 (sample SAMEA3541587, study PRJEB24748) | human gut metagenome | biome: human gut; feature: human-associated habitat; material: faeces | place: China | collected 2012 | reverse complement strand
AGAACCATGTGCAGCACGAAAACGTGCTGGCCGACCCCAACCGCCTGAATCAGGTCCTGATGAATATCCTCTCCAATGCGGTCAAGTATACGCCCCAAGGCGGACACATCCGGCTGGATGTAGAGGAGCTTAGCCATACCGAGCACTACGCCAAATACCGCTTTGTGGTGCAGGATGACGGCATCGGCATGAGCGCGGTCTACCAGAAGACTCTCTTCGATCCCTTTACCCGCGAGGAAAAATCCGGCACCAACCGGGTGCAGGGTACCGGTCTTGGCATGGCCATCACCAAGAGCATCGTAGACCTGATGGGCGGCACCATTCATGTGGAGAGCGCCCCCGGCAAAGGCTCCCGCTTTGAGGTCGTGCTGGAACTTCCCATCGACGCCGAGGCGGATAAGGTGCAGACGGCGTCGGCCCTCCCGGAGGAGGATGAGGCCGTCTCTCCCCTGTCCGGGATGAGCTTCCTCTGCGCCGAGGACAATGCCATCAACGCCGAAATTCTGGAAATGCTGCTGGAGACCAAGGGCGCAAGCTGCACCATCTGCTCCAACGGTCAGGAGATCGTGGATGCCTTTGCCAGCGTCAAGCCCGGCGAGTATGACATGATTTTGATGGACGTGCAGATGCCGGTGATGGACGGCCTGGAGGCCACCCGCCGCATCCGCAATGGCGAAAATCCACTGGGACGGACTATCCCCATCCTTGCCATGACCGCCAACGCCTTCCTTGAGGATATGCAAAAGAGCAAGGAAGCCGGCATGGATGAACATCTCTCCAAACCCGTGGACATTGCAGCACTGGAACAGACCGTAAAACGCTTCCGCGTTACCCCCCCCCCATTAAAAAATAGCGGAAAAGCGCGTTTTCGCAGATGGAACACACAAATGATTTAGAAGAGGGTCAGAACGTGAATACACTTTCCGAGATCGAGGAATATTACAAAGCGCGTGAGCAGCAGCTGTTGAAAAAACTTCATCGACAGGAAGCTGCTCTTGCCGCAGCGGAGCAAACTCTGAAGCGATTGACCGAAAATCAGAAAGCGCCGATGGACGAAACCACCGAGCAGCGTACTGCACAGGAGCAGGCATTCAAAGAAAAACTCTATCGGGATCCGCTGACAGGAATTTACAACCGCCGCTATTACGAAGAAGTTGTCCGTAAATCCATCGGCCCGGCAGGGATCGCGCTGATGGATGTGGACGATTTCAAGATCTGCAACGATACTTATGGGCATTACGCCGGAGATATGGCACTGAAAACAGTGGCAAACACCATCCAGTCCTGCATCCGGGAGTCGGACCTGCTCATCCGCTATGGCGGAGACGAATTTCTGCTGGTGTTATCCGGCATTCCGGGAGACTTTTTGCAGACCAAACTGGAACAGATCCGCACCGCCGCGCAGATGGCATCTGTACCCGGCTATTCGCATTTCCGTATCTCGCTGAGCATTGGCGGAACGATACAGTCCCTCGCCGACCCTATGGAAAACATCGTTCGCCGGGCAGATTGGCTGATGTATCAGGCAAAGTGCCGCAAGAATGCCGTCATGGTGGAGGTTCCGGGGCATGGCCTGGCGGCTTTGGAAAAACTTTTGCAGAACAAGTCACAGATCTTACTTGTGGATGACTCCGCAATGAACCGCATGATGCTGACAGAGATCCTGGGGGATAGTTACCATGTCCTGGAAGCAGAAAACGGACGGGAATGCATGGAAAAATTGCAGGCAGAAGCCGAAAACATTGCACTGGTGCTGCTGGACATCAATATGCCCGTTATGGACGGCTTTGAAGTGCTGAAAGCCATGAATGCCAACCACACCATCGAGGATATCCCGGTCATTATGATCTCCAGCGAGGACTCCGATGCGACGATCCGGCGTTCCTATGAGCTGGGCGCAAGTGATTATGTCAATCGCCCCTTCGATGCTCATATCGTGTACCGCCGTGTGACCAACACCATCAAGCTGTACGCCAAGCAGCGGCGGCTGGTGCAGATGGTCTCTGAGCAGATCCGCGCCCGTGAAAATAATACGGATATGCTGGTAGGTGTACTGAGTCATATCGTAGAATTCCGCAACGGCGAAAGCGGCGCCCATGTGCGGCACATCCGTATCATCACCGAGCTGCTGCTCCACCGTCTATTGGAGATCAGCAACAACTACTCGATTTCTGCAGAACAGCAGGATCTGATTCCGCTGGCCTCTACCCTGCACGACATCGGCAAAATCGGGATTGACGAAAAGATCCTCAACAAGCCCGGCAGGCTGACCCCGGAGGAATTCGAGGTCATGAAGACCCACAGTATGCTGGGAGCCAAGATGCTGCATGATCTGGATAATTTTGCAGAGCAGCCGCTGCTGCAAACGGCCTACGAGATCGCCCGCTGGCATCACGAACGCTGGGATGGGCGCGGCTACCCGGATGGGCTGAAGGGCGATGAGATCCCCATCAGCGCACAACTGGTCTCGCTGGCTGATGTGTACGATGCACTGACCAGCGAACGCTGCTACAAAAAAGCCTTCTCCCACGAAAAAGCCGTGCAGATGATCCTGAACGGCGAGTGCGGAGCGTTCAACCCGCTGCTGCTGCAGTGCCTGACGGATATTCAGGCTGACCTGAAAGAAGAATTACAGCAGCGCAACTGAGCAATGGATGCAATAAAACAGGAGAACAAAAAGCCCAAATGAAACACAGAATCTCACGCCGTGCATTTCTGCGCGGCTGCACGCTGCTGGCGGCATCTGCTGCCGTCGGCAGTCTGACTTCCTGCGGCGGAACGAACGCGAAGGACAGCGGTCTTCCGCAGCTCATTGTGGGAAGCGATACCTATCCACCCTATATTTATCTGAACAATGACGGCATTCCCGCCGGGATCGACGTGGAGATCGCCACCGAAGCGTTCCGCCGCATGGGATATGCTGCCCGGTTTGAACCGATCGATTGGGAGCAAAAAACAAATCTGGTGGAAAGCGGTACCATCGACTGCATCTGGGGCTGCTTTTCCATGGATGGGCGCGAGGAGGTATACCGCTGGGCGGGACCCTACATGGTGAGTCGTCAGGTGGCTGCGGTGAATGCCGACAGCAGCATCCGGACACTCGGCGACCTTGCCGGAAAGACCATCGCCGTGCAGAGCACCGGCAAGCCGGAGGAGATCTTTCTCAGCGGCTCCGACCCGCGCATCCCACAAGCGGTCGATGTGTTCAGCACCGAAGACCGCAGCGTGCAGTATGCGATGCTGGCCTGCGGCTATGTGGATGCCATCGCTGCCCATGAGACGGCCATCCTGCAATACATGAAGGACAATTCCGTGGAGTTCCGCATCCTCGAAGAACCGCTGCTGGTCACCGGGCTGGGCATCGCCTTTGCCAAAAACGACAACCGCGGGCTGAACATCCAGCTGAACGCTGTTCTTGCGCAGATGCGCACAGACGGCACACTGGAGCAGATCCTTGGCAAGTATCTTGAACATGCTTCGCAGTATCTGGAGGTGGACACCATTGGCACGTAAAAACAGAACCATCTCAGATACATGGAGATGGGGGCTCTATCTGGTCATCGGCGTGCTTTTTATGGCCGGCGTCGTTTTTTTCTCGAGTTGGCAGGCACTGCGCGCAACGGAGGCTCGTTTCTGCCAGACCCTTGATTTTGTCAAATCCCAGTCCACCAGCTTTGAAAAGCACAACGATACGGTCGTGGCCAAAGCGCTCCGCCGCGCGGCGGTATCGGTGCATCAGCTGGCACAGGCCCCTGCGCTCGACCTTTCCGACCCGCAATGCCTGAACAGTCAGGCAGAGCTGCTCTGGCTCACAGGTATTTCAGTTCTGTCTCCGGACGGTACGCTCCTGTGCGAATCCACAACGAACGGCATCGGCTATGCCCAGTTTGGAGAACAGCTCAAAAATGATGCCGTTCTGGACGTTTTCTCTTACCCGCAAAAGACCTACCTGAAGCGGGTCCTGCTGGAGGATGGGTCTGCCGTGGATGTTGCGGCACACCGGGCAGAAAGCAAAGAGGTGATCCTGCTTGCCTACCGCTATACCCCGGCAGAATTTGTAGAGGGAACGGCTTTGTCCATTCAGAGTGTACTGGACGGCTACTCGGTTGAGACCAGCGGCACATTGTTCATCGTGCAGAACAATCAGGTCATTGCCTCTAACCGCCCGGAACTCATCGGGCAGAATGCTGCGGACAGTCCGCCAGTGCAGGAGATCCGCAAAGCCGGGGCGGCCGAAACGCTGACCCATACCCACGATCGGAACGGCTCCGGCTGCTATGTTGGAATGTACTGCCACGGAAGGTCTTTCGATCTCTACGCGTATACGGATGAAAAATCCGTCTTCCGTGAATCGTTTCCGTTGATTTTGATGGCGCTGGCCGGTTACATCCTGCTTGTAATGGTCCTTCGGGTGCTGCGCAGACGCTCCGTGCAGGAGATGGAGCAGCAGAAGAAAGAGCAGGAGAAGAAGTATCAGGCTCAGCTGGAGGAACAGAACCGCAAACTGGAGATCGCACTCCAGCACGAGGGTGCGGCAAACCGTGCCAAGCGGGAGTTCCTGTTCAATATGAGCCACGATATTCGCACCCCCATGAACGCCATCATCGGCTTCACCTCGCTGGCTGCGACCCATATTGATAATAAGGAACAGGTGCTGGACTACCTGAAAAAGATCTCTATCTCCAGCCATCATCTGCTTTCCCTCATCAATGATGTGCTGGATATGAGCCGCATCGAGAGCGGAAAAGTAAAAATTGAAGAAAAAGCGGTGCATCTGCCGGACCTCGTCCACGATGTGCGCTCCATCATCCAACCCGATGTTTCGGCAAAGCGGCTGTCGCTTTTCATCGATACCATGGACGTGGAGAACGAGGACATCATCACCGACCCGCTGCGGCTGAACCAGATCTTGCTGAACATTTTGTCCAACGCCATCAAGTTCACTCCCACAGGCGGTACGATCAGCATCCGCATTGCCCAGAAGAACGGTGCGCCCAAGGGCCGTGGCTGCTATGAGTTCCGCATCAAGGACAATGGCATTGGTATGAGCAAAGAGTTCCAGAAACACATCTTTGAGGCGTTCAGCCGAGAGGAAAGCTCCACTGTCAGCGGCATTCAGGGCACCGGCCTGGGCATGTCCATCACCAAGAACATTGTGGACTTGATGGGCGGCACCATTGCCATTGAGAGCGAGCCGGGCAAAGGCAGCGAATTCATCGTAGATCTCTGTTTCGCACTCAGCGGACGAAAGGTGGAGCAGAAGCAGATCCCGCAGCTGGAAGGGCTGCGCGCATTGGTAGCGGATGACGATACCGACACCTGCCTGAGCGTCAGCACCATGCTGTCTAAGATCGGGATGCGGCCGGAGTGGACGATCTCCGGCCGGGAAGCGGTGATCCGCACCCGGTACGCCATGGAACAGGGCGATGAATTCAGCGTCTACATCATCGACTGGCTGATCCCCGATATGAACGGCATCGAGGTCGTGCGGCAGATCCGCAAGATGATTGGGAAAAGCTGCCCCATCATCATTCTGACGGCCTACGACTGGGCAGATATCGAAGAGGAAGCCCGCGCTGCCGGCGTGACCGCTTTCTGCGAAAAGCCGCTATTCCTTTCCCAATTGCGCAGAGTGCTGGCAGAACCGTTTGGTGCAGAGCCTATCCACGAACCATCGCAGCCAAATGCCTCCGGTTTCAAGGGAAAGAAACTTTTGCTGGTGGAGGACAATGCCTTGAACCGTGAGCTTGCGCAGGAGATCCTGAAGGAAGCGGGCTTTGCGGTGGACACTGCTGAGGATGGCGAGATCGCCGTCCGGAAGATGAAGCAGGCGGCCCCCTGGCAGTACGACCTGATTTTAATGGATATCCAGATGCCCAAGATGGACGGCTACGAGGCGACACGGCAGATCCGTGCCCTGCCGGATGCTGCAAAGGCAGGCATTCCCATTTTTGCAATGACAGCAAATGCCTTTGAAGAAGACCGCCAGAGTGCATTGAAGGCTGGGATGGACGGCCACATTGCAAAGCCGTTGGATATTCCGCACCTGCTGCAGGTTCTTGCAGATGTACTGAAATCATAACACCATCCGACAAAAGCAAAAGCACCCGCAGCAGGCTTCGCAGAGGCTCTTGACCTCAGGAAGCGAATGCTGCGGGTGCTTTATTTGTTTTGCATGACAGGCGTCTGATTCACAGGATCTTGTGCAGCTCCTGCACCAGGTCGCTGATCACGATGGGTTTGGACAAAAAGCCATTCATGCCGCTTTCCAGCGCGTTGCAGCGATCCTCGTCGAATGCGTTGGCGGTCATGGCAAGGATCGGGATCTTTGCCCGAGCCGGGTCGTCCAGTGCACGGATCTTCCGGGTGGCAGTATAGCCATCCATCACCGGCATCTGCACATCCATCAGCACCAGATCATAGCTGCCCGGCGCTGCGGTGCTCACCTTTTCCACCGCCACTTCACCGTTTTCCGCCGTATCGACCCGGAAGCCGTACTCGCGCAGGATCTCCTGCGCGATCTCGCGGTTCAGCTCGTTGTCCTCTACCAGCAGGATATGTCTGTCCTTGAAGTCGGCGTTCTTTTCCGGCAGAAGCTCCTGCGACGCATCTGTCAGCTTCTGGCCGAGGGCGCTCATCAGGGTCTCGCGCAGGTCAGACATGAACATGGGCTTGGAGCAGAAGGCGGTCACACCGGCGGCCTTTGCCTCTACCTCAATGTCAGACCAGTCGTAGGCCGTCAGGATGATGATGGGGGTATCGTCGTTCAGGCTGCGTATCTGGCGGGTGACCTCGATGCCGTTCATATCCGGCAGCCGCCAGTCGATGATATAGGCGTGGTAGACATCGCTCATCTCGATGGACTGCCGCGCGCGCAGCACCGCTTCCTTGCCGGAAAGGGTCCATTCCGCGCGCATTCCCACCTTGACCAGCATCTTTGTCACGCTGTCGCAGGTGTTGAAATCGTCGTCCACCACCAGAGCCTTCAGGCCTTCCAGCTCGGTGATCTTTTCCACCGGGCGGTGCTCTGCCTGCACCCGCAGCGGCACACGAATGATAAACTCGCTGCCCTTGCCCTGCGCTGTCTGCACCTCGATGGTGCCGCCCATCATATCCACGATGTTTTTGGTGATGGCCATGCCAAGGCCGGTGCCTTGGATACGGCTGACCGTGGAGGTGCGCTCCCGCTCAAACGGCTCAAAGATTTTTTTGGCAAATTCCGGGCTCATGCCGATGCCGTTGTCCTTGATGCGAAACTCGTACTGCCCGCAGCCGCGCACCTGCCCGGCAAGCTGGCGTCTGGGAGGCGTAGACGTGGCGAGAGACCGGAGCGCTGCCGGCAGTCTCAGATGCGCCATTTCCCATGTACTGCATCCATTCCGGGTCTGTCTCCTGCAATGCCGGAGCCGACTCAGACACTGCGGTTTCAGAAATTCCAGATGACCGGTCTGCTTCTGACTCCGGCACCTTCTCCTCATTCACCTTCACCACGATCTTCTTTTCCATCTGCAGATCCGTCAGATGCTTTTCCATCACAGACGGATCCACATGCAAAAGCTCGGAAGCCGATGCCAGCAGCTCCTCCTGAGGCAGATAAGTATGCCCGTTTGCCACAGACTGCAGCAGTGTGTAGTAAATGCCGCTGCGGATGCGGAAATCGGAATCCGTGAAAATGCCTACCTTCTGGGCAATCTCATCGGCCATCTTAAATCCCACGCCCTGAATGTCATCGGCCAGCCGGTACGGATTTTCCTTGATGATGCCATACATGCGGGGACCGTACTCGTTGTAGATTTTTAAAGCCAGACTCATGGAAATGCCGTAATCCTGCAGAAACATCATGGCCTGACGCATCTCTTTTTTGGATTCCATCTGCTCGGAGATGGCCCGTGCCATTTTCTCGCTGATGCCTTTCACCTCAGCCAGGCGCTCCGGCTCTTCCTCGATGATGCGAAAGGTATCTGCCTTGAACCGGCGCACGATGCGCGCTGCCAGCGCGGTTCCCACGCCGCGGATGGCGCCGGAGCCCAGATAGCGCTCCATGGAGGCCGTATCCTCCGGTGCTTTCAGCTCGTAGGATTCCACCTGGATCTGGTCGCCGTAAACAGGATGCTCCACATCACGTCCGGTGGCCTCAATAAAGTCTCCCTCACTGATATAGGGAAAGGTTCCCACCAGCACATAATCCAGGCCATCCGCGCTGACGTTCAGGATGGAGTAGCCATTCTCCTCATTGCGATATTTGATTTTCTCCACGTATCCACTTACTGTTGCCATGTTTTGTATCTCCTGCGAAAAGAAAGGCCCCGCGTCCGCGATGGACACGAGACCCCTTCTATTTCTATTTTCCAAACCGTCTGTTTTAGTTGAATTCCTGCTCTTTTTTGTCTCCGTGCTGGAACTCGATGAACTTACCGGTTCCGATGGCCACTGCAGTCAGCGGATCTTCCGCTACCATGGTGGTAATGCCGGTTTTTTCCTCGATCAACTGGTCAAGACCGTTTAACAGGGAACCACCGCCGGTCATCACGATGCCGCGGTCGAAGATATCTGCTGCCAGTTCCGGAGGCGTTCTCTCCAGAACGTTGTGAACGGCATCTACGATCTGCATAGCCGGCTCGCGCAGTGCCTCCAGAGTCTCCTCGGAAGTAACCACGATGGTCTTCGGAAGTCCGGTTACCAGGTTACGGCCGCGTACTTCCATAGTCAGTACTTCCGGTCTGCGGTATGCGGTACCGATGTTGATCTTGATCTCCTCTGCGGTTCTCTCACCGATAAGCAGGTTGTGTTTCTTTCTCATGTAGCGGACTAAAGCTTCATCGAAGTCATCACCTGCGATCTTGATGGAGGTGCTTACTACGGTTCCGCCCAGGGAGATGACTGCGATATCCGCAGTACCTCCACCGATATCTACGATCATGTTTCCGCATGCCTTAGAGATATCAATTCCTGCACCGATGGCTGCTGCTACCGGCTCCTCAATGATGGAGACCTCCCGCGCACCTGCCTGATACGTAGCGTCCTCTACTGCCTTCTTCTCGACCTCGGTAGCGCCGCTCGGGATGCAGACTGCGATACGCGGCTTGCGCAGGGTTCTCTTGCCGACTGCTTTGTTGATGAAATATTTTAACATCTTCTCGGTAACGGTATAATCGGAAATAACGCCCTGACGCAGCGGTCTTACCGCGATGATATTACCCGGGGTTCTTCCGATCATCAGACGCGCTTCCTCGCCGATGGCCATGATTTTGTTGGAGTCACGGTCAATTGCTACTACGGAAGGCTCTTTGAGCACAACGCCTTTGCCTTTGATATACACCAAAATGCTCGCCGTACCTAAGTCGATTCCGATATCGTTGGATACTAACATAAATTTCCTCCTGATGTTTCTCGTTTCGTAACTGATTTGTACCGTCTCAGTTACCTGGTTTCCCACTTCTATTCATGAATATGCGCAGAAAGCGCATTTTTCGTTCTAATCTCTCTTATTATATACAATCCAGGAGGTTTTTGAAAGGGTTTTTTTATTTTTTATTATGTTTATATTTTTTTTATGATGGCGACACAGTTTAGTCACAATTCTTTTTTATACTTTAAGTACATTATCCGAAAGGGTAATGGAACCTTTGTTTCAAGTGCAAACTTGAAATTACAAAGCTTTTTCATACTCATACCGGGCAGCCCGAAACTGCCCGGCCCCCCTAAAACATTTTCTTTTATTTTGTATACCTACCATTCCCAAAATCAAAGGGCGAAAAGGACTGCCAAACCTTTTCGCCCTTTGATTTTCTTATTTTTTCCATTTCTTTTTTCTGCGCCGGCCCCTGAAACCACCACAACATTTTGTGCCAGTTCCGGCCAGCCCCAGACCTGCTGCCGCCAAGATGAACAGTCCTGCAAAAAGCCGAGTCTGCCGTATATCTCCCATCTTCGGAAGACGCATCCGCCAGTGTCCGTCCGGACCCAGATACAGCCAGCCCGTGCCGTCCGGCGAAGAAGGCTGATACCAGGCAAGAATTTTTCCAATGCGGAGCACCGGCTGAATTTCCGGCTCCGGGGTTTTGGGATTTTCGTGTCCGGAATCACCGGGTGTTTCTTCTGGTTTTTGCGGTTCCGGCGGCTTTGGTTTTGGCGTATCCGGCTCCGGTTTCTCCGGTTCGGGAGTATCCGGGCCGGGCGGTTCCGGCTCCGGGGTTTTTCGGTCTGTCACGGTAATCTGATACTGCGCCTGCCCGTTCCACGGATATGATACCACACCGGTATCCGGCGCAAACTGCCAGCAAAACACCTCCGGGTTCCGTTCGTAACCAGACGGTGCCTCAATCTCCCGCAGTTCATACCAGAATGGACAGATGGCTCCGTTTTCCAGCACCTCTCCCACCGGAAGATTTGTTTTTTCCGCAGGTGCCGTGAGCCGCACTGAAAAAACAGGCTGCGCCATATACGGCCCTCCCGGAGCTTTCCTGGATGACATCCCTGTGCACCGCTTTTGCTCCGCTTCCGAATATGCTGCCAGTTCAAACACAGCGCCATCCAATGGACTTCCCGCAGAATCCGTCTTTTTCAGTATCAGCTTTCCTGTCACCGGCCGGTCATTCACACGCAGGATCCGGATCTCCGGCTGCCACTCATAAACGATCTGTACCGGCTCAAATGTTGTGTAATAGGCCGGACTTTCCTGCTCTGCCAGCCAGTAGATTCCATCCGGCAGACGCCGGATCCGGTGCGGCTTTAAATCTCCCGCTGCATAGCCCTGGGGAATCCTGCGGTTGATGGCATCCAGCTCTGTATAGCGGCCATCACTGCCGCTCACCCAGGAGTCAAAGAGATAACGGCTGCTTCGGGTCAGCCCTCCTTCCTCGTCGGCCCGGTAGAGTGCCAGTCTGGCACCGGCCAGTTCTTTGCTTCCATTTTCATAAACTTTGGAGATAAGAAGCGTTCCTTCCTCATTTTCCACCCGGTACAGCTGGACTTCTCCAGTATCCTTCACCGTAACCAGAACCGCTTTCGCACGGGCAAACCCAGGCGGTACTTCCGTTTCCACCAGCACATAGCTGGCACCGGCCGGCAGGTAGTCAAACCGCTGGCGGTTTTCCAGCGTCAGGTACGTGCAGGCATACGCATTTACCTTCGGAAGCTGCTGCCACTCAAACTGATACTCAAAACGGAAGAGATGATCTGCCAGCGGATCCTGCTCCTTCGTCACCCCGATGCGGATGCGGGCTCCACCCTCTGTCCGGTATGTATAGACCGTCTGCTTCGAATCCTGTGGGTGCAGAAGCTCTTTCTGCCATTCCGACTCATACACTGCCCGGTACAGATCCGCTCCATCATTCCAGGCAACGCTGCTTCCCGGCTTTGCGCCATGTTCCAGATACATGGCTTCAAAAGCGGCAGGGAATTCCTGGTATGTGGTGCCGTCATCGGTTGTCCAGTGCGCCACAGGTAAGTCTTCCACATAAAGTGGATGTCCGTTTTCATCCCGGCAGACTGCTCCCGACGCGTCCAGCTTTGCCGGATACAGCGTAAAACCGGCTCCTGCCACTGGCACTTCTCCATCCGCGCTGTCTTTCCCATTTTCCAGGCAGTATTTCTCCACCTCTACCCGGGTGTGGTCTTCCTTCATCTCAAATTTCTGCAGTTCCGGCCGGTCGGTTACCGTGACCGGTACCGGATCGTGGGAGACGAAACCGGAAGGGACCTGAATCTCTTTCCAGAGATAGCTTCCAACCGGAAGCTGCGTAATCCCGTGCGGGGTTTCCTCTGTGGTCCATTCCGCAATAC
>OGXA01002832.1_pt1 | contig 11790 bp, 15 predicted proteins | sample 1576171 | NCBI WGS metagenome assembly OGXA01 (sample SAMEA3541587, study PRJEB24748) | human gut metagenome | biome: human gut; feature: human-associated habitat; material: faeces | place: China | collected 2012 | reverse complement strand
GGGGGGATCGTGTCGGGCGTACCAAAAATTCCGTGAAATCGTATGATTTCACGGCATTTTTATATAAAATTGTTCAAATTATCTGTTTTTACTGCGTAGCGCAACCGGACAGAGCTTTTCGGAAGATAACTCAGATCTCCAAGCTGCTTTGCATAATCTGGCTGGCGGCTTTCTTGTTCTTATCGAACGCGTGGGTGTAGATATCCAGCGTGGTCGACGGTTGGCTGTGTCCGAGCAATCCAGCAACTGTGCCGACATCCGTGCCGCTGGCGATGAACAGGCTTGCCGCCGTGTGGCGCAGGCTGTGGACATTCAGGTCTATGTCTTTGCCAAACAGTGCCAGCACGTCTATGTCATGGATATGTGCCAGAACGAGGCGTTCATCTCCCGCAAAATCCGCAGCAACGCCATCGCCCCCGGCATGACGAAAACAGGACTGACCGATGATTTCAACGCCTCTATCTGCGGTGACGCGGAAAAGGGACAGGCAATTCTGGAAAAGCTGTTTCTCGCGCCGTGGAACGGTCGTTGGGCGTCTGCCGAGGAAATGGGCTATCCGATGGCAGCTGTCAGCAGTCACCTGTTCAGCTATATGAGCGGACAGATCCTCTACATCGACTACTCATGCGTTTCGCAGCCTCCTGCTTGAGCTGCATTGCAGACAACAAGCCCTTTCGTTATGCTTGATACAGAAAGGAAAGGCTCCTCAACCAGCCCACGGCGAAGCGTTGTAAGGAAAAGGCGATAATGAAGGCGCGTACCCAACTGTGGCCATGTATTCCAGAATTAATTTATGAATGGTATTCAGACGTTATGCCGGACCGCTTCGTTGGATATATGATGCGGAGGCGGTTTGAGAAATGCTCATTTCATGTTCCAAGTAGGTGACGGTGGCATTATCATGCATCTTGAGCTATTTGATGTTCGTTACGCCAATCTCGCTTCCGTTGAAGCCAATCGGCCGAAGCACCGCCGTTGTGCTGTTTTCCTTGCTTGAGTCAATGGGACGTTTTGGGACTCTTATCCACCTGTCTTTGCAAATCGGCGTTTTTTACAAATTCGGCAATCTATTTTTGTATATTCACTCAAAGATTGTGAAAAACGAAAAAAAATATTGACATGGAATACAATAGTTGCTATATCTTATATATAGAACTATAGCAAACGCTTTAAGTTACAAAGAAACAACTGGAGGAAAAATTATGCGTCTGGAACGAATGAATTCCCCGGAAGTAGAGGCCTATTTCAAAGATCATAAAATCGCGCTGCTCAGCGTGGGCAGCATTGAGTGTCACGGTTTGCACAATGCGCTCGGAACCGACACGCTGATCCCGATGAAGCTCCTTGAGTTGGTAGAGCAGAAGTCCGACGTTCTGATCCTGCCGACCCTCCCTTATGGCGATTGTGACTGGCATCTGGACTGGCCCGGTGCAGTCAGCATTGGTTCCGATCTGCTGGAGGCTGTTATGCGGCGCATTTGTGACTGTCTGTATCGGTGGGGCTGCCGCTATTTTGTCATTCTGAACGGTCACGGCGGCAACACGCACGCCTTGGAAAAGGTATGCGGATATCTTGACCGCAAAAACGCTGTCGGCACGGTGTTCAACTGGTGGACCGTCGCTGGCGATCTCAACCCTGCGTGGAAGGGCGGGCACGGTGCTGGCGAGGAAACGGCTGCAATGTTGGCGATCGACCCGAAGCTTGTGCGCAAGGATCTGATCTGCGACAACGCGCCGAAGGACCCGACCGACGAGCTGCACGCCTGCGGTTTGCGCAGAGTTGAATTCCGTGGCATTTCCCTGCCGCTGCCGCGCACCAACCGCAAGATCACCGACAATGGCTGGTACGGGCCCGACCATCCCTCCACCGCTACGGTGGAATGGGGCACGGAGATGCTGAACACGACGGCGGATTTCCTTGTTGACTTTATGCGCGCCTTTGAAAAGATTCCGCTGGATGCAGAGTGAGGGACGTGCGATGAAATCATCTACGCTCTACCGCTGGCTGGAGTGGACTTTCCAGCCACAGACCTGCACAGAGGTCTTTCCGGTGATCGGGCTTCAGGAGGATAACACCGAGGAAATTACACGCGTATATACCGCGACCTTCGCAAGCTCGGAGGTTTTTGAGCAGCTGGAACGGCTGGACGCCAACACCTGCATGCTCTTTACGCATCACCCGAAGCCGCAGCGGCTGAACACGGCGGATCCACCACCGCAGATCCCGCAGAAATGGCTCGATTTTCTGAAGGAGCGGCGCATCTCACTGTTCACCTATCACATTCCGCTTGACCGCAACAGCCCGTTTTCTCCCGGTGTGAACCTTGCAAGGGCACTTGGTGCTGAGCCGTATGATTCCTTCTTTGAGCAGAATTTGGTGCGCATGGGTGTTGTCTGCACCTCGCCGTTTTCAACGGCGACAGAGCTTGCGCAGGCGATGGAACGCGTCGTCGGGCATGCTGTCAAGCTCTACAACTACGCAGAGGACGTGCTTTCGCGCGGGCGCTTTGCCATCATGGCAGGCGGCGCAAAAAACACGCAGATTTATGAGCAGCTCCGCGACTGGGGCGTCAACACCTTTATAACCGGCGTGACGAATCCGGAGGTACCCTGGGTGGGCGCCATTCACGAGGCTGCCAAGGCAAGCGCCATCAATCTTCTCGGCGGTACGCATTACTCCACAGAAAAATTTGCACCAATGCAAATGTGCCGCTACTTTGAAGCGTTCGGTCTGCCATCGGAATTTTTGCCTGAGACGCCACGAATGACGGAACTGTAAAGGGGAGACTGCATGGATATTATGGAAACGATCCGCGCCAGATATTCGGAAGTCAGCTCCGTCCAAAAACGGATCGCAGACTACTGCCTGGAGCATCCGGATAAGGCAAGCTTCCAGACACTGCGCGAGTTTGCACAGACAACGCACACAACAGATGCGACCGTTCTGAAATTTTGCCGCAATATGGGCTATCATGGTTTTTTGGCTTTCCGTCGCCAGCTTCAGGAGTATGTGCGCATGCGTCTGAGTCCGAACGAAAAGGTTCGTATGTCCCTCGCGCGCTCGACCGATGCAAACGACACTTGCCGCAAGATCATCGACGGCGAAAAGCGCGGACTCGATATGACATTCCAGTATCTGGACGCGGAAATCTTCATGCAGATCGTTTACCGGATGAACCATGCGCGGCGCATTTTTGTCGCGGGACATCATCTCACGCGGATCGTAGCAGATTTTTTTCTCTATCAACTTAAGCGTATCGGTCGTGAGGCGCATCTGGTCGATACCTCGGATAAAAAGCAGACCTGTGATCAGCTCCTGCACGCCACAAAGGAGGATGTCTTTGTCCTCATCAGCATCCCCGTATACGCGGAACTGACCATTCAACTGGCACAGCATCTTCGGGAGGCCGAGATCACAAGCATCTCCATCACAGACAGCTTGACCTCCCCGGTGGCGCAGGCGTGTGAAATGTCTCTGACCTGCAACACAGAACACGATGTGCTTTTTAACTCTGTCTCCTCGATGATTGCGATGATCGAGGTGCTCACTTCCGGGCTTCTGCTCAGCGACCGCGAGCGCTTTTTGACCGCACAGGAACGGCTTGAGCGACTCGAGGGAAAGCTCGGCATTCCGCAGAAGGATCAACAGTTTGTTCGCACCGACATCCAGCGTCAAACGTTAAAATGAACACAGGAGGAAGTTTTCAATGATTCTGATCAAAAACGCACAGGTATTTGCGCCGAAGGCGCTTGGCAAAAAGGACGTTCTGCTGGCCTATGACAAGATTCTTGAGATCGCGGACTGCATCGAGCCGTGGCGCGACGACCTGACCGTGATCGACGCGGCGGGCAAGATGCTCGTTCCCGGTTTCATCGACCAGCACGTTCACATCGTCGGCGGCGGCGGGGAGGGAGGTTTCGAAACCCGGACGCCGGAATTCCAGCTTTCCAAGGCCGTTACCTCCGGCGTGACGACGCTCGTCGGTCTGCTTGGCACCGACGGCTACACCAAGAGCCCTGAGCTGCTGCTGGCAAAAACCAAGGCGCTCAACAACGAGGGCATCACGGCCTACTGTCTGACGAACTCCTACGCATATCCGCCCAGAACCATCACAGGCTCTGTGGCAAACGATATTCTCTACATCTCCGAGATCATTGGCTGTAAGCTTGCCATTGCTGATCACAGATGCAGCCATCCCACCCGCGATGAGCTGATCCGTCTGGTTTCCGACATCCGTATGGCGTCGCTCGTCTCCGGCAAGGTCGGTGAACTGCACTTGCATGTCGGCGCCTCGCCTGAAGGCATTGAGCCGATCATGGACATCGTCCGCACGACAGATATTCCCATCTCCCATTTCCGCCCGACACACCTCGGCCGCCGGCTGGAGGAGGCTTCACAGTTTACGCACATGGGCGGTTACGCAGACATTACCGCGAAGGCTGGCGTTTCGGAGTTTTTCCCCGGTTTGATGGAAACGGCTGTTCCCGAACTTTTGACCATCAGTTCCGACTCCAACGGAAGTATGCCGAAATGGGACGAAAAGCATGAGCACATTGTCGGTATGGGCGTCGGCGACATGGCAAACCTCTACCGCGTAGTCTACGAAATGGTGACCCAGCAGGGTGTTGCACTGGAAAAGGCGCTGCCCTTTATTACCTCAAACGTCGCCCGCGCACTGGAGCTCTATCCGCGCAAGGGCTGCATAGCCGAAGGTAGCGATGCTGACATGGTTCTTCTGGACGAGGGCTATCAGATCGACACCGTGCTGGCAAAGGGTCGCATCATGATGCAGGACAAGCAGGTGCTTGTCAAGGGTACATTTGAATAAGTCTGCTGCCTGGCAGGCAAAGAGTAGGGGGTAAACTATGTTTCGATTGATTCTCAAGCGATTGCTGCTGCTGATCCCAGTGCTGATCGGCGTGACCTTCCTGGTCTTCTCCATCTTGTCACTCGCCCCCGGCGACCCGGTTTTGGTCGTACTTGGCGACAATGCAACGGAAGAAGCAGCCGAGGCCATGCGCTCAGAGCTTGGGCTGGATAAGCCGTTCCTTGAGCGGTATGTCAATTATATCTGGGATCTGCTGCATGGAGACTTCGGCAAGTCCTACAAGACAAAGCTAAGCGTCTCTGACCAGATCCTCTCGCGCTTCCCCAACACGATCCTTCTGGCTTTGAGCAGTATGCTCATCGCATTGCTTTTAGGCATACCACTGGGTATATTGTCAGCGAAAAAGCAATATACCCTGTTGGATAACGTCGCGTCAGTCGGCGGACTGATTTCGGTGTCGATGCCGAACTTCTGGCTTGGCCTGCTGCTGGTTATCCTGTTCGCGCTGAAGCTGCGCTGGCTGCCGTCACAGGGTATGGGCGAGGGCACCGGTCCGATGCTTAAAAGCCTGATCCTCCCTGCGGTGACACTGGGCACCGGTATCATGGCGACCATCATGCGTATGACGCGCTCAAGTGTGTTGGAGACCATGCGTCAGGACTATGTCTCTACTGCCCGTGCAAAAGGCATCTCCGAATCGCAGGTCACGACGCGCCATATGCTGAAAAATGCGCTCATTCCCATCATCACCAGCGCAGGTCTGCAGTTCGGTCATTTGCTCGGCGGCTCCATGCTGACCGAAACCGTATTCTCCTGGCCCGGCGTTGGACGCTACATGCTCGATGCAATCAAGACGAAGGACACGCCGGCCGTACTCGGCTCCGTCATTTTGATGTCGGTCAGTTTCTCGGTCGTTAATCTGTTCGTTGACATTCTCTACGCATTTGTCGACCCGCGCATCAAGTCGCAGTACAAAAAGAACGGTAAGAAGCCCGCCCTGCGTGCAAAGAAACAGGAGGCATGACTATGAAAAAAGCACAGAATATGCCTTATCAGAGCCGCACGCTCGGCGCAGAAGCATGGTACCGCTTCAAGAAGAACAAGCTCGCGCTTGGCGCACTCGCTATTTTCATTCTTCTGGCGCTGATGGCGATCACCACGATCATCATCGACCTTGTCACGAATAACTCCATTTACGACAAGTACGTCATTTCTCAGGATCTACTGCAGCGCTTGCAGCCGCCCTCGAAGGAGCACATCCTCGGTATGGATGAGTTTGGCCGCGACATCCTGCTTCGCATCATCTGGGGCACGCGGTACTCGTTGTTTATGGGTGCATTTGCCGTGCTCGGCGCGTCGGTGCTCGGCGGCATCATCGGCGCAGTCGCAGGCTACTACAACATGATGGACACGATCCTCATGCGCATCATGGACGTATTCCTCGCAATTCCGACAACGCTGCTGGCTGTTGCGATCGTTGCGGCAATGGGTCCCAGTCTCGTCAATGTTGTTCTTGCCATTGCCATCTCCCAGACGCCGACCTTCGCGCGCGTCATTCGCGCACAGGTATTGACGATCAAGGATCAGGAGTTCATTGAGGCCGCACGTTCGGCTGGCGCGAGCGATGCACGCATTATTTTCCGCTACATCGTTCCCAACGCCCTGTCCCCCATGATCGTTCAGGTCACGATGGGCATGGCAAGCGCGATCTTGTCCATCGCCGGTCTCTCCTTCATCGGCATGGGCATCCAGGCTCCGATGCCAGAATGGGGTGCAATGCTTTCCAACGCCCGTACTTACATCCGTGACGCATGGCACATCACCGTTATGCCCGGTGCCGCGATCATGATTACCATTCTGATCCTGAACATCATCGGCGACGGTCTGCGTGATGCGCTTGATCCGCGTATGAAGAACTAGGAGGCCTGCTATGAGCGACATTCTGAAAATAGAAGACCTTGTCATTCAGTATGACACCGACAGCGGATGCGTCCACGCGCTCAATGGTCTGTCCTTGACGCTTCGCGAGGGCGAAACACTGGGTCTCGTCGGCGAGACCGGCGCGGGCAAAACAACGCTGGCGCGCAGCATTATGGGATTGATCCAGTGTCCACCGGGCAAGATTGTCAGCGGTAAGATTCTCTATCGCGGGGAAGACCTTCTGACGATGAAGGAAAAGCATCGTCAATCCATCCGCGGCAAAGAGATCTCCATGATCTTTCAGGATCCCATGACCAGCCTCAACCCCGTCACGACAGTTGGCGACCAGATTGCCGAGGCTGTCATGGCGCATGAGAAAATCGGCAAGAAGCAGGCATGGGAAAAGGCGCTGGAAATGCTGGAGACCGTCGGCATCAGCCGCGAGCGTGCGAGCGATTATCCGCACCAGTTCTCCGGTGGCATGAAGCAGCGCGTCATCATCGCCATCGCGCTGGTTCTCAACCCGAAAATTCTGCTGGCAGACGAGCCGACCACGGCGCTGGACGTCACCATTCAGGCGCAGGTGCTTGACACAATCCAGGCGCTTCGTAAAAAGCTTGACATGTCGATGATCCTCATCACGCACGATCTCGGCATCGTAGCGCAGACCTGTGAACAGGTTGCAATCATCTACGGCGGCGAGGTCGTGGAATACGCAGACGTATTTACAATCTTTGAAAACCGCATGCACCCCTATACACAGGGCTTGTTCAACTCCATTCCCAAGCTGAATGAGGACGTGAACCGCCTTGTGCCGATCGAAGGTCTGATGCCGGATCCCACCAATCTGCCGACGGGTTGCAAATTCTGCACGCGCTGTCAGTACGCGACCGACCGCTGCCGCGAGGAGCACCCGGAAATGATAGACGTTGGAAACGGGCATCTGGTCCGCTGCTTCCGTGCCGAAAATACCAACGCAGGAGGTGAGCAGAAATGAGCGCATCGAAGCAAACCATTCTGAGTGTTGAACACCTGAAAAAGTATTTTCAGACTGCTTCCGGTCAGCTCCATGCCGTAGATGACATTAACTTTACCCTCGCAAAGGGTGAAACGCTTGGCGTTGTTGGCGAATCTGGCTGCGGCAAGTCCACGCTGGGACGTACCATCCTTCGCCTGCATGAGCCGACCGACGGCAAGGTTATTTTTGATGGCAAGGACGTCACCGCATGCAGCAAGCAAGAGATGAAGAAGCTGCGTGAGGACATGCAGATCATCTTCCAGGACCCGTTTGCATCCATCAACCCCCGCATGACTGTCAGCCAGACCATCGCGGAGCCGCTTCTGATTCAGGGCAAGTATAAGCCCGGCGACAAAGAGGCACTTAACCGCCATGTACGTCAGGTCATGGACCGCGTCGGTCTTGCCCAGCGTCTTGTGAATGCCTATCCGCATGAGCTTGACGGCGGCCGCCGGCAGAGAATCGGCATCGGTCGTGCGCTTGCACTCGAGCCGAAGTTCATTGTCTGTGATGAGCCGGTCTCCGCGCTGGATGTCTCTATTCAGGCGCAGATTTTAAACCTGATGCAGGATATCCAGGAGGAAATGGGACTTACCTATCTGTTTATTACCCACGATTTGAGCGTTGTCAAGCATCTGTCCAACCAGATCATGGTCATGTATCTGGGGCAGGTCGTGGAGATCTGCGATGCAAAGCAGCTCTTCCGTGCGCCGGTACATCCCTACACAAAGGCGCTGCTGTCCGCCATTCCGATCCCGGATCCGCGGGTCAAAATGAACAAGATCCCGCTCAAGGGCGAGCTTTCGTCCCCAATCAACCCCAAGCCCGGCTGTCGGTTTGCAAAGCGTTGCCCGTATGCCACACCGGAGTGTACTGCGGGCGACATCCCGCTGTGCGAGATCGAGCCCGGTCACAGCGTAGCCTGCATCAAGGCCGCGCAATTCAAGGATGCAATGGCGTAAACGCCAAGAAAAGAACGCAAATATAAGGAGGAACATCATGAAACATCGACTTCTCGCACTTCTTCTCGCCGCCTGTACGCTGCTTTGTCTGGTGCTGACCAGCTGCAGCAAGTCAACCGACAGCAACCAGAATGACAGCGCCGATGCCGCCACCCAGGACACCCAGCAGGCGGAAAGCAGCGGCAACTACAAGGACACCGTCGTTTGGGCGCAGGCCGCAGACGTGACCTCGATGGACCCGCACATCGGCAAGGAAACTGCCGCCGTTACGGTCACGTGCAACATTTTCAGCACGCTGATGCAAGTCATCGGTGACGGCGATCCCCAGCCGCTGCTTGCTGAGAGCTATCAGCAGCTCAACGACAAAGATTGGGAGTTTACCATCCGCCAGGGCGTCAAGTTCCACGATGGAAGCGACTTGACCGTTGAGGATGTCAAGTGGTCACTTGATCGTGCGATCGCCTCTAACTATGTCAACTACATCGTCAACTTTATCGAGAGTGTGGAGATCACCGGTGACAACACCATCGTCATCCACTGCGCAGAGCCTTACGCTCCGATCCTGAATAACCTTTCGATGCCCTTCTCTGCCATCGTGCCCAAGGCCTACATCGAGGCCAACGGCGATGAATACTTCTCTCAGCATCCCATCGGCTCCGGTCCGTACAAGATGGTCGAATGGAACCCGTCCGACTCTGTCAAGCTCGAGGCGTTTGATGAGTACTTCATGGGCAAGCCCGCGACCAAGAACCTCGTCATGAAGGTCATCCCCGAGGCCGCACAGCGCGTCATTGCTCTGGAAATGGGTGAGGTCGACATTGCCTACTCCATTGAGGCCAACGACGTTGACAAGATTGACGCCAACCCCGATCTGGTCAAGTATGCACAGCCGTCCATGACCTGCTTTAACTACTTCTTCAATTTGGCCGATGCGGATCGTCCTACCTATGATCTGAAGGTTCGTCAGGCCATCTGCTATGCCATTGACCGCCAGAAGATCATCGATACCATCCTTCATGGCAGCGCTACTCTTGCTGACGGCATGATCGCGCCGATCGTTGCCTGCTACACCCCGACTCCGACTTATGACTACGATCTGGAGAAGGCAAAGCAGCTCATGGCAGAGTCCTCCTATCCCAACGGCTGCGACCTCATCATGGTTACCAACCAGTCCCAGCAGCGTCTCGAGATCTGTCAGGTCGTCCAGCAGATGCTCAAGGAACTCAACATCAACGTCGAGATCCGCACCTATGAGCAGGCAACTTACATTCAGGCTCTGAACGAACACGAGCATGACATGGGCTTCTCCGCATGGATCACTTCCACCGGTGACGCCGACTACACCTATTATCCGTGCTACCACTCCACGCAGAAGGGCAAGCCCGGCAACCGCTCCTTCTTCGACAATCCCAAGGCGGACGAACTGATCGAGAAGGGCCGCAGTCTGAGCGATCCCGAGGCGCGCAAGGAGGTCTACTCCGAGCTCAACCAGATCATCTATGAAAACTGCACGCAGCTGTACATTTGCCATCCGCTTACGGTCGAGGCCTGCACCAAGTATGTCGAGGGCTTCGTCAGCAACAAGGACGGCTACAACCGGCTGTGGACTGTGAAGTGCCTGCAGAGCTGATTTCTGCCGCAGACTTATCACAAAAGGGTTTGTCGCAAATTGAAATGCACTAGAAATTTGCACAAACGAATCGTCTAGACGGTCAAAACGGACGCTTTCAGAGGTAAATCCACCTCTGAAAGCGTCTTCCTTTTGCGGAGTTTTTTGGAAAAATACTTTTCAACACCTTCCATGCGCATATAAGATATATCTTTTATAATTGAGTTGAGACTGCAGGTTGGCGGATCCAAGGCGTCAAGAATTTGCGCAAATTTATTTGCAGACTCCGGCTGAATGAAGCCATCTGGCATAGGAGTTCTCATGATGCAGCTCCGGCACTTCCTCCTGCACGGTGAAATTGCGAACCATCCAATCATATTCCGCCTGCACCTTATGCTTTTCGATGATCGCATCGGGCAGCGCGGCATTCTGCACCTCTGCGGTCAGATACAGCAGCTCCTTGACCTCTGCGCATTCGCCTGCATTGTCGGTATAAACGGTTTCCGCTCCATTGTTTTCCAGCTCGTTCAGCACCCTGAGCCACAGGGCACCGAGACTGTGAAATACGCCTAAATCCTGCAATTTATAAATCATTCTCCTTACGATTCACCGAAGCTCCGGTGTCAAAGCCGTTGGGAAAACGCTGACGCAGCTTGTCCAGATTCCCCTGAAAAACAGCTTCCAGCGGGATATCCAATGCCGTGGCAGCCTCGGCAAGATACCGCGCCACCATCCCCAAGCTCCCTGACCAAATGCTCCTTGTCCAGCTCTTGCCCCTGCATCAGCCACTTTTTCACGATGTCAATGGCTTCGCCGGATTCCCCGCACAAGCCCATGACGCTGTTGATGAGAACATCCTTTTTGTCAAGCACCGGATTCAGCGTTGCCATTGCCGCTTTTTGATATTCGTTGACTTGCATCTGTTTCCTCCGTTATTTTGCCTGCGCAAATTGATAAGCCTGCTCAATCCAATCAAATAGCTCCTTGTCCAAATCAGACGGATCGCTGATGACAAAATGCGTTGTCCACCGTCCCGGATACGGCTCGGTTTTTGCCGCCGCCCGGTCGGATTCCAGCGGTGCAGGCAGCCCCAGTGTCAGCACAAAATAGTCATCCGGCAGCTCTGATTTCTTTTTTACCTTCAAGAAGGATACACAGGCGTAAAGGTGCCGGTTGTAGTATGAGATTTGAGATTTTTGCACTTTGATCCGGCTTTCGGGGAATCTGGCAAGCAGCTTTTCCTGAAAACACGCATATAGCAGATAGACAGCCTGATGCCGGTCAAAGAAAAGCAGGGAGTCCTGCATCATGCAGGACGATACGTTGCCGAGGTTCATGCAGGAGCAGCTAGACGCCATCCGATTGATTCAGGAGCGCTATGTGTGGTTCCTGGACGGCATTTTTGCGGGCAAGCCGTTTGAAAAGAAAAAGGGTCAGAGAAAAACTTCTCTGG
>OGXA01002829.1_pt1 | contig 11795 bp, 10 predicted proteins | sample 1576171 | NCBI WGS metagenome assembly OGXA01 (sample SAMEA3541587, study PRJEB24748) | human gut metagenome | biome: human gut; feature: human-associated habitat; material: faeces | place: China | collected 2012 | reverse complement strand
CATGACTAACTTATGGTTTCTATACCCAAATCAGATTTTTAAAATTCATTCAACGAGAAGTTGCCACCAGTGGTCATCAAGTTTTCTACCAGTACTCCTCTCCCCAGTACCTCGCCAGCACACTCTCCATATTTGCTCTACCCACGGGGTTCGCGGTATGGATCTCCACGGGATAAAAGGTCTCCCGCTCCACCAGCCAGTCCAGCAGTTTGATGGCATCGCCGCCCTGATTTGCAAAATCTCCCAGGTCATGGTCGAGATCCAGTACTTCGATCTCGATGCCGTTTCTCTCCGCCTCCCGGATCAGCGTCTTGGCTTCATTCACGGATCTCGCGCTCTCATATCCCCAGGGTGCCGGGCGGAGATCATCTAACCATATTTTCATGTTTCACGCTCCTTTTCATTAATCCAGGCTTTTCAGATATGCTTTGATCATAAATGCACAAAAATAAGGAAATGTATAAATATTTTTTGCATATCCAATATTAAAATCTCCAAGTTTTATTCCATGTTTGATATCGCTGTAATTCTCATTTTTTATCAGTGTTGCCAGAGACTTTGATCTGTCATTGTTGGATTTTACCTCGACCGGAATCAGCTCATCTCGGGTTCTTACAAAAAAATCCTCTTCCAGTGTAGAATTATCTTTTTTATAATAAAATAATCCCAAGCCCTGTTTCACAAATGCTTCTGCTACAAAATTCTCGTAAAGAGCCCCCTTATATACACCCAGGTTCTTATTTACTCTCAAATCTTCCTGTGCTTCCTCATCCAGTGCAGATATCAACAGTCCGGTATCCGGATAATATAATTTATATTTGCTCTCATCAATGTTTCCCTTCAACGGTAATTCCGGGAAAATCAGGCAATTGCATTCCGTAATAACTCCGGCATCTATCAGCCATTCAATACAGCCGGTATACTCTCTGGATCTGGCGTTTTTCTCGATTTTACTAAATTGAAACTTCTTATTTTCTTTTGCCAGTTGTGCAGGAACGCTTCTATACACACTCATTATTTTCGCCTGATCCAGCCCTTCCGCATACTTTCTGACATCTTCCTCATAGTCCATTCGAATCTGCCTCTGTATTTCCAATGAACCTGAAAATGTACCGGTCTCGATATAACCTCTTACTACCTCCGGCATTCCTCCCAGCACACAATAATCCAAAAACAAAGTCTTATATACATTCAGTTCCGTTTCACTAAACGGTTCCAGTTTAATCATATGCTTTAAAATATTGTCTATCTGTTCTCCCCGATATCCCTTTGCTAATAGGAATTCTTCGAAGTCCATAGAAAACATTTCGTAATCTGTCTTATTTCCCACACTGTTGCTATGAATCTTTTTATAATTGATTCCAAGCATGGAACCGCTGCAGATAACATCAAATCTTCCATCCTGGCGAAATGCTTTCAAAGTCGTTGCAATGTCCGGATATTCCTGAATCTCATCAAATACTATAATTGTTTCCCCCGGAGTAAAACGGAGCGCAGGGTTTGCCAGTGATATATTTTTTGTCACGGTATCTACATCATAGCCATCACTTGCTATGGTTCGATATTTTCTATCAAGTACAAAATTTATATATACAACATTGTTATACTGCTCTTTCGCAAAATGCAAAATCGATTCTGTCTTTCCAATCTGTCTTGCACCTTTTACGATCAAAGGTTTATGCGCTGGATCATTTTTCCATTGGATGAGAAAATCATCTATTTTTCTTTTAAAATACATATCACACCTCCTCGTTTCAGTTTATCACAAAAAAATAGCCCATTCAATGCCGTGTTTCACATTTCATGAGCCATTTTTTGATATTTTATCACATTTTATGTGTCTCGTATACATTGCGGTAAATGATGGGGAAATGATGATTTATTTAACAGGTTTGCAAAAAAGCCTTATAATCTCGTCCTTTTCCGGCATTACCCGGAGCGCACCTCTTCTCGTTGTAATAATAGATGCTGCAGCATTGGCAAATCGAAGCATTTTCTCCAAATCATTCTTTTCCAGATCACGATATCCCATTTCGAGAATCTGTCCTAACATACATCCCATAAATGTATCACCTGCTCCTGTTGTTTCAATCGTATTTTTGTTAACAAAAGCCGGCACCACAACCTTTTGGTTTCCACAATATGCTGCACTTCCATTTTTACCCATAGATAATAAAATCAGTGCTATACCATACTCTTGTTGAAGACGTTTCACCGCTCTGTCAAAATCAGTTTCTTCGGTAAACCACAATAACTCATCATCTGAGATTTTTAGAATCTGACAATGCTTAAAGCCATAGCTGATCTGTTCTTTGACCAAGGCTTCGCTTTTCCATAAAGGCTTTCTTAAATTGGGATCAAACGAAATCCAGAGCCCTGCTTTTTCGGCTGCGGCAACTGCCTTTTTTGTAGCACTCCTGACTGGTTCATCCGTAAGTGATAAAGATCCAAAATGTAAAATTTTTGCATCCGAAATCAATTCTTCCCTTATCTCATCTTCGCAAAGCATGATATCAGCTCCGGGATTTCTGTAAAACCAAAAATCCCTATCTCCGTCATCTTTATTTTGCACAATGGCTAACGTTGTATGCACTGTAGGATCAAAACATAGCCCCTCTGTCCCAATCCCCATTTCCTTAAGCGCCTTTTCAAGCTGATATCCAAAGCCATCTTGCCCTACTTTTCCCAAAAATACCGTGTTTTTTCCAAGTTTTTGCAGCATAGCAAGAACATTACACGGTGCTCCTCCCGGATTTGCTTCAAAAATCGGATTCCCCTGATCACTGTACCCATTTTGTGTAAAATCAATCAGTAATTCTCCCATCGCTGCTACATCATATTTTTTCATTACAACACCTCAATATCGTATTTTTTCACATCTAATATTGTCTTTCCATTGCTTTCAAAATAAATTTCCGAAGCATCCAGAGGTGTATAAATCAGTGATGTCATCACCTGTTCTCCATCATTTACAAAAATTTCTACCGAATATCTGTCAATTAAAATTCGAAGCTTAATCTCCCCAGCCCTGTTACTTACTTTCATCCTGCGTGTACACAAAGTATCCTTTCGCAAACCAGAATAAGTCCGGTCAAAAGTCACTGTATCTTTTTCTCTGTCATAAACAATTTCCGAGTATCTTCGTCCATCGCATGCCAGTTTTATCCGGAACTTTGTATACTGATTGCCCTTCAAGCCAATCATCAAGTCAACTGTTCTTCCACTTACACCATCCAGCTGTACGCTTTCTTCAATACAAATATCCTTATATACTACTTCATTTATATGATAATTATCCAACTCACGAACTGGTAACTGACAGATTCTGCCATCACGAATAAACAGTTCTCTTGGGACAGACATCATTCCTGACCATCGCTGTGTATCTGGATAAATCGGATTATCCCATGACTGCATCCATGCTATCAGAATCCTTCTGTCATCCTCTGTCTGCATGGTCTGAGGAGCATAAAAATCAAGTCCATAATCCACGCATTGAACACATTCTCTCGTAAACTGCATCGTTTCCTTATCATAAGTTCCTATCAGAAACATCGTATTGCTTCCATTATGGAATTCCAAACCTACAGCTTCCATCTCCTGCGGTGAAATCAACAATACCTGTTTTCCAGACAAAGGGAAAAAGTCCGGACATTCCCACATCTTGCTGCGTTCCTTCTCACTATGATCCAGAACGCCTGCAAATTTCCATTCATCTAATTTATCTGCAAAAAATAAAACAGCCTGTCCGACACCATCACGGCTACGACTCCCTACAACCATATAATACCTGTCATTTTCCTTCCAGATTTTAGGATCACGGAAATCTTCAAAACTACACCCCTCTGGAAGCATAGACGCTGTCACAACTGGATTTTGCGGATATTTTTTGTAATCTGTTCCATCTCCTATTGCAATACACTGAGTCTGTAGTGTTTTTGTCTTTCCATTTTCCAGCTTCTGACTGTCAACTCCGGTATAGACCAGAATGTGTTTCTGTCCATCCTGTATGGCACTTCCTGAAAACACACCGGAATGATCATATTGGCAATCCGGTGCAAGAGCTGCCGGCAAATATTCCCATTTGATAAAATCGTTACTTTTTGCGTGTCCCCAGTACATTAATTCCCATTTTGGCGCATATGGATAATATTGAAAAAACAAATGATGCTCTCCCTTATAATCCGAAAAGCCATTTGGATCATTCATCCATCCAACAGGATTGGAAAAATGAAATGCCGGCCTGCTTTCTTTTTTTATTTTCCCACATTCTTCTTTTTCATATTTTCTAGCTTGATCTAATATCTCACTCATTCTTTCACCTCAATCAATTTTGGTAAACTAAAAGGGACAATGTGCATAACACGATCATCCCTTTCTTACAAATCATATTCCTATCTTGGCCATCTTTTTCTTTTGTCCGGCAATTCAGGGAATGTATTATGTGGTTCTCTCTGATACCAGAATGCAACACTTGACAGATCATCCTGACGTTCAAAAAGACCTGCGCTGCATACACCAATTTGCTGTATTGTCACCCTCAAATTTTCATCAAAAAATATGGGATCCCTTGCATGCCACCGGTAAAATCCACGCATAGGCGGACAATCATCATTGTGATATGCGTTTGTAACCAACGTATCGTGTTTTGAATAAAACGGATATCCAAGATAGTGCATGGAATAACAGTGTTCCATCATTTTGGGATCACCTTTCTGTGAAAAACTCCAGGATCCTCCAAAATAATCCTCCATTCCGGTTCCGCAAATAGTGGGAAACTCTCTGTCACCATCAATATAAAACTTAATTTCACCTTCTCCCCACCAGTACCTTTGAAGTGTGGATAAGCCAATGTAAGTTCCCACATATCTACCTATGCCCTGGATATTATCCACAATGGTGTAATCTTTTCCTAATTCCGTAATTGCTTCCCTTCTCCACTGCGCATGAAACAATTCTGTATCATCCGGCATATCCTCATACAACGTATAATCTATTTGATAAAAGAATGCCGGAATGGTGTTTGCGTGTTCATTAATCAGTATAATTCTTGCTGATTTTTTGAAAGGCATTTCAAAATAACTATTCAGTCCACGCAAAGGTGCAACCGCAATAAATGCTGAATCGATATAGCACTCTGTAGAAAAACCACAGCAGAAGAAATCCCCCAATGGAACATCAACCGATGGAGTTTCCTCTCCGTCCCAATACATTCTTAGAATCAAATCACGCATAACAAAGCAATCTGCTTCACTGGTTTTATCATCCACTGTGATCCATATATGCGAGATGACCCCAGCTCCCTGAATGTCCGCCAGCACAACCTCATCCCCCGGGGCAATATTTGTGAGGCACGGGCTTCCTTTTCTGGATTTTCCTAGATTGCTCGAAGCCATTCCTCCCCTTCCTTTTTCTCCCGTAGGATTTTCTGCATTTATTGCTCTGCTTTTTCCTCGTCTAATCGATAATGGTTCCATATGTTGCGCTCTCCTAATTGTTTTTTTCAATTAAGTGATAATTCTCATATTGGCATTTTCCGTTTTCCACAAATACACCTATACCACCAATTCCAGTACTATAACATCTGCTTGCAAGTGCAGTTCCATTCACATAGCTGACAATAATATTACCACTCATAAAAATCTGAATGTGTGCTTTATTATCCTTAAAATCAACCGGACGTTCCTCAATATAAGACTGATCTCCATCACGTCGGTTAAAACGATCCATCACCATTCGATTTCTGCAACATTCCAACCGGAGCTGGCACCACTTTGAAAGATTTCGGTCTTCGGTATGAAGCATAATGCCAACATATCTGGTTCCTTTTTCCCAGATAACATCTGTTTCAAACATGCACTCAGGCTTTAATTCACCAAGTTCGCACCATCCGAATCCCTGTTGTTCTTCTCCAGTAATTATACTATCTATTTTCCATTCTCCCTGTTCCCCATGTGGTATCAGTTCAACCTTTTCACGATATGCGTTTACTACTGTTTCAAGTGGTTTTACTTCAAGTTCGCCATTTTCTTTCTGCATAAGTTCATGGGCAAGAAGAGTTCCTCCCCAGATACATTTAGCTGAATCATCACAGTCTCTCTTTACCGACTGCCAGCCGACCAGATATCTATGCGTACCATCTGATACTGTTTTTGCTGCATAAAACTGGCGGCCATCAAACATATCGTCATTTGCCGGCTCTGTCCATGGTCCTTCCAGACTGTCTGCATACCGGTATCTTGTTTCCCACCAGTTATTAAAACAAGAAAATATTAAATACCATTTATCTCCCATTTTAAATGCATTATTACATTCATGTGTAATAAAAATACGTGGAGCATACGTGATTTTATAAAATTTCCAATGATCACAGTCATCAGAAGTATATATTACCGTGCAGCCCCGTCTATCATCCGCACCTTCCTTTTCCGTTGCGGTAACCAACATAACATATTTGTTCATTTCTTCATTCCAAAATACATCAGGGTCTCTCCAATGACCATCCGCACAATGTTCCTGATCTGGCACCATAAAAAATGAACTGTCCTTTTCCCAATTCAGAAGATCTTCGCCTACAGCTCTCATAATCACCTGCTCATGATTCTCTGAAGAGATTGTTTCCGGATTTCGGAATCCTGTAAAGTAAAAATAAAATTTCTCACCCATCCGACAAATACTTCCGGTTCCGATATGCCACTCCTGATCTTCGTCACCGCCTCTCTTAATGACCATCCTGGCCTCTGAAAAGTCGACGAAGTCTTTTGTTCTTGTCAGATAGACGCATTCATCTTTTAAAAAAAATAAATAGAATTCCTTCTGCCAGTAATATGGCATAAAATCTCCACACATTGTTGCGTTTGGCATTCCCACATATTGTTCTTGCGGTGTATAAAATATATCGTGTTTCATTCATTTCTCCTTATTCATGTAAAATACCGGTCGATTCCCGGAATACCGGGGTCGTCTGGACATAAGTATACCTGGACGGCAGCTTCTGATTCTGAATACGCGATAACAGCAGATCTGCAGCAATCATACCAATTGCGTCACTATTAATCCGCACAGTTGTCAACGTTGGATTACTTAAGGCTGCCACAGGCATATCATCAAATCCAACAACCTTAACATCTTCCGGAACAGTTAATCCTATTTCACGCAGTGCGCGTATTAACGTGACCGCAATCTCATCATTTGCACAAATGAAGACATCCGGCAGCATTGCAAGCTCTTTGATTCTTTTGCACATCCAGCGATAATCATTATACTTTTTCTGATCCAATGCACATACAGAGCCCTTTTCAAAATCCTTGATTCCTGCTTTCGTCAGTATCCTGTCACATGCTTCCCATCTCTCATGAAAACTTCGGCAATGTTTTTTATCACCAACAAATCCAAACTTTCGGTATCCAGCATCAATCATTCTGCGAACTAATATACTAATACTATTTTGATTTTCCATTAAAATCAAATCCAGGTTCGTAAAACTTTCATCAATTTCAACTGCAGAATCAATAAACAAAATTGGTTTTTTTGTTTCACATAGAAATGTACTATACTCCTTATCAAACATTTCAATGCACACAATTCCATCAATTCTGTCGTTTTCCATTCCTCGAGGAACTTGATTCATTCTCATTTCTTCTTCGGTTACAATTTCAATTTCTACGCGATAACCTTCTCTTGAAACTTTTTTCTGAAAGGCATCAAGTGCTCGCACACCAAAATGCTGATTCATGGGAATATGCGATGTAACAAGCAGAAGGCTTTTTTCATTTATTACCGTTTCTTGTTTTTCTTCCTGATTCATTTGATCCAACTGCTTATATCCCATTTGTTTTGCGTGGTTCAATACAAGCTGTTCTGTCTTTTCTGAAACTCCACCCTTCTGATTTAACACTTTTGAAATTGTGTTTCTGGAAAGATTTAATTCTTCCGCAATTTGGTTAATTGTTATTTTTGCCATATACGTCGCCCTTTTCTTCAATATTATAGAATTACATAATAATTTCGTTCTTTTATCTTCCTATGTGTCATCAATGTATATGGCTTTTTATACTGCCTTTGCGTTCCTTCCGATGATAGAATCTAACCATACCGATTTTACAACACATTTGTAATTTCATTGTACCATGCTTGATCATAATTGTAATGTTTGAATTACAATATTATATACATTTTGCATCAACCTTTCGTTGCTCCGAGAGTCATACCTCCGGATACTTTTTTATTAAGTGCAAAGTATATAATCAAAGTAGGAACAGTCGTAATACAAATCGTTGCAAATGTAGATCCCCATACTCTGTAACCTGTTTCACTGATAAAATCCTGCATTCCAAGAGAAACTGTCTTTAAGGAAGTGCTATTGATAAACAGCAGGCTAAACAGATAATCATTCCATACTCCGATAAAGCTCATAGAAAGTACGGTCAAAATGGTATTCTTGGACAATGGCACAAATATTCTGAAATATATACCATAGACACTGCATCCATCCAATATTGCCGCTTCTGATAATTCTTCCGGTATATATTTATAAAAATTAACAAACAACAGGATACTTATGGGAAGATTAAATGCAATATAAACAAGAACCAACGCCATATGCGTATCCAGTAATCCCATTTTGGAAAACATAACATATAAAGGAATCAGAGTAACAAACGGTGGAATGGTGAGTCCCATAATAAAATATGAAAATAACAGATTCTTTGCTTTAAACCGGATCCTGCTGATTGCAAAGGCTGCCATGGAGCTGAACATTACAACAAAAACCAGGGCCACACATGTAACAAATGCACTGTTTTTCAGATAGATAAACACATTACTGTTTTGAATAACATCTATGTAATTTTCTATTGTCAAATGCTCTAATGAACCAAATGGATTTGTAGCCAATTCTGAATTTGTCCGAAAGCTGGCAATAATCAGCCACACAATCGGATAAATTTGTATGGCAAAAATTAAAGCAACCACTACCCAAAAACAATTTTTTTTTACTCCTCTACTCACTTTTTGTCCTCTTTTCTTCATCTATAACCCTGGTCATTCAACGCAAGCAATTACGAATCTTCTGTTCCATCAATCCGCACAGTTTTATTAATAGAAATAATAAATATCAGGCTCAACAGCATAATCAGGATTGCTATGGCGCTGCCATAACCAAGATTACGATTTGCAAATGCAATTTTATACATATAGGTAGATAAAAGTTCTGATTTATGACTGGGTCCTCCACTTGTCAGATTATATGAAACTGCAAATCCTTTTAAAGCTCCAACTCCACTGAGTATAAAATTCATGGCAATAACATTTTTGATCATTGGAATCTTAATCATAAACAGCTGCTGAATCTTGTTTGCCCCATCAATATTCGATGCTTCAATCACCTCCGGTGATATTGAAATCAGCGCAGAATAAAAGATAATCATATAAATTCCGACATACTGCCACCCCTCCACAACAGATACTGCCGGAAGAACCTTATCAAAATCACTCAGAAATGTGACTGGTTCTACTCCAAACATGCCAAGCAGCTTATTAAAAAGTCCAAGTGGAGTGACGGAATAAAAACAATTAAACAATTGAGCCACCGCTATTACACTCATCGTTGAAGGAATAAAGTATACGGTCTGGATAAAACCGCGAAACTTTTTTACATAACTGAGAAGAACCGCAGTGACAAACCCAAGTACTATCTGCATGCCAACGACAATCAGAATGTATATGATGTTGTTTTTTAATGCCGTAATTAAAATATGATCATGAAACAGATCCCGAAAATTCTTCAATCCTATAAATTCCATTTTTCCAAGTCCGTTCCAGTCGGTCAGGCTAAAACCTGCAGAAATCAAAATAGGAAGGATAACAATCACCGTATAAATCAGGACTGCCGGAGCCGTGAAGATAAATGCCGCACTTTTTTTATTTAAAGTATTCATATCTTCTTTCCTTTACTTCTCAGACTGCCGGACGGCTTTAAAACCGTCCGGCACAAATTTAAACTTATTACTTTTCCAATTCTTCATCTACCAATGCTGCCATATCTTCAGGCTTCATCTGACCTAAAGCCACACTGGCAATATTATCGTTGAATACCGTTGTAACATTATCTGGAAGGACAACATCCCACGGTCTTGTGTATACATCACCAATATTCTCATTATCATTGGCAATTCTCACATAAAGATCATCCATGTTATCAAGATCAGCTTCAACATTCTGTGCAGGGAAATGCCCTCTCTGTGCGTATTTTACGCTGAAATTTTTTACAAGATATTCAACAAATTCCTTAACATCATCATCCCATGTAGCTGAATTAGCTGCCATTCCAAGTCCGCCAAATACCCAATATTCATTTGCAGATGTTACTGCATTATCGGTAAGTGGCATATAAAAATAATCAAAATTCTTTCCTTCCTCATTAGCTTTCATAAAAGAGTCCAAGAGTGCGGTTCCGGCTGTATACATTACTCCCTGTCCATCTAGAAACAGTTCCAAAGATGTGGAATAATCTGTAGATGTACAACCAGGCTGGAAATACTGACCAATATCCTGTAAAAACTGTAAGGCTTCCATTCCTGTTGCATCGCTCATCTTGGCATCACCTGATTTCAGTGCATAAACAAAATCGTTACCTGTTTCACGGAATGGAATCATAGCAAGGTATCTAAGATAGAACCATCCGTCTGCACCGTCTACAATAATCGGAGTCTCACCATTTTCTTTAAGAATTCTGCAATTTTCCAGTAAATCATCAAAAGTTTTCGGAACCTCTAAATTATATTTTTCATATACATCTTTATCATACCAGAACATATCTGTAGCAAATTCCCAAGGTATGCCATATAATGATCCGTCATCTAATCGAATATAATCAAGAGGCGCTCCGATAAAATTATCAATTGCTCCGATCTCCTCCAAAAAAGCCTGCATATCTACAACCATACCTGCATCTGCCAGTTCCTGGCAAAACGAGTCTCCATCCACATCAAACAATTCAGGAAGTTCATTAGCCGTCGCCATAGCACGTAATTTTTGATCATAACCATCTGTGTCTGCTGTTTCAATAACAAACTCAATATTATGTCCTTCTGCCTTATATTCCTCTGCCAGCTCCTGAAATATTGCAAGCACATCATCTGACGGAACCTTTGGGGTAAAATACGTAATCTTTTTCACCTCAGCTGAATCATCCACTGTTGCTTCTACAGCATCACTCGTCGATGATGCTTCTTCTGTTGCATTTTTACTTCCACATCCGGCAAGCATGGATACTGCCATAGACATAACTAAAAATAACGAAGCACATTTTTTTAATTTTCTGTTAACCATTTCATTTCCTCCTTTGTTTTATACATAATGTGCACTTTATGCATTTATCTCTTTTGTAAGATTATTATATTGCGTTTTGAGCATAATGTAAATATTTTTTCTTGTTTTTTATTATTTTTGTTAAATATGCACCTTTTTGTCATTTCTAGTTTGTCTATTTTTATATTTTATGTTTGCATTTTGTGCATTTTGCTCTATGCAAATTTACATTTCTACGATTATGTATTTAGCACATCTCCAATTACAAAAACCATGCAGCATAATCATCTATACTACATGGTTAACATTTGATTATAACACCTTGGATCCATTTGCGGTCAACTTAAAGGTCATCCCGAGAACATCCGCTGCCCACGGCACATCATCATTCGTCCTAGGAAGATTTCAAAATATTCATACATAGTTTTTATCATTCCTTTCGCTTCGCTCAAGGCACAAACAAGTTATGAAAAATGTTGTGCCCC
>OGXA01002827.1_pt1 | contig 11796 bp, 8 predicted proteins | sample 1576171 | NCBI WGS metagenome assembly OGXA01 (sample SAMEA3541587, study PRJEB24748) | human gut metagenome | biome: human gut; feature: human-associated habitat; material: faeces | place: China | collected 2012 | reverse complement strand
CAGCGATTACACAAGAGAAGCAAAAGAACCGGTCAAAGCAACGGCCATCAGCGCGGTTGTCTATGGAATCGTCAGCTGCTGGATGTATGTGATTGGAATGGGAGCAGCGATCATCACCGGAGAATATGACATCGCGCAGATCATGCTGAAGGCAGGCCTTGGCATTGCGGGCCTTCTGATTATTGTATTTTCAACAGTAACAACGACATTTCTGGATGCCTACTCCGCAGGAATTTCCAGCGAGACTGTCGTAAGCAAATGGAATGGAAAGCATGTGGCCATCGTTGTCACCGTCATTGGAACCATCGCAGCGATTGTATATCCGATGGACAACATCACAGATTTCCTCTATCTGATCGGCTCGGTCTTTGCACCGATGATCGCAATCCAGATTGCCGACTTTTTCCTGCTGAAACGGGACAAGAGCAGCCTGGCCGTACATATTCCGAATCTGATCATCTGGGTGATTGGATTTGTGGTATACCGAATTCTGATGAACATCGACATGCCGCTGGGAAACACTCTGCCGGATATGGTGATTACGATTGTAATCTGCCTGATCGTTGGAAAATTTGTTTCATAAAAAGTGAATAAAAAGATCAGATGACTGTTCTGCCTGCATTTGAGCAGGCGGGGCAGTCATTTTGTGTGCCGAGCATGGCACTAATCTTGCCGGTGCAAGTCCAGTCACGGGTATTTACCGCCAAGTGTAGCGAACCACAAGTCGGTATCAGTAACGGTATGGATGGAGGAAGTGGTGTAGCAAAGTTCTTGAGCCTACGAACAGAAACTTGATCAGGCGATTAGGTGGGTGAGATTGCAAATCAAATCGAAGCCCAAATGGTAAACGTAAACCGAATATGTAGTAGCAATAATTCATACCTTTTTAGCTGTATTTTGTATCGTAAACAGAAAGAAAATGCACTATAATCCAAGGCAATGAAAGTACTTAAAAAAGTAGTTTCGTTGCCTTGGTTCCATTTTTAGAAAGAATAATACTTAGGTGGGAAAATTCCCAGGCGCTGTGTGGAGTTTTCTGTAAGAAGCCGGGGACAGACCGCACTGTTTCTTGAAAAAGGAAGAAAAGTGGTGAGGGTCTAAGAACCCAAGCTGTGTGGAGATGGCAGAAACAGGAAGAGTGGTGCGGCTTAGCATGGACTGGGCCAGCTTGCACTTCTGGGACAGGTAATACTGGTAGGGAGCAACATGATATACCTCCTGGAACAGGTGGATGAGCCTGGAGCGGGACAGGGAAACGGTATCTGCCAGATGATCCAAGGACAGACTTTCTGTTAAGTGCATATCGATATAATTGCGGATCGCCAGTGCAGTAGGATTGATGGGAACTTTGTTTGCCAGAAAATCCGCAAGCTCCTGAATATATTGATGGAGCAGTACAGCCAGCTTGTCAGCAGAGTGTACAGGGTCGGCGGTAAAGGCATCAAGGATCCGGGTCAGAGGTGTTTCGTTATGGAAGCGGGGGATCAGGGTGACACCGTCTAAGCCGTAATCGGAGAGAAGATGCTGTACCAGACTGCCGCTGACATTGAACCCGCAGGAATGCGGCAGCCGCACCGGCGTGTACAGCGCAGCGCTCACCGGCCGGGATACTGAGGTGCCCGGCATCCGCTTTGCCAGCGATGACGGTATGACCTTCTCGGCCCTGCCCTACACGCCCCATGAACTGGAAAACGCCCGCCACCTCTATGAGTTGTCCCACGATGACAACAAGACTGTCGTCCGGTGTGCTGCTTTCCAGCGCGGCGTTGGCGGCGACAACAGCTGGGGCGCAAAGCCCCATGCGGATGCCTGCTTTGCGGTGGGGAAGGGCATGACCTTCTCGTTCTCCATCCAAAAGCAGAATGGATAATTTATAAAGACCAGAGTGGAGGCGTTTATCAACGTCTCCACTCTGGTCTTTCTTTTTCGCTGGCGCTGTTTTGCAACAGCCTGTACTAACTGAGCATCTTTCTACGCAATGTCTGTTGTTCTGATCAATCCAACTCCAGATCCTCAAAGCCGGTGACTGTTTCAAACCGACGGGTGCGCACCTCCATCATTTCGCTGATGAGTTCGGCGGGAAGGGCGAGTGCTCCGGCCATCCGAAGCAGAGTGCTGACATCAGATGCAGTGAGCAGGTCTGTGCGGCAGAGAAAACGGAACAATGCTGCATACGCCTGCTCTGCCGGGCAGGGCATGAACTGTGGAGCCCGGTCGAAATACTGCACCAGAACTGCACAATACCACTGGCGGTCGGCGGGGGAAAGCCCTGCAGAGGCTTCCAGACGGGCCAGGGCCATGCGGGCTGAAAAATCCAGCCGGAACGCGTCCCGGGCCAGTTGGTCAAAGTAAGGCATCGGCTGGGTGAAGAACAGCACCGGTACCCGCAGGATGGCTCCGAATTTGGCATCGCCTGCCAGAATTTTATCCCGGGCCACGGGTAGACCCAGCCGTGCCGCCACATGGCCGGAAACATCGGCCTTTTCCAGCCAGAGCAGTGCGGCAGTGTGGTCAAATGCAGACACAGCCACAGTGACAGTACGACTCCAATTTTCACACCCAGCATCCCGGGCGGTCAGGGTCGCCAGACCGGAACTGTTGAAGCTGTGAGCGCCCAGCATTTTAAGCTGTGAAGGTAGCGTCAGCTGTTTCAGGGCATGACACCCGGCAAACGTGCCCACATCCGGCATGACCTGATCCGTGGGGCGGGGCAGATAGCCCAGAGCCTGCAGCTGCTCCGGCAGATGGACGCTGGTAAGGCGGCTGCAGTCACCGAATACACCGGCAGGCAGGGCGGAAATGGCATCCGGCAGGGTGATGGAAGTCAGATTTGTGCAGTGGTAGAACGCGTAGGGACCAATGTGAGTGATGCTGTCCGGCAGTGTGACGGAAGTCGGCCCGCCTTCGTCCAGCGTTTCGGTGGTGACTGCGCGGCCCATTCGCATACAAAATATGCTGAAACTGATAGGCGATTGCCCGAACTGCGCAAAGCAGCTCTCATCCAGATGGCTGGCAGCAAAGGCGGTAGCGGCAATGGCGGTGACAGTGCGGCCTTCTACAGTGTCGGGAACCACAGCAGGCCGTGCCAGCCGGGGCCAGCGCACCAGCGCCAGAGAGCCGTCCGGCTGAGGGGCAAAATCGGCTGTCAGGGGCAGGGCATCGGTGTCGGCCTCTTCGTTCAGATGGCCGAGCCGTGCAAACTCTGCGCTCATGTCGGGAGCATCGCCGCCCCAATCATCCTCGTCATCCTCCTCCTGCAAGAGAGCTGCCAGCGCGGCTCCGGGCAGGGAGGAGGCCTTTTTTGTTTTCGGGGCGGGGGGTGTCCAGCGGCTGCCCAGCGTTCCGGCGTTGGTTATTTCAAATTGCAGCAGTTCCATTTTACACCAGTCCTGTCAGATCGATCTGGTGCAGCAGCTGCTCCGACTGCCGGTGCAGCAGCAGATCCCGGCTGGCTGCAAAGTAATCGGTGCTGAGAAACTGCCCCAGAAATGCGGTGGCTACGGGGGCTACGGTCAGATCATTTACCGCCATGCTCAGCTCCGTTCCCTTACCAAAGGCTTCCTGTAAAAAACGGAGCAGATCGCCAAGCTTCTTCTGCGTTTCAGCGACCTCAGCCTGCAGGTCGGCGACCGAGCGCTGATAGCAGGCCTTGAGGGCGGAAAAAGGGGTGGAGCCGGACAGTTCTCCGTGCCATTGGGCAGTCAGCGACAGCAGATCGAGATAGACCTTCTGCCGGGCAGAGGGGGCTTTGTTGGCTTCGGCGCGCCAGCTGTCCTCCAGCCCGGCGAGGGCGGTCAGGGCATCGCCGGGAACATCCAGAGTCCCGCGCTGGGCTTTGAGGGCGGCCACGATAAGACGCAACGCATCGTGGCGCAGGGTACAGCGTTCCATCTGCAGGAACACGGCTTCCAGCAGCAGGCTGACAAGGCTCATCCGCTCGTCCATCTTGGCGCTGCGTGCCTGCGTGAGGACATCCTCATCCCACACACCCTGCAGGATGGCATCAATATTGTAGGCCTGACGATATTTCTGATAGAGTTCGTAGTAGATGGCAAAATCCCGGGCGACCTGCTTGTTTTGCAGATACTGGGTAGTCAGCTCCTCGCTGACTGCAAGGCCCAGCTCTTCGTGATACTGCAGGATCTCGGAAAGGTCCTCCCAGGCACGGGGCGTTACCACGGTCAGACCGTCCACAGTGGTCTCGACCTTGTAAAAATCTTCGGGACGGATATCCAGATAGCTGATGACGCTGCGGCTGACACCGTGTTCCAGCGCATAGGCCTTCCATGCTTCATAACTTGGCTCAACTTCGATCACCTTCAGGCGGTCACGGGTGGCAGCGTCGAACTCCCGGACGCTTTTGTTGAAGCGGGGCGGGTTGCCGGCGGTGACCACCACCCAGCCCTCGGGGATCTGATGCCCACCAAAGACTTTGTATTGCAGGAACAGCAGCATGGCAGGGGAGAGGGTCTCGGAGACACAGTTGATCTCGTCCAGAAACAGGATGCCCTGCGTTTTGCCGGTGGTGCGCATACAGTCGTAGACGCTGGCGATGATCTCGCTCATGGTGTATTCGCTGACCTGATAGTGCTTGCCGCCGTATTCCTTTTCTACGATCACAGGCAGACCCAGTGCGCTCTGGCGGGTGTGGTGGGTCATGGAATAGCTCACAAGGCCAAGCCCCATCTCATCAGCGACCTGCTGCATAATGGCAGTCTTGCCCAGACCTGGCGCACCCAGCAGGAAGATGGGCCGCTGGTGCACCAGCGGAAGTCGGTAGCGGCCCAGAGCGTCCTTCTGTAGGTAGATCTGTACGGTATTTTTGATCTGTTGCTTTGCACTTGCTATATCCATGATTCGGTGTCCTCCTCGGTTCGGGTCTTCTGCGGTTCAAGCAGGCGGATGTTGTCAGTGGTAAGTACAGCCCGGATGGCCCAGCTGGGAACGTGGGGGCTGATGTGGTCGTCACGGTTAAAGATGAAGGCAGTCTTGTAGGCAGGGGATTTTTCCGGGTAGGTGCCCACGCCGTCGGTAAAATAGAGCAGGCCGTTGAGGTTCGTCAGCTTTTTCTCTTCCAGCAGCCTGTCTACATAGGCGAACACCGGCCGGAAGTCGGTACCGCCGAAGCCCCGGAGCTTCAGCCGGGGAATCAGCTCATGCAGCTGGTCCAGACTGGTCAGCCGCTCCACGCTCTGCACCTCGGCATCGCATTGGATGAGATAGATCTCTACCCGCTCGGTGAAGGAACCGCTCTGCCGCAGAACGTCGCAGGTGCGCTGCAAAAAGCTCTGAACGATATCGCCCTGAACACTGCCGGAGGTGTCGATGGCAATCACGAATTCCCGGATGCGCTTGTCGTCCCGGTATTCCAGCGGCTCGACCAGGGGAACGTTGCCGTAGGTGCGCAGACCGTAAGTGTAATAGATGAGGTCAAATTCATCCTCGGAAAGCTGCAACACCTCGTTTTGTGCCCCGAACCGGCGAAGAAAGTCGGTATAGTCGCATTCCTCAAAGGTCACAGGCTCTAACCCATCCATCAATGCTCCGGCACGCTTGCCGTGACGGCGGCTGAAGGTCTCCAGATCAGTCTTGGCCTGGCGGGCCAGCTGCTTCCATTGTCTGCGCAGGGCTTCCTTCTGCCGCTGCTGCATTTGCTGCAGCGTTTCGTCCCGGGTGTCGGTTTTGCGCAGTTCGGTCTCGTTGGTGATATCCTCATCCTCCCCGGCGGGCAGCAGCTGTCCGTTGGGGGCCGGACGAGAGCCGGGCCGTGGCGCAGCATACCAGAGCGCATGGTTGTCCCGGGAAAAAAGCTGGGTCAGTTCCGCCAGAACATCGGCGGGGTACTGCCGTTCCAGCAGAAAATTATAGATGGCTTCTGCCGTCAGGTGAGGGCAGGCATCCCGCAGGCGGCTGCGCCAGCTGTCCTGTGCAGCATCATCCGGCAGGGCGCAGGAGGGAATCTCCAGTTCCCGGATGACTTCCTCTGCGGCAATGTCGCAGGCAAGGTTCCATAGGCGGTGATCCATTTCCTGCCGTTGAAAGGGATGCCCCAGAAGAAAGTGCAGGGTGACATGCAGCAGGGCGCGTGTGGGCACAGACTGCTGTGCCCGGAATGTGCGGAGCAGCGTTTCGGGGCAATAGTACAAGCGGTGGCCATCCCCGGCAAACAGGGTGTCCAGCGCAGGGACGGGAATCGGCTTCAGCTGTTCCAAGGCGGAGGATAAAAAACGCAGGTCGGCAGTCAACCGACTCTGTGCCAGCAGCAGCACCTGTGCGGCCAGTTCGTCCGCCGCAGGAACAGGAGTCTGGATGGGCTCGGGCATAAGAGAAAACTCCTTTCTGCCCCAAGGGCAGGGTGGTATCCTTCAAAAACGGCAAAACCAGCCGACACCACCCGGAGCACCGGGTGGAAGTCTGCTGGTTTGCACGCATTCCGTGGCGTGCTGCGGGTACTCCGCCCGGCAGACGTTTCGGAATCAGAATGAAGGAATGGGTGAAAAAGGAGGAAGGTGTTTCTTTTGGTGAGACCTCAGAACAGCAGCCCACAGGCTACGCAGCCCACAGCGACCATAATGGCAGATGCAGCCCATGCGTAGGGGAGGGTGTGCTTCTGATGGTCGCCCAGATCCTGGCCGGAAAGGCCCAGCAGCAGGAAGGTGGCACCCGTCAGGGGACTGAGAGGGAAGCCCAGCGTCATCTGGCCCATGATGGAAGCCTTTGCCACAGCCAGTGCGTTGCCGCCCATAGCGGAAACAGCGTTGGCGATGACCGGCATAACACCGTAGTAGTAGGAGTCCGGGTCAAACAGCAGGCTCAGCGGGACGCTGAACAGGCCGACGATGGGAGCAATGAAGGTGCCCATGCTGGTGGGGATGATGGAGACCAGAGCGTCGGTCATGGAAGCCAGCATACCGGAATTTTTGACCACACCGGTGAATGCGCCTGCGGCAAAGACGATGGAGACCATCAGGAATGCGGCCTGTGCGTGACTGTTGATGATCTTGTGCTGCAGATCCACACTGGGGTAGTTGACGATGAGCAGGACGCAGTAGCCGATCATAAAGGTGACAGCCGGGCTGAGGCGGTTGGTAACGAGGATGTACAGGATGACCAGGATCAGTGCCACATTGAAGTACCAGCGCCAGCCGGAGCGGGCCAGTTCGTTGGAGGTGTTGGTGGTCTTTGCTTCGGTCAGACCAGTGACCTCCTGTGCGGGGATGCCTGCAGCAATGCGCTTGGCTTCCTTTTTGCCAAGGAAAGCCGCGACGAGCAGGCAGGTCACCAAGCCTGCAATCCAGGCGGGCATGATGCCCACCCACAGCTCGCTGCCGGTGACCTCATAGCCCAGGCCGGACATGGCTGCTGCTGCACGGACTGTGGGACCGCCCCAGGGCATAACATTCATGATACCGGCGGCCAGCGCCACGATGGTAGCCTCTACCCAGAGGTTCATTTTCAGCTTCTGGAACAGGGGCATACAGGCGGGGATGGCAATCAGGAAGGTGGTGGCACCGGAGCCATCCAGATGGCAGATGCAGCCGATGAGGAAGGTGCCGATACAGACCTTGACGGGGTCTTCGCCGGTAAACTTCAGGATGCGGTTGATGATAGGATCAAAGACACCGGCATCCGAGCAGGTACTGAAAAACAGGATGGCAAAGATGAACATGACACCTGTGGCAACGATGCTGCTCAGGCCTTTGCCCATATAATCTGCGCTGAGGATGGAAAGTGCCTTGGTAAAGCGGGTGCCGAACGTGATGACCGGCTCAACATAAGCGGTTCCGGCCTTTTCGGCAGCAGCCTGTGCGGCTTGGATAATGACATTGGGGGCATTGATGAATGCTGCGATGAAGCCGGTGATGGCGGGAACAAAGATCAGAGCTACAAGGGTAGAGACCTTCTTGCTCATGATCAGTGCCAGCACCAGCAGAATGGTGACGAACCCTAATACTGCCAGCATGTGATTTCTCCTCAATAATGCGTGTAAAGGTGGTCAGAGATCAGAACACCTGCTTCTCGTGCAGAGTGTTGAACTGCTCTTCGGTCATGCCCAGAACACCCTCAAAGATGTCCCGGTTGTTCTGCCCCAGCTGGGGAGCGGGTGTGCGCACAGAGGGCTTGGTATCCATCAGTTTGATGGCACAGCCGTTCACGGTGACCTTGCCCAGGGTGGGATGATCCATCTCCACGAACATCTCGCGCTCCTTGACATGGGGATCGTCCAGGATCTCCTTGATGTTCATAATGGGGCCTGCGGGGATGCCGTGGGCCAGTACCAGCTCGGCGGCCTCGTTGGGGGTCAGATCCTTGATCCGCTCCTCAATGACCTCGGCAATGGCATCCTGATTGGCCAGACGGCCCGGCATATCCACGAACCGGGGATCGGTGATCATATCAGGGCGTTCCAGCACCTCATTGCAGAGCTTCTCGTACAGCTTCTGGTTGCCTGCCGCGATGATGACCTTGCCACCCTTGCAGGTGAAGCTGTCGTAGGGGGAAACAGCGGCATAACGGTTGCCCATGGGGGCCGGGATGTTGCCGGTCTCGATGTACTTCAGGGCAGTGTTCTCAGTGGCAGCGATCATGCTGTCCATCAGACTCACGTCCACCCGCTGCCCTTTGCCGGTAATGGTGCGGGCGTTGACTGCGGCAAGGATGCCGATGGTTACATGAAGTCCGCCCAGAATATCACCCAGCGCCGAACCGGCACGGGTGGGCTCTCCGCCCTTGGAACCGGTGATGGACATCATACCGCCCATGGCCTGAGCCAGAATATCATAGCCCGGGCGCAGGTGGTAGGGACCGTAGCAGCCAAAGCCGGAGACCGCCGCATAGATGATGCGGGGATTGATCTCCTTCAGGACATCATAGCCCAGTCCCAGCTTGTCCATCACGCCGGGGCGGTAGTTTTCCACTACGATATCCGCTTTTTTGACAAGCTCCTTGAAGATCTCCTTGCCCTCAGGGGCCTTCAGGTTCAGGGTGATTCCCTTTTTGTTGCGGTTGATGTTGGCAAAATAGACGCTTTCCCGTTCACCATTCAGATTTTTGGCACGGAAAGGGGGATAGCTGCGGGTGTCGTCGCCGCCTTTGGGAACCTCGATCTTGATGACGTTTGCGCCCATGTCGGCCAGCATCATGGTGCTGAAGGGGCCGGCAAGCACACGGGTCAGGTCGAGAACCGTCAAGTTCTCCAATGCCATATGTTCACTCATGTTACAGCTCTCCATCCTCAACGTGGATCTTCATGCGCATCACGGCACTGCCCATGGATTTGCCCAGGCTGTCCAGACGCAGGCTCATGGTGGCACCGCCGCCCAGAGCGTGCTTCATAACAAAGTTGAAGCCGTTCAGGCTGGGCACATCGTAGCGGGTGATCTCGCCCTTGACCATGTCGCCAAAGTAGGCTTTGAGCTTTTCGGGGGTCACCTCGCGCTCAATGATCTTATAGTATTCCGGTTTGCGTGCATACACACAGACATTGCTGGTATCACCCTTGTCGCCGGAGCGGCCATGGGCAATATCGTTCAGATAGATCTCTGCCATCTTACTTCACCTCCAGAATGTGACTTTCGACCTGTACGGCATCGCGGGGCACGGTGGTGGGCCACAGTGCCATCACTTCCTGCACGCGGGCACGGCCGCCGAAGAAGGAGGCACCCGGAGGGCCGTTCAGCTGCAGGGGGCTGATCTCGGGAATGATCTTGGCGCACTCGCTCTTGTCCTCGCTGAACACAGCAATGCGCAGCACGCACTCGTTCAGGTTCTTCAGTGCCTCTTCGCTCATATCGGCCACGCCCAGATGCAGGCTGTTCAGGCCGATGTAGCTGATGTGGATGTCGTCGGCCTTCATGCCGCGGCGCTGCATCTTCTTCATGATGACCTCGGCGCAGTACTGAGCCTTTTCGTAGGCATCAGGCCATGCAAAGCTCAGCATGGAAACAGTCTTCCAGCCCTTGTGGTAACCCACGCAGAGCTTGAGCGTGTCGGGGCGGGGCTTGCCCTTGACACCGCCGATGCGGACACGGTTGTCACCCACCTGGGTGATGGTAGCATGGCTGATATCCACGTTGACATCCGGGGTCAGGTAGTTGGCGGGATCGTGGACCTCGTACAGGAACTGCTCCTTGCAGCTCTGTTCGCAGATGATGCCGCCGCAGTCGGGAGCCTTGGTGATCTCAAAGGTATCATCGGTCAGCTCTGCGATGGGGAAGCCCAGCTCGTCCATGCGGGGGACATTGCGCCAGTCGTACATATAGTTGCCGCCGGCACCCTGACCGCCGCACTCCAGCAGATGGCCTGCCATGATGCCGCGGGCCAGATTGTCCCAATCGTCAGCAGTCCAGCCAAACTCGTACTTCAGCGGAGCCAGGAACAGGGCGCTGTCAGCCGCACGGCCGGTGATGACCACATCGGCACCCTCTGCCAGGCATCCCTCAATGCCCTCATGGCCGATGTAGACATTGCAGTTGTAGATCTTGTCCAGAATATCGTTGAAATTGCCGTCGTAGTCGAAGTTGGGGAAGGTCCAGCCATCCTTCAGCAGCTGCGGGATCTTATCCTTGATGTTATCGCCGGTCACATAACCGATCTTATAGCCGCTCATGCTGTTGCCTTCTGCCCACTGGCGGATGCCGTCCACGCAGCCATTGATGTTCATGCCGCCTGCGTTGGTGCAGATCTTGATGTGCTTGTCCCAGGCTTCCTTGCCGGCCTCCTTCAGGATGCGGGTGGTGAAGTCGGGCGCAAAGCCCTTGGTGGGGTCCTTGAGCTGCTGCTTTGCCATGATGGAAAGGGTCAGCTCTGCCAGATAATCACAGCCCATATACTGGATATCGGCATTGCGGATCATGTGGATGGCCGCGTCCGGGCTGTCGCCCCAGAAGCCCTGGCCACCGCCGATTGCAACTTTCTTCATTCGATAGCCTCCTTATAAATGAAAAGGTGATATCAGCGTCAAACATAAGTATAACGTTTGACTCAATCGTCGTACTGAGTGTAGTACAACGATTTACTAATGTCAAGAAAAAAACGAAGTTTGTAGGAAAAGAAATGCAACTTTGTTGAAACGGCTAAAAAGAAAAAAGAAAAATATACAGAGTGCACAAAAACGGCTGGTTTGAGATGGGAGCGGCTTTTTTGGCTTGTCAAGATACGGGGAAACGGGTACAATAAACCTGATATCAGAAAAAGGTGGGGAAGAGCATGGTTACGATCAAGCAGATCGCGCAGGAGGTCGGGATCTCGTCCAGTACGGTCAGCATTGTTTTGGGCGGCAAGGCGGCAGAGCGGAAGATCAGCACTGCCACGCAGGAAAAAATTTTTGCGGCGGCGGCACGGCTTGGCTACCAGCCCAATATGGCTGCCCGGAGTCTGCGGGGCGGCAGCGGTGCCAATGAGCTGGTGGTGGCCATGTTCTGGGCACAGGATTTCCGGGCCAGCATGATGCTCCGCTTCTGGGATGGTCTGCGGGCCGAGATCGAAAAAACGGCACGTCCGGTGCGGCTGGTCATCTACCCGTATGTCAACGACCACCTGAAGGAAAGCGAGGCACTGACCAGTGGCGCAAACTGCCATGCGGCCATCATCTGCAACGCGTCCTATGCGGACCTGCAGTTTTTGGAGGACACGCAGCTGCCGATCCCGGTGGTGCTGTACAACCGTGTTTGCAATGGGTATTGCAGCGTCAATGTGGATGATCTGAAGATGGGTGCTCTGGCGGCGCGGGCTTTTGCCGATCAGGGATGCAGGATGCTCAAGCAGGCGCTCGACGTTCTCTCGCCCAATTACGAC
>OGXA01002826.1_pt1 | contig 11802 bp, 7 predicted proteins | sample 1576171 | NCBI WGS metagenome assembly OGXA01 (sample SAMEA3541587, study PRJEB24748) | human gut metagenome | biome: human gut; feature: human-associated habitat; material: faeces | place: China | collected 2012 | reverse complement strand
CGGGCGGACGGCTGAACGCCGTCTGCGTCCCCGCCGAAGCCCTGCTCCAATACACTGTGCCGCAGGATGAGTTCCAGAAGAACACCCTCACCCTCAAGCCCGGCATGGTCTACAACCGCGAAGCGCTGGTGGAGCGGCTCTTCGCCGCCGGATACGTGCGGCGAAGTCAGGTGGACGGCCCGGGACAGTTCAGCGTCCGGGGCGACATCGTGGACATCTACGCCCCCGATATGCGCCAGCCCGCCCGTGTGGAGTACTGGGACGACGAGATAGACTCTCTTGCCTCCTTCGACCTGCTCACCCAGCGGCGGGACGGTGCGCTGGAAAAAATCTATCTTTCCCCCGCCCGTGAGGTGCTGTTCGGCAGCACCGCCGACACGGCGGAGGCCCTCCGCGCCGCCCAGAAGAAAGCCCGCGGCAAGCGCCGCACCGCCCTCGAAAAGGCCATGGAGTCCGACCTCGCCCAGCTGGACAGCGGCGTCATGCCCGAGGCTATGGACAAATACTACGGTCTGCGGTACGAGACGCCCGCCACATTGCTCGACCACCTGAGCAGCCCCATCTTCATCCTCGACGAGGTGGGCGGCATCCGGGACGCCCAGAAGGCCACCGAGTTCCGCCGCAGCGAAGAGCTGACCGGCCTGCTCGAGGAGGGCGTCATCTGTCCCGGCCTCGATGTGCTCTACCAGACGATGGACGACCTCGCCATTGCGGCGCAGGACCAGAGCACCCTGCTCTGCGAAAACTTCCTGCGCGGCATGAACGAGTTCAAACTGAAAGACCTCATCAACGCCGAGGCGTTCGCGGCCCCCAACTGGGGCGGCGGCCTCGCTTCCCTGCGGGAAGACCTCGACCCGCTGGTCCAGCAGGGGTACGCCGTGACCCTTTTCGCCGGCACGCCCAAGGGTGCAGCGGCCCTCACCCGCGATTTGGCTGACAAGGGCTATGCCGTCAGCATGAGCCGGGACGTCCGGCCCGCGAAAGGTCTGGTTCAGGTACTGCCCGGCCACCTCACGGCGGGCTGCACCTTCCCATTCGCCCGCGTGGCGGTCATCTCGTCCCGGCGTCACGGTCTGGACGACGAGGCCGCCGAAAACAAAAAGCGCAAGAAGAACAAAAACGCCCTGTCCAGCCTCTCGGACATCAAGCCCGGCGACTATGTGGTTCACCAGAGCCACGGCATCGGTATGTATGCGGGCATCCAGCGTCTCGAGGTGCAGGGCGCGATAAAAGATTACCTGAAGATCCAGTACTCCGGCTCCGACGTGCTGTATGTGCCGGTCACTCAGCTCGATTTGCTGAGCCGCTACACCGCCCCCGGCGACGAGGAAAAGGTGAAGCTTGCAAAGCTGGGCGGCACCGAGTGGCAGCGCACCCGCGCCAAGGTCAAAAAGGCCACCGAAGAGATGGCGCAGGAGCTTATCGAGCTCTACGCCCGCCGCCGTCAGGCCACAGGCTACGCCTTCCCCGCCGACGGTGATTGGCAGAGCGATTTCGAGTCCCGCTTCGAGTACGACGAGACGGACGACCAGCTCACCGCCACCGCCGAGATCAAAAAGGACATGGAAAAGGGCTGGCCTATGGACCGCCTGCTCTGCGGCGACGTGGGCGTCGGCAAAACAGAGGTCGCCTTCCGCGCGGCCTTCAAGTGCGTCATGGGCGGCAAGCAGTGCGCCATTCTGGCCCCCACCACCCTGCTGGCGTGGCAGCACTACAACAGCATCATCTCCCGCATGGAGGCGTTCCCGGTGAAAGTCGGGCTGCTTTCCCGCTTCCGCACCGCCAAACAGCAGAAAGAGACCCTGCGGGGCCTGCAGGCCGGCAGCGTGGACATCGTCATCGGCACCCACCGCCTGCTCTCCAAGGACGTCCGGTTCCACGACCTGGGCCTTGTCATCATCGACGAGGAGCAGCGTTTCGGCGTCAAGCACAAGGAGAAGCTGAAAGAGAACTTTATCGGCGTGGACATGCTGACCCTCTCGGCCACCCCCATCCCCCGCACCCTGAACATGGCCATGAGCGGCATCCGCGACCTCTCCACCATCGAGCAGCCGCCCATCGAGCGCCAGCCGGTGGAGACATTCGTGTTGGAATACAATGACGTCATCCTCGCCGAAGCCATGAAGAAGGAGCTGGCCCGGGGCGGTCAGGTCTACTACCTGCACAACCGGGTGGACAACATCGAGTCCTGCGCCGCCCATGTCAGCCAGATGGTACCCGGGGCGCGGGTGGGCATCGCCCACGGCAAGATGACCGAGGAAGAGCTGAATCCTGTCTGGCAGCATCTGCTGAACGGCGAGATAGACATCCTCGTCTGCACCACCCTCATCGAGACGGGCATTGACGTGCGCAACTGCAACACCCTCATCATCGAGGACGCCGACCGGATGGGTCTGGCCCAGCTGTACCAGATCCGGGGCCGCGTAGGCCGCTCAGGCCGGAAAGCCTATGCCTACTTCACCTTCCGGCGGGACAAAACCCTCACCGACATCGCCCAGAAGCGGCTTTCCGCCATCCGGGAGTTCACGGCCTTCGGCTCCGGCTTCCGCATCGCCATGCGCGACTTACAAATTCGCGGCGCAGGCAGTCTGCTGGGCCACAGCCAGCACGGCCACATGGAGGCTGTCGGCTATGACCTCTATGTCAAGATGCTGGGTCAGGCCATCGCCCGGGCCAAGGGTGAGCCCATCCAGCGCGACAAGAGCGAATGCCTCGTGGACCTGCGGGTGGACGCCTTCATCCCGGAAAAGTATATTGCCGACGGCCCGGGCCGCATCGAGGCCTACAAGCGCATCGCCGCCATCCAGACCCCCGAAGACGCCGCCGACGTGCTGGACGAACTCATCGACCGCTACGGCGACCCGCCGCCCTCTGTCAGCGACCTCGTGAACGTCTCGCTGGTGCGCGTACAGGCCACCGCTGTGGGCGTCTACGAAGTCACCCAGAAAAAGGACACTCTGCTGTTACAGGTGGAGACGCTGGATGTGGCCATGATTCGCGGCCTGCTCATCGCTTTCAATGGCCGGGTGACGGCAGGAGCCGGCACCAAGCCCTACCTCTCGGTGACTCTCCAACCCGACGAAAAGCCGCTGGAACTGCTGCAAAGCATCCTCAAGGCGATGGCAGACATCCTTGCCGCCCCGCCGGAGGAAAACACCGGCAAAAAATAAATTCACTAGGAGTACACTTATGAAAAAGAAACTCATCGCGCTCGTCTGCGCCCTCGCTCTGGCCGTCGGCCTCGTGGGCTGCAGCCTCTCCACCCCGGATTCCGTAGGCACCATCGGTGAGGTGGACATCTCTTCCGGCCTCTATCTGCTGGCCCAGTTCGATGCCTACCAGACCGCCGCCGACCTCGCTTCCGATGACCAGGACGCCACCAAGGTGTCCAGCTTCCTCAAGGCCACCATCACCGTCGATGACACCACCGGCGAGACCGCCGTGGTCAGCGACTATGTGGCCCAGAAGACCCTCGAGAACCTCGAGTCCTACGCCGCCATCGAGACCCGTTTCGATGAGCTGGGCGGCGTGCTGACCCCCGACGAGGAGACGCAGGCCGACAGCTACGCCTCCCAGCTGATGGAGCAGAACGGCGACCTCTATAAGGCCAACGGCATTGGCCTCGACACCCTCAAGCGGTTCGAGCGCATCCTCATCAAGAGCAACGACCTGCTCGAGAAGTGCTACGGCACCGACGGCGAGACCCCCGTCTCCGACGCAGAGCTGACCAGCCACCTCGAGGACGAGATGGTCTATATCCGCTATGTGGTCGTGCCGCTCTACAACACCAGCACCTTCGCTTTTGCTGATGACGACCAGAGCGCCCAGATGCTTGAGCTGGCCCAGACCGCCGCCGAGAGCTACAACGCTGCCACCCCCGATGGAGCCAGCGCCCAGACCTCCGCTTTCAGCACCGCCGTCGCCGCTGCCCTTCCCGACATCTACGCGGTGCTGGATGGCGAGCCCTCTTCCGACGCTTCTTCTCTCTCCACTGCTCTGCTGGGTTCTGACAACATCGATGCCACCTTCTCCGAGGAAGGCACCGCCGACGCTGTCCGCGCCCTCAAGCCCGGCGAGGCCGCTGCCGTGCAGTATTCCAGCTATGCGCTGATGATGCTCGTCCGTCTCGACCCGCTGGACGCTGACACGCTGGACAGCCTCCGCGTACAGGCCCTCTCCGACATGAAGAGCGGCGAGCTGCAGGACAGCATTCAGTCTTATGGCGCCCAGCTGTCCCACGCTCTGGATTCTGCCGCCATGAAGAAGATGCCGGCTTCCAAAATCAAGAACGAGAAGTAATTTTCCTCAAAAATAATACGAAAGCTCCGGGAAACTGTTGGTCCCCGGAGCTTTTCTGTTATCATACTGCTTTTCAAATTCCGCTTCCAGCGCCGCGTGGATATGCATCGTGCGGCGTTGCTTTTTGTCGGTTTTTATGGTATTCTCTTAGCAGAAAGGCGCTGTCCAACCAAACGCAGGCGGCTATTGCTCCTCACCGGTCTCGCTGTCTTGCTCTTCGGAGCAAAGCAAGCGCGGGAGGGCAACTTTTTGGAGTTCCGCTCCCGACGCTCACGGCGAAGGGAGGGATGCCTTATGACTACATCGGAAATTCTATTGCTTTTCCAGACGATCATTGCACTGTTGGCACTTCTCGTAAGTGTTGTACATCTGATGGACGACCGGAAAAAGGATGATTCTTATGGCAGCAAAAGGAAAAAGCACAAAAAGAAATGACCGCCCAACGCTTCCAACCGGTGGCGGTCATTACTTTTGTAATGCTTAACTGGTGAGGAGCTAGCCGTTTGCACGGATAGCGCCTTTCCTTATCTTTATTATAGACAGCCGTACGTGGATTGTCAAGCACAAGAATATAGCTACCCTAGCTTCTCAAATTCCGCTTCCAGCGCCGCGCGGATATGCATCGTGCGGCGTTGCTTTTTGTCGGCTTTTATGGTATCCTCTTAGCAGAAAGGCGCTGTCCTGCAAGTGCAGCGGTCATGCTCCCTCCTGATGTCAAGTCCGGAGGAAGTTCAATTTCTGTCGTCCTCCGGACGGTTCGAATGTTTCTACATGAGATACCTAAAGGAGGAAATCCATTATGGATATTTTGAATATTGTTTTTTCCGCACTGAACCTTCTGGCTACAGTCATCATCGGTGTCATCAATGTGACATGGATGATCTCGAGGGATGTCTTTCGGGACAAACCTCGGGCAAAGCACTATTCTAAAAAATGACAAGAAAAATGACCGCCCCAGACTTCCCAACCTGAGCGGTCATTTTTTCTTATAAAATCTGACATTCAGAACGGGAGCTGACCACTGTGCAGCCAGCGCCTTTCCTTATCTTTATTATAGACAGCCGTACGTGGATTGTCAAGCGCCAGAACTTCCAGAATACAAAAGATAAAAGCGGACCGCTCGCTTCGGCCTTTTCAGGCTGGGGCGGGCGGTCCGACGCTTTCTAACGCATTCTGATGCAATCCGACGTTTTTATCCGTTCTCTCAAAAACAATGCAGATGCATCATTTTCTTATATTCCGGCGTCATTTTCGCCTTCTGCGGCATCTCAAAACGGGCAGTTTTTGCACTTTTGAGTTTCCACGATTTTCCAGTTCATGCATCTTTAACTGGTCTGTACCCTAATTATAGAGGAATCGTTCTCCAATGTCAATAGCCCAGCACCTATAAAAAGCCTAAGGGCGAGATCCCTTACGGAACCTCGCCCCCTAGACTATGTGAGATAAATCACTACATGCGCGAACATATAATGTTTATCATTACAGGCCGTGTGCCTGTAATAGCTCAATCAGATGCGCTGATTAGACCTTAGCCACAGCCTCAACCAGAACCACTGCGTAGTAGACAGTCTTACTGTCAGCAGTCTTGAAGCCATCAACCTTAACGCCAGCCTTGACAGTAGCAGTCTTGCCGTTGTTGCTCATCTCAGTCTTTGCTTTGACCCCAGTCTGATTCAGACCAGCCAGAATCTCCAAAGCATAATTCTTGAATTCGCTGACGGAAGAAGTGCTCTTCTCAATCTCAACGGCAGTAACAATATACTTGTTATCGTTGACAGTGACAACCTTACCGTTCTCGTACGCCTCGACGTCCTCAGCCTTTGCATCCTTCAGCAGGTTCTTCAGCTCAGTGTTCAGGCTGGTCTTGCTCTCGAACTTAATAGTGTCGACCTTGTTGGTGTCGTCCTTCTTAGCATAGGCAGAAGCGACATCGCTCATAGCATCCAGAACGTGATCGTTCTTCAGCTTGTCAGTGAAAGCGCAGCCGGTCAGCATGGAGACAGCCATAACAGCAGTCAGAGCAACAGCCATGATCTTCTTGAACATTTTCATAGTGATATTCCTCCAATAAAAAATATTTTTTATTTCGGCAAACCACTACAAGAACTTCGTGGTCTGTCTCGATGGGTTCAGTATAGTGCATTTTCACAAGATTGTCAAGATACGGTATTGTTTTCGGCATTTTGTCCAATCGGGAGCCGTGAAAAATAGCAAACTGCCCGTTAAATGTGCATTCGTGCTAAAATTTGTGCCAAAGATCCCCAAAAGCTGCCCTTTGCTTTACCTTTATAACAAGGGCAAAAGCTCTACCTGCACAGGGGAAAATGGCCGAGATCCCGTTCATGCTTTTACTGCCTTTTCAAACTCCGCTTCCAGCGCCTCGTTGACGGCGCGGACGGCGGCGGCATCGGGTTTGATGGCCGTGCGGTCGTAGGTGAACAGGCCGTTCACCTCGTCTTCCACGTCGGTCAGCTGGGTGTACACCAGCGCCGAGAGGCCCTTTTTCAGCTGCGGGAGCACCGTCTTGCGCTGCAGATCGCAGTAGCGCTCCGTCAGCTCTGCCCGGCTTCTGGCCGTGCCGTAGCCGTAGGTCTTCCGGGGCGGCTCATGGCCGGGCATGGGCCATGCAATGCCGCCGTACTCGCTGAGGGCCACCGTGCGCACGTTCGGGCGGATGCGGAGCGGATAGAAGTAGTTGTGGATGGAATGCACATCTCCCCCGCCCCGGTCGAACCAGCCGCTGGCCTCGTCCACCGGACGGGACGGGTCGAGGGCGCGGAGGGTCTCGGTGGCTTTCCGCGCATCGAACTGCCCCCACCCCTCGTTGAACGGCACCCAGCACCCGATGCAGGGGTTCCGACCCAGCGCGGCTACCGTGTCGGCCAGCTCCCGGGCGTACTCCTCCCGGCTGTGGGCGCTGCCCCGGCCCAGAAAACCCCACAGCAGCTTCCCGTCCGGGGCGCGGCGCATCAAGGGCTGTAAGGCGTTGGTCAGGTAGGTGACGTACCACATCGGGTAGGCTCCGCCGCCGTTGACCATATCCTGCCAGACGATGATTCCCAGTTTATCGCAGTGGTAGTACCAGCGCTCCGGCTCGATCTTGGCGTGCTTGCGCAGCAGGTTGAAGCCCAGCTCCCGCACGGTGTGCAGTTCGTGCTCCACAGCCGCGTCGGAGGGCGGGGTGTAGAGGCCGTCGGGCCAATAGCCCTGGTCCAGCAGGCCGTTGAGCAGGATGGGCTTGTCATTGAGGAAAAACCGCCGGATGCCCTTTGCATCCTCTTTGCACTCCCACTTGCGGAGGGCAAAATAGCTGTGGACGGTGTCGAAGCCCTCTTCTTCGCCCTGTGTCGTGCCGACCGTCAGATCATAGAGGAAGGGGCTGTCGGGGCTCCACGGGAAGAAATGCTCTTCGGCGATGTTCAGGGTCACTTCGCCGTCCCGGTCGGCCTCGTCGCTGCCCCAGTCCTCGGCGATGGTCACGCCGCCGGCCCGCACCACGGCCCAGAGGTTCACCGCGCCGCCGGGCTTCGAGGTATGGACTTTCACGGTCACGGTCCGGGCGTCGTAGTCCGGAGTGACGGTCAACGTATCAATGTAATTTTCCGGCACCCGCTCCAGCCACACCGTCTGCCAGATGCCGCTCTGGGCCGGGTAGAACATCCCGCCGGGCCGGAGGGTCTGCTTGCCTCTCGCCTGCGTGCCGGTGCCGGTGGGGTCCTGCACCGCCACCCAGAGGGTGTTGCGGCCCTGCGGGCGGAGCAGGTCGGTGATGTCCAGCGTAAAGGGCCAGTAGCCGCCCCGGTGTCCCCCGGCCAGACGGCCATTGACCTCCACCGCGCAGGCGTAGTCCACCGCCCCGAAGTGGAGCAGGACGTGCCCGCCCTCGCCCGCCGGGGGCGTGAAGATACGGTGGTAGTGGAGCCACTGGCCGGGCTGCAACGTCCGGCCCACACCGGAGGCTTTGGCCTCGGGCGAATAGGGTACGAGGATAGCGCCGTCCCACTTTGCTGGGAACTCCGAGCTCTGGGTGATGGCGTAGTCCCACGGGCCGTTCAGGTTGACGTAGCTGTCCCGGCGCATACTCGGGCGGGGATATTCGGGGAGCGGATGCATGGAACTACCTCACATTCACTTTTTATAGGCTGCGGCCAGCTTTTCCAGTGCGGGCAGGCTGCGCTTCACCTTCTCGGTGTCGATGCAGTAGGCAAAGCGGACATAGCCCTTCACGCCGAAGGTGTCGCTGGGGACCAGCAACAGATCGAACTCCCGGGCCTTGAGGCAGAAGGCGTTGGCGTCCTCTTCCAGCGCCTTCGGGAAGATATAAAATGTACCGCCGGGGCGCTCCACTTCAAAGCCCAGCTCGGTGAGCTTATCGTACAGCAGGTTCATGTTCGTCTCGTAGACGGACAGATCACTGGTGACGTCGAGGCACTCGGCAGTGGCTTTCTGGATGATGCTGGGCGGGCAGTTGTGGCCGGTGAAGCGGGAGATCTGGGCCATCATGTCCACCAGCACGTCTTCGCCCTCGCAGCCGGGCCGGACGGCCACATAGCCCAGACGTTCGCCGGGCAGGCTCAGGCTCTTGGAGAAGGAGAAGCAGGTCAGGGTGTGGGGGTAGAACGCTGCCGGGTAAGGCACCTTTTTGCCGTCGAAGGCGATGTCACGGTAGGGCTCGTCGCTGACGAGGAAGATGTTGTGGCCGAAAACTTTGCTCTTTTCGGTCAGGATGTCGGCCAGACGGCTCAGGGTCTCGGCGGAGTAGACGACGCCGGTGGGGTTGTTCGGGGTGTTGATGAGGACGCAGGTGACGTTCTCGGTCAGCATCTCTTCAAAGGCGTCGAGATTCGGCTGGAAAGCCGGTGCCTGAGGCGGCACGACCTTGAGCACAGCGCCGGTCCCCTCCACATAGGGGCCGTACTCGGGGAAGTAGGGGGCGAAGGTCAGCACCTCGTCGCCGGGCTTTGTCACAGCGCGGATGGCGTGGGCGATAGCGCCCGCCGCACCGGTGGTGGGGAAAATATCCTTCTGCTCATAAGGCAGGCCGAAGGTCTTTGCCAGATGGGCCGCAACGGCGGTGCGGAAGCCCGGGTCGCCCTGACTGGGGCAGTAGCCGTGGAGGGCGACAGGCTCTTCCTCGGCCAGCAGGGTCTGCATGGCTTTGGTGAACTTGTCCGGGCAGGGGACGCTGGGGTTGCCCAGCGAGTAGTCGAACACGTTCTCATAGCCTATCTCGGCGGCGCGCTGTTTACCGTACATGAAAGTCTCGCGGATGACGCTCTTGTGGCCCAGCATGGCGCGGTAAGTCTCGTTCAGCATAATACTTTCCCTCTTTTTTATTGATCCTCTTCCGGCAGGGCGGAGGCATAGCTCTGCTCCACCTTCACCATACAGCAGTATCCCGGGTCCTGCTCCTTGACGAAATTGCACATCTCGGCCAGCCGCGCGTCCTTGTCGCCGGTGTAGCCCGCCGGGAACACGAGGTCGAACAGCACGTTGGTGTGGCTGTCCCCCGGCACGATGCGCAGGTCATGGATGGACAGACGAGGGTCCATCTGGCGGGCTTTTTCCATCAAACGGCTCCGCAGGACGCCTACGGCGGCGTCCGACGTCACGATGGGGTCGTAGTGGATGGTGACCTGTAAGTGGTCTTTTTTCAGAAAATCCCGCTCGATGTTGTCGATGATGTCGTGGGCTTCCAGCGGGTCGGCCTCGGCGGGAAACTCGATGTGGAGCGAGGCGAACTGATGCCCCGGGCCGTAGTCGTGGACCATCAGATCGTGGACGCCCAGCACCTCCGGGTAGCTCATGACGGTGTGCTCGATGTGCTCCACCAGCTCTGGCGAGGGGCTTTCGCCCAGCAGGGGGCTGAGGGTGTCCATCATAAGCCCCCAACCCGACCAGAGGATGAACGCCGCCACTGCCACGCCCATGAGGCCGTCCAGCACGTCCCAGCCCGTCAGGTGGGAGAGGACGGTGGACAGGAGCACGGCGCTGGTGGTCAGCACGTCGTTCCGGCTGTCGGCGGCGGTGGCCATCAGAGTCTCGGAGTCGATGCGCTGGCCGATGGTCTTGTTGAAGCGGCTCATCCAGAGCTTGACGCCGATGGACGCCGCCAGTACCCCCACACTGAGCCAGCTGAACACCACTGCCGTCGGATGCAGCACTTTGAGCACAGATTCTTTCAGCAGCGAAAGCCCGATGGCGAGGATGGTGACGCAGACCACGAGGCCCGCCAGATACTCGTACCGGGCGTGGCCGTAGGGGTGCTTTTCGTCCGGACCTTTGGCCGCCAGACGGAAGCCCACGAGGCTCACCACGTTGGACGAGGCGTCCGAGAGGTTGTTCAGGGCATCGGCCATGATGGCGATGGAGCCGAACAGCGTCCCCGCCGCCAGCTTGCCCAGACAGAGCAGGAGATTGCAGGCCATGCCCACGAGGCTGGCCAGATTGCCGTAGGCCGTGCGGACGGCGGCGTTCTTCGTATCGTCCGGGTGCCGGACGAACAGGCGGATGAGCAGTTGTGTCATAAAATTCCCTCTCAGCAGGTATTTTGATGCTACCAGTATAGCACTGCACTTTATGGTTTTGAAGTATTTCGGTAAAATTTTTCGGGTATGCAAAGCCCCCGGCGGGGAAGTTCCCTGCCGGGGGCGGAGTTTTTGGGGTCAAGCGCTCCTTACTTATCGGAGGGCTTGCTCAAATCGATGCTGCGGATGATCTTGCGCACGGGCAGCACGCTCTTGGCGTTCATGGACAGCTCGTCCACGCCCATCCGCAGGAAGGTCTCGGTGAGGGCGGTGTCTGCGCCCAGCTCGCCGCAGATGCCCACCCAGATGCCGTGGCGGTGGCCCGCGTCGATGGTCATCTTGATGGCCCGGAGCACAGCGGGGTGGTGCGGGTTGAAGAAGGGCTCCAGCTTTGCGTTCTGGCGGTCCAGAGCGCAGGTGTACTGGGTCAGATCGTTCGTACCGATGGAGAAGAAGTCGCACTCCTCGGCCAGCTCGTCGGCGATGAGGACAGCGGCGGGCGTCTCGATCATGGTGCCGACCTCCAGCTTCTCGTCGAACTTCTTGCCCTCAGCCCGCAGTTCCGCGCGGCACTCGTCCAGCACGGCCTTGGCGTCCTGCAGCTCCCGCAGACTGGTGATCATGGGGAACATGATGCTCATGTTGCCGTAAGCGGAAGCGCGGAGCAGAGCGCGCAGCTGGGTCTTGAAGAAATCCTTCCGGGTCAGGCAGATGCGGATGGCGCGGTAGCCCAGCGCGGGGTTTTCCTCGTGGTCGAGCTTCATGTAGTCCACGGTCTTGTCTGCGCCGATGTCGCAGGTGCGGACGACCACCTTGCGGGGTGCAAGGCTCTCGAGCACCTGCTTGTATGCCTCGAACTGGTAGTCCTCCGTCGGGAAGTCCTTGCAGTTGAGGTAGACGAACTCGGTGCGGAAGAGGCCGACGCCGCCGGCGTCGTTCTGCTGCACAGCGCCCACGTCGCCCATGCCGCCGATGT
>OGXA01002813.1_pt1 | contig 11869 bp, 10 predicted proteins | sample 1576171 | NCBI WGS metagenome assembly OGXA01 (sample SAMEA3541587, study PRJEB24748) | human gut metagenome | biome: human gut; feature: human-associated habitat; material: faeces | place: China | collected 2012 | reverse complement strand
GGTGGCGTACTGTTCCGGAAAATAGCCGTTGCTCTCGCCCTGATACCAGATGACGCCGCGAACGGTCAGGCCGCGAAAACGGGCGAGCATCTTTTCGTAGAGCACCGAAGGATTTTTGTAATGGCTTCCGATTCCGTCGTAGATCTTGCCGACGGCGGCTTTCAGCGTCGGATCGGATGCGAAGGCTTCGGGACTGATCCATGCTTCGGCCGTCGAGCCGCCGTGCGAACAGTTGACGATGCCTACCGGAACGCCCAGTTCACGGTGCAGCTCCCGGGCGAAAAGGTAGGCCACGGCGCTCCAGTCGTAGATGCTTCGTCCGTAGGCTCCCGACCAGGGACGATCGGAGGTGTCGAGCAGTTTGCCGCCGCTGACGACGTTGGCCCGGTAGTAGCAGCGGATGTCGGAGTAGTCGGCATCGCGGATCAGGGCGAGGCGGTCGTCGAACTCCATGCCGCGGACTTTGAAGGCCATGTTCGACTGTCCCCCGGCCAGCCAGACCTCGCCCACCACGATGTCGCGGATCGTCACGGTCTCGCCGCCGGACCGGATTTCCATCGTGCGGTTCCGGTTGCTGGCCTCCAGAGCCGGAATCGTGACCTGCCATACACCTTGTGTATCGGCTTCCGTCGTGACGGTATGTCCGGCAAATGATACCTCGACGGTGCTTCCGGGGGTTGCCGTGCCTTCCAATGGAAGCGGCATGCCGCGCTGAAGTACCATGCTGTCGCAGAGGTAGGGCGCCGGAGCGAGTTTCTGGGCCTGTACGCCGAAGGCGGCGGAGAGCAGGACGGTCAGGATGAGAAGACGGAGCGGTTTCATGGCAGGCTATTTTTCGAGCGTGAGGGTTTCCCATTCGGTTATGGAGCCGTCCTTCTTCCGGGCCGAGGTCCGGATTTCGAGATGTTCGGCGTCGGCCGGGAACGTGAACTCGTAGGGATAGGTCCCCGAACCGAGGCGTTTGCCGTTGACCTCCGCTGTTGCTGAAGCGTATTCCGTGTCGCTGATGTTGAAATAGATGTAGGCGTGGCAGTCGCCTTTGCCCGTGTTGAGCACCATGCAGCGCACACGGTCGTCGCCGCTGGCCGCATAATCCTTGCTCCATGCCTCGGGAACCGCCAGAAGACGCTGTTGGACGGCAACTTTCGGCCGGACGCCGGCGCACTTCAGGCACAGGCCCTCGTTCGTGCTCACGCCGTTTTCGACCTTCGTAATAAAAATCACAGCGATGTTCTTCTTGCATCGGCTGCAGATGGTAGGTTTCATAAGCTCACTCCTCCCGGAAGCAGTCGCGCCTCCGTAAAAGTCCCGCATTGCGGGCGTTTTCCTGCTTACGGCAGGAACAGGCTTGCCGTTCCGGTACCGGCCAGCAGTGCCGTTCCGTCCGAACGGGCAAGAATGCAGACGGCCGTGCCATCCTGCTCCGTCTCGGCGACGGGCTCCAGCGCGCTCGTGTAGAGCAGCGCTTTTTCAGCCGTCAGAATGCCGACATAGCTGCCGCAGGCCGAAAGGCTGACCGGCATAAAGCTCAGCGACAACTGCGCCAGAACACTGCCGTCCGGCTGCAGCGTGATGAGCTCTGCGCGGCTGGAGGTCTCATAGGGATCGACCAGCACGGTCACAAAGCCGTCTCCGCCGAAGTGATAGTCGGCGATGCGGCCGTTTTCCGCGACATAGGCCCCACTCTCCGTGCCGTCTGCCGCAAAGAACCGGACCCGATCCTCCGAAACGGCGCAGACGACGCTGTCCGTCACGAAGGCGATATCATAGGGCATCTCCGAGCCGAGTGCGCACTCGGCGGCAATTTCCTCGCTGTCCGTGCGATAGAGCTGCAGCGAGGCAGAAAATGTGATGTCCGCCTGCCCGAGCGCGACCGCCGCTGCATGGCTGCCGTCCGGCGAGACGGCGCAGGCGCTGAGATAATGCGACTTTGTGCTGCGCTTATACAGCAGGCTGCCGTTCGGGTCATAGACCTGCAGCAGCGAGCGGCCGCTGTCCCCTGCCGTCAGCATGGCGCTGTAGCCGCCGGAGGACAGGTCGGCATCAAAGATCGTCTGTTCCGGGGTCTGCGAAAAGACGGCGCTGCCGCTCTTGTCCAGAACGGTCAGGTAGTTCCCGCCCGCGTCATAGCACAGCAGGCGGTCCTGCCCTGTGCAGATGACGGGAGCGGTCATGGCATGCTGCTCGGAGCCGAGCTGCTTGCCCTCCTCGGAAAACAGGGTCACGCTGCTTCCGGTGGCAACGCCGAGGCCACCGTTCAGCTGGCCATAGGCCGTGCTGCCAAGGGTTTCAAAGCTGACGGAGCCGTAGTTTTCCTCGTTTTTCCCAAGATAGCGCAGCGAGCGCTTCAGCCCGTCGAGTACATGGGTCTTCGTCAGCAGGAAGGCTACGAGAAGCGCCAGAACGACCAGAACGGCCAGCAGATAGAGCGGCCAGCGGCGGCGCGGCTTCTGCGGCTCGGGATCCGGGAGCGGCTTGATATGGTCAGGCATCGAACGTCACCTCCCCGTCGTCATACCAAAGGTGCGTCATGTACAGGCCGCCGGGCGGCACGGTCGGTCCGGCGGCGGTGCGGTTGCCGCTATCCAGAATGCGGCCGATATCCTGCGGGCGGATTTTGCCCTCCGCCGCATAGACGACCGTTCCGGTCATGGCGCGCACCATATTGTAGAGAAATCCGTTTGCGCACACGCGCAGGAGGATCAGCTCTCCCCTGCGCTCCACGTCAAAATAATACACCGTGCGGACCGTGGACTTCACGTCCGTTCCGACGGAGCGGACGGCAGCGAAATCATGCGTTCCGACGAACTGCGCGGCGGCCTCCTGCATGACGGCTTCGTCCAGATGCTTGGGATAGAACCATGCCCGGTTCACAAAGAACGGGTCGCGGATGCGGGAGTTATAGATCTGATAGGTATACTCCTTCCGCACGCAGGAGCCGATGGCGTTGAAGCCCAGCGGGACCTCCCGCGCGCCGGTCACGACGATGTCGGCGGGCAGATGCGTGTTGAGCGCATAGGCCACGCGGTCGACGGGGATGCGGGACTCCGTGCGGAAATTGGCCACATAGGTGCGCGCGTGGACCCCGGCATCCGTCCGGCCGCAGCCGGTCATATGCACCGGATGGCCGACGACATCCGCCGCGGCCTCCTCCAGCGTCTGCGCGACGGAGCAGGCGTTTTTCTGCACCTGCCAGCCGTGATAGGCTGTTCCGTCATATTTCAGAAAGAGTGCGAGATTCCGCATGCTTCCTCCCAGCCGTTACAGTCCATAGCTCCGCAGGACGATGACGCCTGCCAGCACGGCAGCGCCGAGGGCAAACGTCAGAATATCGCGGAGCTGAAAGCGGAGCTGCTTCAGCTTCGTGCGGCCGGAGCCGCCGCGGTAGCAGCGGCACTCCATGGCCGTGGCCAGCTCGTCGGCGCGCCGGAACGCGCTGATGAACAGCGGCACGAGGATCGGCACAAGGGCCTTTGCGCGGTGGAACAGATTTCCCGTTTCAAAATCCGCGCCGCGGGCCTTCTGGGCCGAAATGATCTTATCCGTCTCCTCGATGAGCGTCGGGATGAAGCGCAGGGCAATGCTCATCATGAGAGCCAGCTCGTGCACCGGGAAATGGATGGCCTTCAGCGGCGAGAGCAGGGACTCCAGACCGTCTGTCAGCGCGATGGGAGACGTCGTGTAGGTCAGAAGGAACGTGCCCGTCACGAGCATGACGATGCGCAGCACCAGGAAGCCCGCGTTGACAAGGCCCTCCCTCGTGATCTTGAAGATCCAGAACTGCACCAGCACATCGCCCTTGGTATAAAATACGTTGATGATAGCGGTAAAAATGATGATAAACAGCAGCGGCTTCAGGCCCTTGAACAGTGCGCGCGGACGAATGCGTGACAGCGCGACTGCGGTGACGAGAAACGCGAGCATGACTGCGTAGGAAATGACCCACTTTGCAAGGAACAGCGCCACGATGTAGACGATGACCATCAGCAGCTTCGTGCGCGGGTCGAGCCGGTGGACGACGGTGTCGCCGGGAAAATACTGGCCGAGCGTGATGTCTTTAAGCATGGGCACGGCCCTCCAGCAGCGCGCGGAGCTGCGGCACAGCCTGCTCCACGGTAAAGGTCGTCGGGTCAACGTCCACGCCCAGCTCCCGCAGGCGCAGGAACAGCGCCGTGACCTGCGGCACGGACAGGCCGATCTCTGCCAGACGCGCCGCATGGGAGAACACCTCGCGCGGCGTGCCGGACATCTCGATCGTTCCCTCGTTCAGGACGAGCATACGGTCGGCCAGCTGCGCGACCTCATCCATGGAATGCGTGACCATGAGGATGGTGGCGTGCGTCGCCTTCTGATAGTCACGAATATTGCCGAGAATGCTGGTGCAGCCTGCGGGGTCCAGCCCGGCTGTCGGCTCGTCAAAAATGACAACCTCCGGCTCCATGGCGATGACGCCCGCAATGGCGACGCGGCGCTTCTGCCCGCCGGAGAGGTCGAACGGCGACTTTTCCAGCAGGGACTCGTCCACGCCCGCAAATCCGGCCGCGCGCAGCACGCGCGTACGGATCTCCTCTTCACTCAGGCCCATGTTCTTCGGACCGAACGCGATATCGCGGTAAACGGTCTCTTCAAACAGCTGATACTCCGGATACTGGAACACCAGCCCGACACGGAAGCGGCTCTCCCGCGTTGTTTTCTTGTCCTGCCAGATGTTCGTCCCGTCCAGCAGGATCTCGCCGGACGTCGGGCGCAGCAGGCCGTTCAGATGCTGGATGAGCGTCGATTTGCCGGAGCCGGTGTGCCCGATGATGCCGAGAAACTCCCCCTTTTCCACGGAGAAGCTCATGTGCTTGACGGCATCGTGCTGAAACGGCGTTCCGGCGCTGTAGGTATGCGAGAGGTCTCTGACCTCGATGGTTGCGGCCAATGGTCTTTCCTCCAAATCGTTTGTCAGGTCTTCGCCCTGATCGCGGCAAGAAGTACCTGCGCACATTCCTCCGTGGAAAGCGCGTCGAGCGGCAGGTCAAAGCCCGCCTGATTCAGCGCATAGAGCACCTTCGTCGTCGCCGGTACGGTCAGGCCTACGGATTCCAGCAGTTCGACCTGCGGGAAGACCTCCTTCGGTGTTCCGTCCGCGAGAATGCGCCCCGCGTCCATAACGATCACGCGCTGGGCGCGGATCGCTTCGGTCATATGATGGGTGATGAGCACCACGGTGATGCCCATTTCCCGGTTCAGGCGCTCGATGGTCGAAATGACCTCCTCGCGCCCGTGGGGGTCGAGCATGGCGGTCGGCTCATCGAGTACGATGCAGCGCGGCCGCATGGCGATGACTCCCGCAATGGCCACGCGCTGCTTCTGCCCGCCGGAGAGCAGGTGCGGCGCGTGCAGACGGTAGTCATACATCCCGACGAGCTTCAGTGCCTCGTCCACGCGTCTGCGGATTTCCTCCGAGGGAACGCCGAGGTTCTCCGGCGCAAAGGCAACATCCTCTTCTACAACGTTGGCGACCATCTGATTATCGGGATTCTGGAACACCATGCCGACCGTGCGGCGGATGTCGACCAAAAGAGACTCGTCGGACGTGTCCATGCCGAATACATGCACACTGCCGCCCTCCGGCAGGAGGACCGCGTTAAAATGCTTGGCCAGCGTGGATTTTCCGCAGCCGTTGTGGCCGAGGACGGCGACAAAGCTGCCCTCCTCGATGGATAAATTAAGATCGTCAAAAACCATAACGCCGCCGCTCTCGCTCTGGGCGTCATAGGTGAATTTCAAATGTTCTGTCCGGATGGCCTCGGTCATGCTCTGCCCTCTCTTGTCCAGCGCCCTGTTGCGCCGCACGGGAGCACAAGGCCGGAATCGGTTACGGGAAGGCCAAGCTCATCCGAGACCGTCCCGCCGCCGAAGCGCGGCGTTACCACGCTGTCGAGGAGGCATGTCAGAACGGACGGCGCGAGGCCTGTCGTGTAGGAATTGATGATGAAAAACAGCGGATCGTCCGACAGCACGCCGGAGACGAGCTTCAGGAACGGGAAAAGGTCCTTTTCGAGCTTCCAGATCTCGCCGGACGGGCCGCGCCCGTAGGACGGCGGGTCCATGATGACGGCGTCGTAGCGGCGGCCGCGCTTGATCTCGCGCTCGACGAACTTGGCGCAGTCGTCGATGATCCAGCGGATGGGTGCGCCGGACAGACCGGAGGCAGCCGCATTTTCGCGGGCCCAGGCGACCATGCCCTTTGCGGCGTCCACGTGGCAGACGGATGCGCCTGCCGCAGCGGCTGCGAGTGTCGCGCCTCCGGTGTAGGCAAACAGGTTCAGCACGCTGACGGGCCGCCCAGCGCGGCGGATCTGGTCATCGATAAAATCCCAGTTTGCCGCCTGCTCCGGGAACACGCCCGTGTGCTTGAAGTTCATGGGCTTGACCTGGAACGTCAGCTCGCGGTAGCGGATGCACCAGTGCTCCGGCAGATGGTGCGCGGACCAGTGCCCACCGCCGGTGCTCGAGCGGGCATAGCGCGCGTCAAAGCGCTTCCAGCGCGGGTCCTGCCGCGGCGTGCTCCAGATGACCTGAGGATCCGGCCGCACGAGATAGAAGCTGCCCCAGCGCTCGAGCTTTTCTCCGTCGGAGGTATCGAGCACCTCATAATCCTTCCATTGATCGGCTTTCCACATGGGCTTTCAGCTCCTGTCTGTCTTTTTGCGGGCTGCGGGCATCGGTGTGCGTGCGGGCGTGGGCGGCTCCGTCGGTTCCGTCGGTTCCGTCGGCTCCGTCGGCTCCGTCGGCTCCGTCGGACCGCTCGGCCCCTCCGTCGGCTCGGTCGGCTTGACGGAGTCGGCGGTGTGGATCGTGCAGACCTGCTCCTTGTCCTCGGGGTTATAGACGAAGTCTGCATCCTTATTGACTTTCCAGTCCTTATTATAAATCAGCTTGCCGACTTCTTCAACCGTATTTCCATCGGCCTTTTCACAGTATTCGTTGGCAATTTTGCCGCTTTCCTTGCAGATTTTGACCATAGTATGGCAGGTGCACTCCTTTGTGGGCGCATCTTCATAGAACAGACGCACCGTCACAACGCGGTTGCTGCCATTCTCGCGCACGTCCTTCTTGCAGGCCTCGATGGGCTTGCCGCCACAGTCAGCGCAGACGGAATAGTAGCCGACATTCTCGGGCTGCGAGAATGAGGCGGACTCCAGCCCTTCGTGCAGCGGACGCATGACCTGATTCCACATGGAAATGGCGGGGTTCGTCCAGTCACCGTCGAGAATGATCTGCTCCGGCTCGTCATAACCGCACCAGACGACGGCCGTGTAGTACGGCGTGTAGCCCGCAAACCAGCGCGTCTGGTTGTCGTTGGACGTACCGGTCTTACCGGCTACGGCGATGTTGTCCATGGCCGCTGCGGAGCCGGTACCGGCAAGCACGGCATTCTGCAGCATATAGTTGATATAGAAGTCGGCCTTCTCACCGATGGCGGTGTGGCTCTCCTGTGCATTGTCGAGGATGACCTTTCCCTCGGGGTCGACGACCTTTGTGAACGTGCGGGCCTCGCGGAACGTGCCGCCGTTCGGGAAGGTGCCGTAGGCCTGCGTCATCTCGCGCACGGTGACGCCGCGCGTGAGCTGGCCGAGGCCGAGCGGAGCAAGGGCGATATCCGTATAGGAGTGGTCGCCGATCTGCAGCTCGTCCACAAGGGTCGTAAAGCCGAGCTTCTGCGTCAGGAACTGGTAGCTGTTCTCCACGCCGAGGTCATTGAGGACCTTGACGGAGATGGTGTTGAGCGAACGCGTCAGACCGCGCAGTACGTTGCAAAGGCCGCTGTAGGTTCTGGCATCGTTTTGCGGCCAGTTGCGGTCTTCGTTCAGCGGAGAGTCCTCGTAGACTGTCGCGGGCGTGATGATCCCGGCGTCCAATGCAGGCGCGTAGACAGCCACAGGCTTGAACGACGAGCCCGCAGGCTGCTTGCTCTGCGTGGCGCGGTTGAGCGTCAGGCTGCCGCCCTTGTCGCCGACACCGCCCGCCATGGCGACGATGTCGCCGGTCTTGTTGTCCGTCACAACGATGGCGGACTGCAGCTGCTGAACGCTCACGGTCTTCGGCACGTTATCAAGGTTCTCATAGACCTTGTCCACAACAGCCTGCACCTCAGGATTGATCGTTGCATAGATCTTATAGCCGCCCGTCAGGAGCTTCTGCTCTGCGGCAAGCTCACTGTAGCCGTAGCGCTCCACAAGCGCATCAACGACATCGCGCCATACCGTATCGACAAAATAAGAGTAATAGTGGTTCTTGTCGACGGCGTAGTTTGCCTCGCCGCACTGCGGGCAGAAATACTCGCCGTCCGTCTCCGTGTACTCCGCGCGCGTACCGGTGAAGCCGCAGCTCGCACAGGTGTATTCCTCCTCGTCATACGTTCCGTTGCGGAAGACCATTTCCTGATCGACGGCGGCCTGATAGGCCTCCTCCGTCTCAATATAGCCCTGATCGTACATTTCCTTCAGGATCGTGAGCTGACGCTCGCGGTTGTTCTCCTCGCGGATATAGGGATCGTAGAGCGAGGGATTGTTCGTGATGGCGATGAGGCTGGCGCACTCGGCCGTCGTCAGGTCGGAGACCTTCTTGCCAAAGTAGACGCGTGCCGCACTCTGGACACCGTAGCAGCCCTCACCGAGGTAGATCGTGTTGAGATACCACTCCATGATCTCGGACTTCGTATAGCGCTTTTCGACCTCCAGGGCGCGGAAGATCTCCTGTACCTTGCGGTCGACCGTGACCTCATCCTCCTGTGACAGGTTCTTGATGAGCTGCTGTGTGATAGTCGAGCCGCCGAACGATGAGCTGCCGCCCGCAAAGCCCTTCACGGCTGCCAGTGTGCGGATCCAGTCCACGCCCTTGTGCGTGGGGAAGCGCTTGTCCTCGATGGAAATGGCCGCGTGGACGAGATCAAGGGGAATATCGTCATAGGAGACCCAAATGCGGTTCTCCGTGCCATAAAGCTGCTGCAGCTCATGGTATTCCCCCGTCTTGGGGTCGGTATAATAGATGATCGAGGTCTGTGCCAGCGAGATATTGTCCAGCTCCAGCCCTTCGGCATATTCCTCGGCCTTCGGGATGATATCCAGCTCGACATAGCTCTTGAATTTCGACAGGAAGATCGAACCGGCGATCGCAGCGATGAGCGCGACGGTGCCAACGGCGATCAACAGCACAAGGATGATCTTGCCCAACACGTCGAGGACGGTCCGCGTGATGCGCCAGGCCAGATGCGGCTGCTTTTCCTGCTTCGGTTGTCTTGCCATGACAATTCCTCCGTTCTTCGGGAAGCGCCGCATCCTACGGACAGGCGCAAAAATCTATGATCCTTCATTCTCTATTTTTTAATTATATCATGCCTGTCAATCACTCCGGCACATTCCGAATGAAAATTTTCTGCGGCAGGATTTCTATGCTTGTGGATACGCAACGAGACTTTTTACGGCGGATGAAAGGGCAGAAAACGGATTTTCCGGCCGTTCGTCAGATTTCCACTTGATTTTCCCGGCAGCAGCGGTTAAAATAAAGCCAGACAGACAGGAGGTGCCCCATGGAGCAGCAATACGGAAGCGACTTTATTTCGATCACGGATGAGGACGGCAAGGAATACGAGCTGGAGATCCTCTCGACCATCGAATACCAGGGCGCGGAATATCTTGCCCTTGTCCCCGCAGAGGAGGACGAAGCGAGCGAGGAGCTCGAGGTCAGCATCCTGAAGTCCGTCACGGAGGACGGCGAGGACCTACTCGTTGCCGTGGAAGACGAAGATGAGCTGGCTGCCGTCTACGATCTGCTGATGCAGTCCCTCTATGAGGACGAAGAGGAAGCAGAAGACGAGGAAGAATGACCGCCCTTTCTCATAATTAAATAGTCATCAAGCAAGATCCCTGCTTGGTGCGTGATAGTTCCCTTTAAACCCACATCATTTTTTCGGGACGCCGGACGTTCGCTTCGGATTGCAGGCCTCCCGTCCTGGCTCTGACCGTGGATGGAAGTTGGAAGCAGCTAAGAATCGGAGAGGCGACCCACCTGCCCGTTTCGTGCAGGTTATAAACGGAGCTACACGGCCAAAGCGGGGATCTTGTGCGTCTTCCCAGCATCTCTCTGGCATTATCGCGCAGAGCGGTATCATTTTCTTAACGAGTTTGTTAAGAAACAGAAACTTTTTTCGTCAAATTTCCAGAATGCTCTTGCAACAAGCGCAAATCCTTAGTATAATAAGACCTGTTATTTTCCGGGGCGTGCGCCCCGCGATTCCCACGAATGAGAGGTAAACAGACTATGAGTGCATCCCGCGAGCGCAAAAAGCGCATGGTAGAGTCGGAGCAGGCCGCTCCGCAGCAGGCAAAGAAGACCAAGAAGAAGCTCTCTGAGGGCTGGATCTTTGCCATTATCGTCATTCTGATCCCCGTGATCGTTTTCGGCGTCATCTTCGGCGTGCAGGCATCCTGGCGCAATGCGACCGTTGTGTCTGTCGGCGATCATAAGGTCTCCACGACGGAATTCAACTATTTCTATCGCGGCGCACTGAATTCGATCTACAGCACCTACGGCAGCTACATCTCCCTGCTCGGCATCGACACGAGCACCCCGCTCGACGAACAGAGCTATGCCGGCAGCGACAAGTATGACACCTGGGCCGATTTCCTGGCGGACAGCGCCAAGACCTCTGCTGTGGATGCCTACACCGTCTATGACAAGGCCATCGAGGCAGGCTTCTCCCTGAGCGACGACGACAAGGCCTCCATCGACAACGAGATCAACACCCTGAAGACCTATGCCGGCGTCTACAGCATGGATCTGGATGAGTACATCGAGGCCATGTTCGGCAAGGGCTGCAACGAGAAGAATTATCGCCACTATCTTGAGGTCTCCAAGCTGCACGACGCTTACATTGAGTCCCTGACCTATACGGAAGACGAGCGCAATGCCCGTTATGAGCAGGACACGACCGAGTTCGACACCGTCACCTATTACAGCTACGCCGTCAAGGCCTCCGATTTTGAGACGAAGTCCGACAGCAGCACTGACAGCACCGAGGCCACGACCTCCACGGAGCCGTCCGAGGAAGCCATTGCCGCCGCCCGTGAGGCTGCCAACGCCATGGTCTCCGATTTCAAGACCGATGACGAGAATGTCTCCGTCATGACGGAGCGCTCCAAGAGCGAGGTCACGTCCTCCATCTCCGAGGATGCCGCCAACTGGCTCTACACCGAGGCGAAGCCCGGCGAGGCGAAGCTCTTTGAGAAGGACAACACGTTCTATGTCCTCCAGCTCACGAGCATCAACGACAACAACTATCAGACCGTCAACGCCCTGCAGCTCTACATCGCGAAGGATGCTTCCGACAAGGAATACAAGGACGGCGAGAAGACCTCCGAGGAGCGTGTCTCCGAGCTTGAGGCTGCCCTGAAGGAGGATTCCTCCGAGGAGAAGTTCCGCGAGTACATCAAGACCTATGCGGACAACACGTCTTCCTACACCATCACGAACGGCGCGCACCGCAGCATCACGCCGGAAGTTGCCCGTACCTGGCTGTTCGATTCCAGCCGCAAGGCCGGCGACACGAAGGAATTCGTCGATGACAACGGCGGCACCTATGTGTTCTTCTTCCAGGACTTCGCCGAGACCTACCGCGACCTGCTCGTCACGAACAAGCTGAAGACCGAGTGGTACGACGAGGTCACCTCTGCCGCGACCTACACCTATGATGCAGACGCCGCCAAGCACGCAAATCTCGGTCTGACGATCGCCAGCATCTACGGCAGCTCCTCCAGCAGCAACTAATACTGATTCCTGATTAAAACATTTCATCAGGAATCCCGTGTGCTACGCACAC
>OGXA01002810.1_pt1 | contig 11876 bp, 11 predicted proteins | sample 1576171 | NCBI WGS metagenome assembly OGXA01 (sample SAMEA3541587, study PRJEB24748) | human gut metagenome | biome: human gut; feature: human-associated habitat; material: faeces | place: China | collected 2012 | reverse complement strand
AGTGCCGGATATTGGTTAGGTGCTGCCCTCTGGCATAGTTCTCCAAAAATATTTTCTGAGACGAGATTTGTCAAGGGGATTCTCTGCGAAAAATAGCGACCATCCATAAGGATAGCCGCCACTTCTTATGTGCTGCAATTTTTCCTCAATTGAATCATTTGATTAACCAATGCTATTTGTTTCCTCATTTCATCAAATTGATTACCTTGCGCCGTATCTAATATGCTTTTACAGCCAGTTAGAATGTTTTTCTCAATTCCTCTAATATTTTCATCTACCAAGAGAGGACTGGCTTTTAAGCTATCGTAGGTGCTTATTATTAAGGCTCTATCGTCATCCACAGTAATCTGCTTTGCCTGCTGTAAATAATTCATTGCAGTTTTTATAGTTTTCTGTACTTGTTTTTTATACTGCTCTGTATTTGCTGTGCGCTTGTTCACGACGATGTTGATGTATAGTATAAACGCATTAACAAGAAGAATTATTAACTGAATCAGGAAAACAAGTTTCCATGCTTCAAGTGCAAGCAGAATAAAAACACTCCCTAACACGATCTCAGTCAGGAAGTAAGCCGCTGAGATAGCAGCAATCCCTTCCAAAAATATGTGGGTGCTCTTAGACTTTGGCACAAGAAATGGTACAGCAATTAGTTGAATATATGCCAAGTGGATAAACGCATAGCTTACCCAAATCGAAATATAATCTCTATCAAGGTCAAGCCAGAAAAAGAGGAAATTAAACACACATAACAGAACAAAGCCAATAATCAGCCAATGAATCTGCGTTTTCCTCATAATATCACATCCTGTCCATTATCTCTTGTATCTTAATATCATACTGCTCTTGTGTAATTGCTCCAAGCTTAAGCATTGTTTGAAGCTTTTTGATGCTTGCCTCAAAATCATCACTACTTCCAACTGTTGAGCCCGAAGCCTCATTCTGCTTTAGTGCAAACTTACTGGCCTTGCTTGCAACACCTGAAGCGGTCTGTGACGGGGGTTGAGTCACTGTTCCAAACATCTGTTGTGCAATGCTTGAAAATACTGGTGCTGCCGCCATGCCCATACCCATGCCTGCACCCATTGTCGCGACACTGCCTGCCCCAGGATTTTTGGCAAGCTCTGCAAGAATATCTGCGGCTTTTGCCCTTGCCCAATCTTCACCAAGAACACGCATTTCCCCGGATAGTGCAAAAGCACTTTCTAGTTGCATACGATGCGGATCATTATCAGGGATATCTAATGATTCAATCGTGAAATTTACAAGGTCAAGGCCATAGGATTCAATCGTCTTTGCGATAAACGGCGCAATAATGATTGAAATTTCAATTTGATAAGCGCAAATCCCGAGAATCTCAGCATTAGAGCTATTGATAAACTGCGTAATATAGGACTTGATGTACATCATCATCTGGCTTCCAAAATATTTGCGAAGGTCGTCTTGATTAACAGCTTGGACATTATTGCCCACCATATACATCAAGAATTTACTGGGGTCGGCTACTTGAATTTTATACGCTCCCCTTGCCTGCACATTACAAAAAATTCGATGAATAGGATCACGCACTTGAATTGGTGTGGGTGTCCCCCAAAGAATTTCCATAGAATGTGCGGTTCTAACAAAGTACACAACGCAATTAAATGTACTAATTCCACCACTAAAAGCATTTCGCAGTCGGCTTATAAAAGGATAGTTTTCCGTCGAAAGCTTATAGGTTCCGCTTTCGTTAAATACGCTCTCTATTACGCCACCGTTCACAAAAATGGCAGCTTCTCCTGGCATAACGATAAGCGTCGAATTTGTATTAAAATCTTCTTCGGGCTGCCTCCAAATCAAAAGATCACTGCTGCCAGAGTTCTTAATAACATCTGTCCAATGCTTTTTGCCACCAACATAGGCGGTTTCATTAGGATTTCGTCCAAACCATGCCATATGGTCTCCTCCTTAGTTTCTTTTTCCGTCAAGAAATGCTTTCAAATGTTTTTCAAAGCTAACGGAAGATCCTGCCCCCAATTTTTCGCCGGAGGAATTGATAATTACAGAAATTCCTCCTCTTACAGGGTTCCAAAAATAGAAAGCATCAATATCAGGCAACAATTTGTTGTGTTTTGCAGCCTCTTCTACAGGAACCTTCATAACCTTTGCTGCGAGTTCAATGATTTTGATATCCATATTTAAGCTCCTTTTCTAATGCTCATTTCCCAGTTTACAACATCGCCATAGTCAGGAGGCCAATCCATAACTTCGCCGCTTTGCCCATCAATTGCAACGACTTTGCCATTCAAACAGGCTGCATTGAACCAATGTCCGGCACCTTGTGCTCGATCAATTCCGATAATTGCATGAGCACCATCGCCTTCAGCAAGTAACCTCTGTTCAATTTCAGATGGACTCATAGAAACCTGCTCCATGCCAGTCAGAGCCTCCATTTCTGAGTTATATCCAATATTATTCTCGGTTGCACAAATATCCGGATTTCCCTCAAGACGTTGATGTACAGCATAAGCGCAAGAACCACAGTTATTACAATAAGGAGATTCAGGGTCGAAAGCATCATAATTCGGATTGATATCCGAAAGCCATTCAGAAACATCATCCACAGTTTTCATATCGCTAATCGGGTGAGGAAGCTCTTGAGCAGATACATCACCGGAAGCATCTTCGAGAGAAGCATCTACCATTTCTGAAATTGGGGGCGTGACATACGGTTTAGCATCATGGGTTGGTGTATTTTCAATCTCCTCAAGTTCTCGTTGCACTTGTTCCAGCGTCTTAATTGTTCCATCAGGCTGGAGAACCTGAATCTCAGAGTTGGGCCTTGCAATGTAAGGCTCCACACCGGAACTTAGAGTTTTTTGAGAACCTGCATCCAAAGTAGAAATATCTGCGTCACCAGCATCCTCAAAGCTATCAACAACTTCTGGGGCAAATGCATTGTCGGCAGACAAATCAGGTTTAGGAGATGGTTGATGCGAGACTTCTTGATTAAATACATCGAACACAGCAGGAGATACATCTTGCCCTGGAAATGCATCTTTCAAGAAATCTTCTTGCAGTTGAATCTTATCGTTTGCCAGCATAGATGATATTTCTTCCTCAGAATATCCTTTATCCCGATAATCATCAGCTTTAGCGGACAAAATATCATCTATATTTTGGTTTCCCGAACTTAGTAAATCCATTTCATCTCGCTTTAGAACCTTGGCGGGACCATCACTGTTGCTGTCTCCAACATCTGTTTCAGATAACAGTTCATCTTTCATTTGGTTGAGAAGCTCAATCTTATGCTCATTGGACAAATCATTATCAGCGATTTCATCTATCTTAGCATCGAGATCATCCAAAGTGGTTGGCGTATCTTCACCATCAGAAGTATCTTCGCATATCGGCATATGCTCCGGCATTTCAGATGGCATAAATTCTTCTGGCTTCTTCGATGGAATATCTGTTGTTTGCTCGGTCGATGGTACAACTTCCTGAGTGGTTTCTACCCAATCATCTGGCACATCATAAGGATCAGGATCATTAACCTCACTGATATCATTTTCGCCCGTTGTAGATATGTCTTCCACATCAGTGTCTTCTGCAAAACCTTCTATAACTGCATCATTGGAATTATCTGCCGCATCCGTTTCAGTAACAGTATCTTCTGCAAAAAAAGTATCAATCGCGTCCGAACTGTCTTCTATACTGTTATCATCAACATCTTCGGGAAGTTCCGCTACATTGGTCATTTCTTCATGTAATGAAGAATCTGATATGTCCTCTGAAAAAGTTTCTGTTATGTCACCAAGGCCAATGTCTAAAGTGTCTATTTCTGTATCTTCAGGCATATCTGCCAGATAATCCTGAGCATCTTCGAGATTGTCTGTTCCTATCTCATTTGAGAAATCTTCCGGAAAATCTGTTGCGGTATCGACGGGGTTAATATCAATGGCATCTGTGGATATTTCCTCTGATTCTAATATATCAACTGGTTCCGCAATAGTAGTATCGAAATCTTCTGGCATATACACTCACCCCTTACTTCGATAGAGAGTTTTTAATTTGAATATCTGTCACAGGAATTTTTGTACCATATCTGACTTTTCTCCATAAATGGACTTTTACGCATGAGAACAATTCCGCACTGAAAGGTTCTCCATTGAGTTCATCTTTGATTAGCCGTGTGATTTTCCTCAGCACACCCTCTAAAGGTTCAAACGATGTATCCCTTGAACGAAAGTTTTTGGTGAAAATTCTGCGTGCTACCTCTCGTGCAAGAACTCTTCGTTGAAAATCGCAACCATATGCACAAAATTTGCACATGCTACATTGAGGATATGGGCGTAGTTTCTCTTGCTTATCATTCCAATATGTTGATAGCATTCGGATACTCTCGTCAGAGAGCGTAATAGCAATTTTATTTTCCAACCGATAATCTGGTGTCACTATTTCTTCCGGTTCATCTAACCTGTTAAAAAACAGAAACGCCTCACCTGGCTTCAGTCTGGACATACGTTGAATCTGTACATCTTCCATATTTGTACTATCAGCAATAATGTGCTTATCCGAACTCTCCACTAACCGAAATATCATCTTTATATCGGTCAATGCCACGACATCTGCTGAAACCTTGCGTGGAGATTGATCTGCAACTATAATTCCAACTCCATAGGAACGAATTTCTGCAAGCATACGTTTTACCAATCCTTGAGCAATTGCGCTTGGGTTTGCCTCCCCTTGACCTGCATTGGTTTCTGCATCAAGGAGCACATGTGCTTCTTCCAAGAGAATTACATTTTTTAGGGAACCTTCACCGATGTAGTTTGCATTAACATATGCCAGTATGGAAAGTAGAAGCAGTGCAATGATAAGTGCCTTTTGGTCGCTATTTTCAATTGCAGCTAACTCAATAACGGTCGGCTTTTCGAGAATATCTTTGATAGGAATGGTAAAATAATTGTCAAACAAGTTTACTAAACTGTTTAAGCGAACGACACCTGCCCGTCCGACATTTTTGGCATCTCCTGTATATCCAATCTCGTCAAAAGTATACTGAAAGCACTTAATAAAATCGGCAATATTAAAAGTTTGGCCTCTATCGTCTGAGGTATATGTATCTAGCCAACGAAAATCAGAATAGCAGTTGTTGATTGATTCCTCGAATATCTTATCCAGCGGGGTAGACATGGATACTGCTGCCGCAAAAGCGGTTTTTAATGTTGATTTATATGCTTCCAGCTTTACATTTTGGGGAGGAATAAATGGGTTAAAAACAAAAGGCGAGACAGTGTTTTTACCTGGCGTAAATACCTGCAAATCGGGAATGCTCTGTACTAACGCCCGGTATTCGTTTTTTGCGGGTTCTATCACTAAAAATGGAATGTGATGATCTTTCCATAACCGATCCAATAGACTAACTGAAAATGTTGTTTTACCAGAACCCGGCGTTCCTACTACCAACATATGCTTTGCTATATCTTTTAAGGAAAGGCCAATGGTGTTGTTCGAGTTTTTAAGCTTGCCAATCGTAATATCACCACTGTCAATTAGCCCTTCACCATATTGCTTGTTAGTTTGTTCTGACTCGTTTATTACAAAACCAGCCTTGATGGATGGACCTCCAATTGGAACGCAAAAGAGCGTTGCAGCTTCTTCTGCTGTAATTATATTTGGGAGCCTAATACATCCAACAGCCAGTCCATATGTTTGAGACGAAGCTTCCTCGGTTAGACGTTCATGGAGAATCCACGGAGCAGGATAATAACTGTCATCAGAAGATATAAGAGCAGACTCAAGGGGCAGAACCAGTGTGTTGATTTCATTTTCGCCTCTTAGCTGCGTCCTAATGCTTGATGCAATATCTTCAACAGCATCGTGTTTTCCTCTGATTATTACATTGTAGGAAAAGAGAGCACGGTTTTTGTTGCTGTTGTAATAACTATAAGTATTGTAGGCCGCCTGCGCTGATTCAAAAACCATATTCCATCCAGGACTTTGTACCCCTCTTACAAGGACGCCTAACGCTTGACAGGCATTATCAATCAAGCTTTCTTCATCAGGTGTAAACAGGGTTGGCATCAACTGAATCGTTACCGCTGAATGTGGATGTCGCAGGAGAGTATTCACCAAAACTTCCGTTGCGGGAGCATCCGCACCGAACGTGTCATAGGTATAGCATTGAGGCATTGCTGCAATTTGCATAGTCTCCATACGACCTTCTTTAACAACTGCAACGGTATGTTCGGAATTAATTTGTTTAAGCGCAGAATTAACCTCCGAAAAATCGACCGAGGTAAATCCATATTTGTTTACCTCCAAAGTATTACAAAAGACATTTGTAATGCGATTAAGGACATCCTTTCCCGCTTGATTTGTATTTGCTACGCACCTGAACAGAAAAAATAGTCTGATGCGGGCAGCATAGGTTTGGTTTATAACGGGTTCTGTTACCCATAGCAGTTCCAAAGCGATATCTGGAAAGCTTTCATGGTTGAACTGAGACTTATAGAATTGAAATACTTCGCTAAGAGTGCGCTTCATCAATTCGCTGTATGCTTTTCGTATTTCTTCTTCTGATTTATAATTCGTTATCGATAAATCGGGAATCGTGTTTATCTCTATGGCACGGAGACAAATTACATCATTATTTGCAAGTTCAACACATGAAATATCCATATCGCTCTTCTCCTAAAACAAAAGGCGGGATATACCAACTGACATGTCCTGCCACGGTCAGCTAATATACCCCGCCTGATTTAACTTAGTCCTTCTTAAAAACGAGCATGTTCAGCTCATAGTTATCATCGCTAAGACCAACGATAAGACTGGCAAACAGGCCGGCTTTTTTAGTGATCTGAATGGGGTAAATACCATCCAATTCCCAACCGCCAGCAGTCTCACGAGTAATGATATCGCCGTAAGAGGCTACTGCATCTTGCAACTGATTGATTTTTTTGATACCCAGAACGCCGGGGCCTGCAACGCATTTATACTGAGCCATAATAGTACCCTTCTTTCTTGAAAGTTATTGGTTATGTATGTTTGTATGGGCGACAGGGCCCAAAAAAACACCAAAAGATTACGATATTATCTGTTCAACATCTTTACAAAGCCATCAAGAATCTTTTTTACAAAGGCATTTGTTCTATGCGCATTTTTAAGCCAGTTGGCAATAGGAGGGCTAAGAATATAATATATTTTGATGAATAGCCGTCCAACGTAGCTTTTAGCAAGCACTTCATCTCGAAATTTCCGCAGCTCAAGGACTTCATATGCCTGATAGGAGCCGTATACTGCGGTTGCAATATAGCATCCACCGCTATTCTTACTTCTTCGATCAATCTCTTCAAGTTTACTGTGTGCATCGCTTTGATTTTGATTTACAATAGCTTCGTACTCCGCACGTTTTTCGGGGGTAGCATACTGCATAGCTCGGCGTGCATATTTTTCATTGGCTTCTTTTATTGCATTGTAATAATCCAACCAGCAGCGCTGCATCCCGGCGTTGAGCTGAGCATAGTAGTCGGCTGTTGCCAACTCGCAAAGGTACATTCCCCAGAATGCTTCTGCATTAGTGGGATCCACCTCAATAACATGCTTAAATGCTCTTGAAGCCCCATCGCCGTCTCCATCTTCCAATAACTGCTGTGCGCGAATAAGTGATTTTTCAACTGTGGCTATTCCGCTAATTTCACCCTTGAATTTTTGAATAGCCTCTGCAACAATTATCTCTGATCCGCAATAAATGCAAATTCCTTTTTCGATTTCAGGATTAAGTTCCAATTTTCCACCACAATTAGGACATTTAGCACTTTTTAATTCCATGCGCTTTTCCTCCCTAAACCCATGCGTCCAAATGTTTATCAAAAAGCACACCTTTTGACAATTATCCAACTGATGCAGATATTCAAAAGGCAACGGAAACAAATAAAAATATTTTTAGCATTTTCCCTCGAATTTTGTTGAATTATCCGGTGCTTTATGGTACAATATTTTTGCTTAAATGTGCCAATTAGCCACTATCATAAGGTGTACCTTGTGATAGTGGCTATATTGCTTTATTTCTTCATAATGCGATGCTCACGCAGTCTCCGGTAAAAAGTAGCTTCGCTCATATCGCATTGTTTTAAGACATCAGTGAGCGGAAGCTTCTTCTGTTTCCATGCTTTGACGAGTTTTCCAAACTCATTGGGCACTTCCTTTTCTGGCCTTCCGAACTTTACCCCTTTTGCTTTCGCTGCCGCAATACCTTCTGCCTGCCTTTTTTTGATATTTTCACGCTCGTTCTGAGCAACAAAGGACAAAATTTGCAGAACGAGGTCGGCAATAAAAGTGCCCATCAGGTCTTTGCCGTTGCGGGTGTCCAAAAGGGGCATATCTAACACGCAAATATCAATGCCGATGTCTTTTGTGAGAATACGCCATTGTTTCAGAATTTCTTCATAATTGCGTCCCAGCCGGTCAATGCTGAGGATGTAGAGCAAGTCACCTGTTTTTAGTTTTCGCACCAGCTTCTTGTAATTGGGGCGGTCAAAATCCTTGCCGGATTGCTTGTCTACAAAAATATTTCTTTCGTCAACACAAACCTCTTTTAAAGCAACCATCTGCCGATCTTCATTTTGGTCTGTACTGGAAACGCGTACATATCCATAAGTTTTCATAGTAAACTATCCTCCAAAATAATTATAAAAAGAAAGCAGGAACGGTATTTTACCGTTCCTGCTTGTGGCGTGCGTGCTTCCTTTGCTGCTGTGTTAGCTGCATTTTCTGTTTCTGCCGCAAATGTTCACGGATGGAATGTGCTTCTGCTTCTTCATGGAGCAGATTTGCAACATCACGATTGCTGGACAGCATCATCACCGGGTCGTATTTTCTACCGCAGGTGGATTTTACCTGGTCAATGGCAGCGTGTTCCATTTCTTCACGAATGGTTTGCCGTACTTTGTACAGCTCCACTGGGTCAAAATCCGCAGCCTGCGCTTTCAGATCGGTGTACTCAGCCAGCGTCTTATCTAACTCGGCAGCATATTTTTGCTCCTGTGCCTCGAGCTTTTTCAGGCCAGCCTCCATGATAGCAATATCCTTGCGGAACGTCTCTGCGCCTGCGTCCTCCGCATACTCAAATTTTTGCAAAAGAAGTGCCTTTTCGGAACGCAGTTCCTCTAAATCTTCTGTCAGCTCTGCAATGCGGACAGCCAATGCCTTGTGCCGTTTCACATGATATACCGGCAATTCCTTTTTCTCAGCAATCAGTACCTTACGCTCCTTGCTCTTTTCCTTGATCTGCTGCACCAGACCGGTGTAACGCTCCAGTTCAGGCTTCCATACGGCAAGAGATTTTTGAATATGAGATTTGCCGCTACGAATATGAGAGAGCTGATAACAGAAAATCAGCACACGACTGCGCAGCTTCTCCAGCCCCTCCGCTATGGCAGGGACGGTGCGGGCAACCAATGCAGCCAGCTTTTTGATTTCAGTTTTCAATTCGCGCAGCAGCGCATTGTCTGCCTTGATTTGCCGGTTCAGTTCGCAACGGTCAGAGATAATGCCCCTGCGCTCCAACGCCTGCGCTGCCGCACCCTCATGGATGGTAGGAATCTCATCCAGCCCCCGTGCGGCATTGCTGCGGTGGTCAATGCGTTCTTCCCGCCCGGCGCGTTCCAGATAGCGGTTGGACTCGTCAGCCCATGCCGCCCGCCATGCGGCAAGCTGTTCCTCACTGTTCCAGCGTTCGGAGATAGGGTTCTGCCTGCCATAGCGGGTGCTTTTGGGATGCTTGTCAGCCCGAACAAATCCCTGCGCCTCGGCAGTAGACGGCACCATATACACCTTCTTCTTGCCGACCTTGTAGGTGTATTGCTTCTCCCATCCATCGTTTTTTGCCGTCCTGAACTCAGCAGCGGTGAAGCCCCGTTCCTCACCGTTTTTCATGCAGAGGTATTCCTTTTCGGTCTTGTACTGCCACTTGCCCTGTTCATCCAGCGGGCGCACCGTCAGCAGAATGTGGGCATGAGGATTGTGTCCGTCGGTGTCATGGATGGCAGCGTCGGCGCACATCCCGTCCGCCACAAACTGTTCTTGGATGAACTCTTGCAGCAACTCGATCTGCTCCTCACGGCTCAATTCTATTGGAAGCGCAACCACGAACTCCCGCGCCAACCGGCTGTCCTTCGCAGTCTCCACTTCCTCTACGGCGTTCCATAGCTGTTCCCGATCCTGCCATTCCTGCGGGGCGTATTCCGGCAGGAAAACCTCCTGCCAGACAAGCCCCTGCTTTTTCGTGTAGTCATGCTGTATCCCGTCGTAATCGTTGTAGAGGCGGGAACAGCTCAGATAAGCGGAGGCGGCCACTGCGGAGCGTCCTGCGCCCCGGCTGACCACCTTCGCTTCCAGATGATAAATTGCCATGTCTCGTTTACCTCGATTCCTTTTTTCTGTTTCTCTTTCGCAAAAGAGAAAATGGACGGGCAGAACGCCCGTCCATCTCTGCGGCAAAGCTGCCGGTGGCAGGTTTGCGCAGGCGGTTGGAAAAATAGCGTCGGTTGAAGCGACGGTATTTGCCCAATCGCACAGACGATGACAGCAGCGCCCGCAGGTGCTGTGGCATTGTCTGGAGGCTTCCGCAGAAGCCGCAATCCCCCTCGGAGAGCGTACGATGCCGCAGGCATACCACCGCCTGTTTTACAGGTGGTGAGTAAGTGCGCTCTTCGGGAGAAAAAAGAGGAAGGCCCCCGGTTTCCCGGAGACCTTCCAGCGGATTCAATCGTGCTGCGACAGCTTCTGCATCAGATAATCCTCCAGTGCAGGCAACTCCATCGCCCGCACCTCCGGCAGCACCTTTTCCAGAATCGCGCCCTCCTGAATGAGCCTGCGCGTTCTCGCTTTGCGCTCCTTGACACGATCCCGCGCCTGCGCTTCCTCTAACCGGTGCTGTGCCTGCAACAGCTTCTTTTCTGCATCTGTCATGTGAACATCCTCCTCACTTTCGCCTCTGCCAAACAATCTCGTAGCCCAGCGCGTCGGCAAGCTGGACAGCCTCGACATAGCGCAGGGATTCCCGCTGGAGCTTGTTTGAAAGGTTAGAAACGCTGTCAGACCAGCCGTGTTCTTCCCGCAGCAGATCGACCACCTCCTGCATGGTCATGCCCTGACGGACGATGTACGACTTGATCTCATTTCTCAGATTGGATTTCATCAACTTTTTACCTCCATATTTTCGTGATATTGGTTTTTGAGTAAGTGAACTGCGTGCGCTTTGCGGTGAAAAATCTGCCGTGCCGCAAATCTGCTCAGATTTCCGTCCGTGATGCCCTGTTCATAACAGCACCCTATCGGCTTCATCGTTCTGCGTGAGAACATACGGAACAGCAGGATATGCCGCAGCCCGGTGCAGCGGCTTCACGCTTCGGTAAATCACCGGATGGTGCAGTACGTTCGACCTGCGGCGAAAATTTTCACGGTTTTCACAAGCATCGATTTTAAAGGCGCAAAATTGAGCCGCCTGTGTACGGCTCGGTACAGAAAAGCCCCCTTGTGTACGCTTCTGTACGCCGGTTTTGCGTACCAGCCGTCGGTTCAGCGGCAGATTTTACACGCTGCCGTGAAATGCTTCACGGTGCGCACAAGCAAAAACGGTTTTTAAGAATGAAATCAAAAACAGCCGTACAGAGTGTACGGCGTGTACGGCAATTTTGAAGTCCGCTCTTCATTTTTAATATGGTAGCGGATTGATCACCTCAATGCCCATACCGTGAACAGCCGCCCGCTTACACATTTCATGGGGTGCTTGTCCAAAAACTGCTGGCAGAACCGCACTTCGTTGATGTGCCTGCCGTTATACCAGTCAGGCCACGCCTGCGGTGTCATATCCATCTTCCAATTCCTCCTTGTGA
>OGXA01002804.1_pt1 | contig 11913 bp, 16 predicted proteins | sample 1576171 | NCBI WGS metagenome assembly OGXA01 (sample SAMEA3541587, study PRJEB24748) | human gut metagenome | biome: human gut; feature: human-associated habitat; material: faeces | place: China | collected 2012 | reverse complement strand
ATGCGACTTTCTTATTTTCAATTTCTTCCTTTATCAGACTTCCTACACTTGAAAAGTGCGAACATAAAAATAATTTCATCAATATTCTCCTTTATAAATTCCGATTTATCTACTCAACCCTCTGAAAACTCTGTATTTTCAAGGCTTTTCGCCTGTGTAATTCTCAAACCTTATGTATTTTCCCTTGTTTTTGCCCTTATGAGCGAAAACAAGGGAAACTTTTTGTTATTCGCCGCCGACTACCTTATCCAGCAGCCTTGCGGAAGTACGCTTCGCTTCCCTTGTAGCGTGAGCGTAGATATTCATTGTGGTACTGACATCAGCGTGTCCGAGAAGCTCCTGCACATCCTTTGGGGCAGCCCCATTTGAGAGCAGATTGCTTGTGAATGTGTGACGAAGCTGGTGGAAATGGAAGTCCTCCAACCCATCGACCTTTTTCCTTGCCGCCCTGCACATAATCCCTACCGTACTCGGCGATTCAAACGCCCCGTCCGGTCTGAGGCAGACAAAGGATATTTCCTTGTATCCCTCCGGGACTTCTTCCGTTCTCGGCAGACTGTAAACCTCGTAATAAGTACGGTCTTTTTCTTTGACCTCACTGTAATAGTTGAGGCTGTACAACTCTCCGTATCGGAAGCGGTTTTTATGCTGTTCGGCTTTGGCTGTTCTAAGAATTTCTGCCAGTGTGTCGCAGAAGTCCACAGTACGGATTTTCTTTCGCTTGGTCGCTCCGATTTCCGTCTTGTGCCTTGCCCCGTTGTAGCGCATACTGCGGCGTACTGTAAGGTACTGACCTTCAAGGTTAATATCCTGCCAGGTCAAGCCGCAAACCTCGCCGATTCGAAGCCCCGTGTAGTAGGCAATCTGAATGGGCAGCAACGCCGGATTGTCTTTCTTTTTCAGAAAGTCCTCCAGCTTCAGATACTGCTCATGGCTGATTGTGGGGGCGGAAGTCACATTCCCGTCCTCGTCTGAGAACAGTTCGTATTCTTCCTTTTTGCCCCTCCACACTACATACTGCATCGGGTTAAAGGAAATCAGCCTTTTCGGGAACACCGCAAAACGGAACGCCCCTTGCAGGACTGCCGAGAACAATCGCAGATACCCCTTGCTGAGAGCCTTTGCCTGTGTGCCATCGGGATTTGTGCCACCGAAACTGAGGAAGTCGATATATGCCTGTAAATGGTCAGCAGTTACAGTTTTCAGCTTGCGTTCCCCAATCGGGTACTGCTTGATACGGTTTACCGTACCCTGATATGCCATTACTGTACCATTGCTCAGATTGCCGGGCTTCAGTTCTTCTTCCACCCATTGATCCAGCAACGTTCCCACCGTAACATTTTCGGACTTGGCTACGAATTTCTTTTCCTCGTAGTCTTCCATTGCCTTTCGCATAAGGGCTTCTGTTTCAGCCTTGCTTTCAGTGCCGGGAAACTCCTTCTGCACACGGTTTCCGCTTTCATCTTCGATATAGAAGCGGTAGTACCACTTTTTGCCTTTCTTTCTTACAGAACCTTTTGCCATAGATAAAATTTCTCCTTTCTATCCGTGGCAATCGGAACTGTGACATATGGTGTGCGTAAAGTAAATAGTGTCACTTCTGCCGATTGGTTTCAATCGGCTTTTTTAATTGTCAAGGTGCCACGGAATTGTTCTTTTCGGATAGCCTTTTTTCAGCTTCCGTCACTATCTCGAAGAGATCGCCCATCTTTACAGCGGTACGACCTTCATCGTAGATATGTAAAATCCCGTCAAGAAATCGTTTCATATCTTCGATAGGTAATTCCATTTCGTTGCGATAGACCTTTTCGGTAATCGCTCCCGACTCGATAGCGTATCGCATAAGCGATTGCTTCAAGCCTTCATCGTTTGCCACACGGTCAACCTCTGTCATAGCATCGGAAAAGTAGTGGCAAAGCACAGAGTACAAATCAATTATCTTCCCGAGAAATGTAGTGAGCATCTGTTGGTGCGGCTCACCCTTTACGGTAGAGGACACCGTATCAAGATATTTCTTGATGTGCTGCTCAATGTCCTTTTGGCAGAGTGTATAGCTGTCATATTCCTTATCATCAGAAAGACCTGTCAGCCATTCGGGAGTGGTAAGAAGTGCTTCGGCAAGACCGTTGATAATCATTGTTCGCTTCGGATCAACGCCGTCAGCTTCATACCTTTGAATGGTAGACTTGTTCACGCCGATACGCTTGCCAAGTTCCGGCATAGAAAGTTTGAGTTCTATTCTACGCTCTTTAATGCGTTCCCCGACTTGTTTTGGGGTAAACATTGTTTCTTCTTCCAAGGTATTCACCTCCTGTTTGAGTACAGTATAGCACAAACAAGCTCAATTTGCAACCCCTATTTCCGAAAAATATTAAAAATAATCCTTAAAAGGTTGCAAAACAGGTTGACAAGTGATGGCAAAATAAGTATAATGATAATACCAAAGTTGCATTTTGAGTATTTAAGAAAGGAGAACAGCACTATGAACGCAATCAAAATGGGAATGACAATCGAAGAAGCGGCAGAAACCAGCGGCATCGGCAGAAACACAATGCGAAAGTTGGTGGACTGGGGCAAGCTGCCTGTTCTGAAGGTCGGACGTAAAACCATTATCCGCAGGGATACCTTAGAGCGTTTTATGACCGTCAATCAGGGCAGAAACCTACTGTGTCAGGATGATGTCCGTAAGGTAGAGTAAACCGTTCTCAAAGCCCTCGGCGTTTGAGAGCGAAATACACCCCTCGCACAAATCTACGATTTGTTCAAGTGATATTTCGCCCTTGCAGGGAGCCTGTATCACAGCTTGTCGGCATATACCGCCGCTATGATACAGAGAAAATTGCTGCCGCAATTTTCATTGGCTGTCTCGTCAGCACCCGCCGCCAAAACAGCCGCAACCGACAAGTCGGTTGCAAAATGAAAACGCACCTTTACAACACAGAACGGAGATGATTTATGACACGCCACAGCTTTATTCAGATGTCAAAGCTGTATAATGTCAAGGGAAGAATATCGTATATTACAAGCCATGCAAGACAGGAAAACCTCTATGCCACTTACCGCACCGCAGACAATTCCTTTTGGCGAAACCTTGCAAAAGAATGTCAGCAGGAATTTAAGCGAAGCAACTCGCCGGGGAAGTGTATCGAAGCAAGGGAATTGATAATTGCCCTGCCCGAAGTTTACACCACCTATGAGCCGCAACAGGTACTTGAAGATTTCACAGAGGAATTTCGCAGACGGTACAATGTGGAATGTGTATCGGCACTCCACCACAACAAGAGAAAGACCAATTACCACATCCACCTTATATTCAGTGAAAGGCGGCTACTTGCCGAGCCGGATATAAAGATCGCCACCCGAAGCGTATTCTATGATGAAACGGGCAAGCGGGTACGCACCAAGAAAGAGATCACCGATGAAAGCGGCAAAGTCCGTGAGGGCTGTACCGTTATCCCCAAAGGCGGCATATACGAACAGCACCTTTTCACCGTAAAGGATGACCGCTTCAAAAGCGACCCTTTTCTTCGGGAAGTAAAGGAAATCTATACCGCCCTTATCAATCGGCATATCTCAGACCCCGAACAGCACCTAAAGGTGTTCAATCCCGACAGTATCTATCTGCCAACCAAGAAGATTGGCAAGAACAATCCCAAAGCCGCAGAAATTGAAGCAGACAATGCCGCAAGGCAGGAATGGAACAGAACGGCGGATATGGCACTCATATCAGGGATTGAAGAAGCCAAGATACTGGAAATCAAGAAAGATGAGATCCACCAAAAAGCAAGTCAATCCATTAAAGCGAATGGATGGCTGCCAAATCTGTTCCGCAGTATTGTGGGCAAGGCAAAGGAATTTTTGCAGAACCTGATAAGGCAGACGGCACTACCGCCCAAACCGGTACTCAATATGGATATGGCAGAGTTCCGCACAATGCAGAAGCTGATGATACGGGTGCAGGACAGGGCAAGAGAAATCCGCAGCTTGCAGGATGAAGTACCCAAGTTAAAGGCACAGCTTGCCGAAACAAAGGGTATATTCAAGGGCAAGGAGCGAAAGGCGTTGGAAACGCAGATACAGCAGAGGGAAGAAAAAATCTCCGCTATGCTTGAAACAATACCCGATATTCTGAAAGATGACGGTTATCCCGACGTGCAAGCATTTATGGCAACCTACTGCAAGGCAGAAGTCATAGTTAATAACTACAACCGAGAGCTTGCAGAATGGGAACGCAAGGTCAAAGAAAAAAGCAGACCCGCCGAAAAAGAACGGTATGCACCGCCAGAAAAGCAAAGTGTCCGTGACCAGCTAAGACGGTTGCAGGCAGAGGGCAGACAGACCAAACCCAAGCATCGATCCCACGACAGAGAAAGATAGCTTTAACACCGAAAACAACACCGCAGGGCAGTTTCCCTGCCTTGCGGGATTACATATTACGGGCGGCAAAGAGAAAGCCGCCCCTTTCAATTTGTATGAAAATCTTAGCGAACCTATTGACAATTATAGTCTCTATGCGTATAATATAATTAACAATTTGGTTAAATGTTAAGGGAGGGTGTCAAATGGGACTGCAACAGACATTAAAAGCTCTTGCTGACCCAATTCGCCGTGAAATACTAAATATGCTGAAAAAGGGGCGAATGTCTGCGGGAGAGATTACCAACCATTTCTCTGTAACAGCACCTTCGATTTCAAGACATCTATCGGTGTTGAAGGATGCTGACTTAATCAGAGATACAAGAGAAGGAAAGTTCATTTTCTATGAAATCAACACCTCTGTTTTGGAGGAAACTATGCTATGGATTGCAGATTTGAAAGGGGATAATGATAATGCTTAAAAAGAACAAGATTAAGGTTATAATATCGTCAATTATTATTTTACTTCCGGCTTTATTCGGGATCATTATGTGGAATGATTTGCCTGACATTATTACAACCCATTGGGGAGCTGACGGCAATGCGGACGGATTAAGCGGAAAGGTCTTTGCTGTCTTTGGTACACCTATCATACTTTTGATTTTCCATTTTGTTTGTTTGCTTTTTACTTCATTGGATAAAAAACAAAAAGATCAAAATCAAAAAGCATTGGGAATGGTTTTTTGGATTCTTCCGATTATATCCCTTTTCGCAAACGGAATAATGTATCGTGCAGCTTTTGGCAAAGAATTTGATTTAGCATTTTTTATGCCGGCTATGCTCGGAGTAATGTTCATCTTTATAGGCAATTACTTACCCAAAGTTAAACAAAACAGAACGCTGGGTATCAAGATTTCTTGGGCGTTGAATAACGAGGAGAATTGGAATAAAACGCATAGATTTGGCGGTAAGGTCTGGGTAGTTGGAGGACTTATTTTATTGCTCTCCATTTTTCTTCCTCTAAAAGTGATGGTATGGGTTGTAGTATGTGTGATTGCTGCTTTGGCGATTATTCCTATAGTTTACTCTTATTTCATTTACAAACAGCATCAAAAGGAAGGAATTGTATATGCTGAAGCGCCCAAAAGCGGTGCGGAAAAAATTGCGCTTAGAATAACCGCAGTTATAGTACCCATCATTTTATTAGGTGTTGCTCTTTTAATGTTTACTGGTAACATCGAGGTAAAGTGCGAAGATACAGCATTAACGATCAATGCAACCTATTGGACAGACCTGGAGATCGATTATTCCGAAATTGAGACCATTGAATACCGTAAGAATTTAGATGTAGGAGTGCGAACAAGCGGTTTTGGTTCTCCCAAACTATCTATGGGCATTTTCCAAAATGATGAATTTGGATCATACACCTTATATTCCTATACAGGTGCTAAAGAGCATATTATCTTGACTTCCGGCGAGAAAACTCTTGTCATTGGAATGAGCGATCCAAAAGAAACACAGGCAATTTATGATGCGATGTTAGAGAAAGTAGACAAGTAACGAAAATGGGATGAAAAGCCATATTTCAAGCTATTTTCTGACCGCAAAAACAGAGGGGTAAGGTGTTTGTACCTTACCCCTCGATTTTGTGTATTTTGGCCTTACAGTCTCATTTTGCGAACTTTATCATAACCTCGTCAACGGCATCCGTATATCTGCCTTGTGCTATCAGTCTGTTGCGGAAAGCAAGCAAAGCATTGAAGATATACCGCCGCTCCTCTGCTGTGAGGTAAAGGTAATACTTCCGTTTTCTCATACGAAGATCACCTCGGCATTGACAGTTTCCGTAACCGCAGACCGCAGATTGCTCATTCTGCCAACCCATTCCATTTGGTTGTCTGCTTTCAGTTTTTCGGTAATGCCCTCACGCTCTGCCCGTTGTTTCATAAGATGGTCAAACAGTTCCTGTGCCTGTTCTTCAACATCGGCAAGGTGGGATTGCAGTTTGCCGCTTGTCAACAGCTTGATGTAGAACACTTTTCTATGCTCACGGATATACCGCAAATGCCGCTGTCCCCATACTCCGATATGCCTTTCTTCTTTTTCGGCAGGTAATACCAAACAGGGGATGTAATAATCTCCCTGTAATTCATACCATAAGCCGTTGCTGTTATCGTAAATGTACTTGTCCATTATAAAATCCTCCAGTATAATATATTCGCACATATGTCACAGTTTCCTGATTACCACATTTTGTTATATTGTGTTACGAGTTTTTTCTTCCCTTGATTTTTCCCTTATGAGGTCACGAGGGAAGCATAAACAATAGTGAAATCGTATAAAGGGATAAGGCGAGCACACAGCGAAAAATCCTTTATTTCCAAGGCTTTTGGAGGATTTTATTGATAACCTATAACCTCTGTTAAGAGGTCATAATTTATAGAAATTCAAATTCCGATTTGTCAGCCACATCATAGCATATCCCCCAGTAATGTGTAAAGCCAAATTCCACACCGAAAGGAGTCTTAACCTTGAAAGATGCAACACAACTTCATATCCGACCTGCCCGCCCGGAAGAGGCGGGCTTATTTTATGCCCCGCACCCCGAAGAAAATAAGCGTCTTGGCGCTGTCGGCTGTGTCCGCATGGACTTCGGGCGCAGCGGCAACGAGTTCTGGCATACATGGTGGCACCGCGGCCCGGAGGAACTGAACAGCCCCGCGTTCAAAGCGGAGTTGCAGGAGGTCGTGGACACGCTGCGGGAGAGTGTGCTGAAAAACCGCTTCGCTATGGAGCGCTTCTGCTATGAACACGGCGGCGCTGGTGAAAAACCGGATGCCGGAGGAAACCGAGCGAGGTCTCATGCATTGGTATGATGAAGCCGACAGCATTTGAAAAGCTGTAAGGCCACTTGCTTTTTTATTTTACGGGTTCGTCCCCTGTGAACAGGCAAAGCGCCTGTCCCGCGGAAATGGATCGACGCAGGACAGGCGCAAAATCTTATGTGTGCGGAAGCTGTTATTCCGCTTCCACGCCGCGGAACCGGGCCAGTGCGGGAGCGGTTTTGAACCGGAAGCGCCGGTCCAGCAGCTCGCCGAATACAAAGCCCACCACAAAGCTGCAGAGATAGGAGGGCACAAACTGCCGCCGGAGCACCATCAGGCTCAGCACCAGCACGCCCTGAAAGATATACGTCCATGTGCCCAGGGTCAGCACCGGACGCGGCAGTCATACGCCCGCGGCCGGCGCGGCAGATATGATTATAGCCCCTCCAAAACCGACAGAAAAGGTCGGATTTACATTTTGTCGCCATGCAGCAGTTTACACCCCCGGGCCCCAGGAGATTCGTTGAAAATTCACTAAGGATCACAAGCCGCTGCGGGCGTGTGGGAAGCTCTTCGCGCTTGCGCGCGTCTCCGCCCTATGCTATGCTAATTTGTTATATAACCGCTTCCCCTTTCGGATAGAAATCGCGTGCCGGAAAGGCTGCGCCCGCAGGGTCTGGATATGGCGGCATTTTTCAAAAATCTGCGAACCGGCGGGACGCTGCGCAATTTCGACGGAAAAGCCACAGGCGCGCTTCTGGATATTTACGGAAACCCCGTCGCCGGGAAACGGCTGTCAGACTTCCTGTACCGCACAGAGCTGGATCAATTCAAAATCGATCACGGTGAGCGCGAGAGCGAGAAGCGGCGGCTGGAGGCCGCGCGTAAAACCGCCGCTGACATACTGCTGGAACGCGTCCGCATTTACACCATGACGGGTGGGATCTTTGCAAACCAATCTCCGGGCGAGGAAATAAATTTCCGGCTTGATTGGCTCTCTACGGATTTCGATATCTCCCTGTCCGACAGGCAGCTGGAGCGGTTTCTTGCGCTGTATGAACGGCTGAACCGTGGGTGGCCGCCGATCGAATTGCACCTCGAAACTATGTCCGCTTCACCGCCCGATCTCTCCCTTGGGCGGAATTGACAAGCCCGCGGCGGGTGTCTATAATATAGGGATATTCTGATACACAAAGGAGGACCGCTTCATGAAAATCGGTCTGATTTACGCCATGACCGGCGAGATTGAGAGCCTGCTGACCAAGGAGAATGCCGAACCGCTGCAGACGGTGGCGGGTGTGTCGTTTTACCGGATCCGCCCCGATGTGATCGCCTGCATCGGCGGCGTGGGCAAGGTCAACGCCGCGATGGCGGCGCAGCTGCTCATCTCGCTCTACAAGCCCGACCTTGTGCTCAACGCGGGCGTTGCGGGCTGCTTTGAAAACGTCCCCATCGGGACGCTCGTCCTCGCGGAGGGCTTTCTGCAGCACGATGTGGACACCTCCCCCCTCGGCGACCCCGTCGGCCTCGTCTCCACCGTCAACCGCGTCATTTTCCCGACGAGTGAGCTTGAAAAGGCGCGCGCCGCGATGGACAAGGTGGGTCTCCCCTACCGCACGGGGCTTGTCGCGACGGGCGATATCTTCGTCAACCACTGCGACCGCGCCCACTGGATCCACGATACCTTCCACCCGCTGCTGTGCGAGATGGAGGGCGGCGCCGTGGCGCAGGTGTGCTGGCGCAACGAGGTGCCGTTCATGTCGCTCAAGTCCGTGTCGGACTGTGTCATGGAGGACCACGACTTCTTCTTCAATTTCCCCACGGCCATGAAGGACCTCAACCGCGTCGTCATGGCGTTCGTGGATGCACTGGAGGGCTGACTGAATATGGAACGTATTGCGAGCTTCACGGTGGATCACACCGTGCTGGTGCCAGGGCTGTACCTGTCCCGGCGGGACGGGACGACCGTCACCTTTGACCTGCGCTTTAAAAAGCCGAACACCGGCGACCTGCTCTCAAACGCGGAGCTGCACTCGGTCGAGCACGTCATCGCAACGCTGCTGCGCAACAGCCCGCAGAAGGACGCCGTGATCTACTTCGGGCCGATGGGCTGCCAGACGGGGTTTTACTTTCTCTTCGACGGTGAAAAGCTCAGCAATGCCAACGCCGTCCGCCTGCTGCAGCGCGTGTTCACCGCCGCGGCGAAGTTTGACGGGGCCATGCCCGGCGCGTCCGCGCGCGAGTGCGGCAACTACCGCAACCTCGACGTCGAGCTCGCGCGGCGCTGCTGCGCGTACTACGCGGACGTGATCGCCGACTGGAGCGAGGAAAAGCTCGTCTACCCCGAAAAATAAGCAAAAAGCGGCGTTTTCCGCCCGGAAAGTGATTGACAAACGCCGCAGCAGCTGATATACTTGATAAGCCGCTTTGAATGGGTATCAAGTTCCGGCTCCGACCGGACGCCCCCGACAGCGAGTCCGTAATAAAGGAAAGGCAGGTGCAACAAGCATGCAGGCAATTATCGTGACCGGTGGTAAGCAGTACAACGTCTCTGAGGGCGACACCCTGTTTATCGAGAAGCTGGACGTCAACGCGGGTGATTCCGTGGTGTTCGACCAGGTCCTGGCCATCGTCGACGGCGAGAACACTAAGTTCGGCACTCCCGTGGTGGAGGGTGCGAAGGTGGACGCCAAGGTCGTCAAGAACGGCAAGGGCAAGAAGATCCGTATCTTCAAGTATACCCCCAAGAAGGGCTATCGCAAACGGCAGGGTCATCGTCAGCCCTACACCAAGGTGGAAATCGGCAAGATCTCCTTCTGAGGGCGATGACAACCGTAACATTTCTCACCGAACAGGCGCGCATCACCGGATTTGATGTGCAGGGTCACAGCGGCTGGGGCGAAGCGGGCGAGGATATCGTCTGCGCCGCCATTACCAGCGCCGTCCGTCTGGTGGATTCCACCGTGAACGACGTGATGGGGCTGTGCGCCTCGGTGAAGGTCCACGAGCAGGACGCGTCCATCTCCTTCCGGCTTCCCGGCGGTTTGGCACCGGCGGCGGAGAGTACCTGTCAGAATCTGCTGACGGGTCTGATGGTCTATCTCGCCCAGCTCCACGACGAATATCCGGAAAATATCGAAGTGATGGAGGCGTAACGCCCTCCTGTTCCCGATCATCTTATCAGAAAGGATGGTACTGAACAATGCTGAACATTGGTCTGCAGTTCTTCGCCCATAAAAAAGGTATGGGCTCCACCAAGAACGGCCGTGATTCCGAGTCCAAGCGCCTTGGCCCCAAGCGTGCTGACGGTCAGTTCGTTCTGGCCGGCAACATTCTGGTTCGCCAGCGCGGCACCCACATCCACCCCGGCACCAACGTGGGCAAGGGCACGGATGATACCCTGTTCGCCAAGGCCGACGGCGTCGTCCGCTTTGAGCGTCTGGGCAAGGATCGTAAGCAGGTTTCTGTTTACCCCGCCGAGTAAAATTTATCAAAAAAAGAGCATCGGTCTTTGACCGATGCTCTTTTTTTGATTCGTGCGCAAAGGCCTGCACCCTTTGTGCGCGAGGAGAATTCACTCCGCTCCGCGCCTTACCCCGCCACAAGCGGCGGCGCTGCGGCACCGCGAACTCTGTGAGACTTTTTCGCATGGGAAAGGCAAAGCCTTTTCCATGCGACTTATTTCCAAACCTTCAGCTGTCTGCGGTACATGATGTAGCCGGGCGCCCCCGCGGCCGTTTCCACGACGGGAAAGGCGAGCCATGTGTAGTTCAGACCGATGAGCGAGAGCAGCCAGAACACCGACAGCAGGATGAAGCACGCCGCGCCCACCAGCATGAGACTCGCTGAGATGAGCGGCGATTTATGTACCGTCTCGCGGCAGCGCGCGTACTTCTGCGCCGCACAGTTGTAGCTCAGCAGCGGCACGATGCATGTCTGCAGCCCGAACAGCGGGATAAAGAAGAAATTCTGCAGCTTGTAATACAGCCCCAGCACCGTGACCGCCGCCGCGTCGGCTTCACGCGTGCGCCCCAGCGCGTATTTGCGCGCCATATAGGTGTTCACGACCACGCCCGTGCCCACGGCGACGGCGATGATCAGAAACTGCATCGGCAGCACCACCGACAGCGCCGTCAGCGCGTCGTCGGAGAACTTCCCGACAAAGCAGCTGTCCACCACGTTATAAAGCGCCTGAATCAGCAGCTCCAGCATCACCGGCGGTGCAATGCGCAGCAGGATCCGGCTGATTGTTTCCGTTCCGAAATCAGGGGTGTTTTTCTGCATCTTGCTGTCTCACTCCGCTTCTGTGCAGGGGGCGGGGACGCTGCCGTTCCCGCCTGTTCGGAGCGATATGATAGCGTGTGCGCGCCGCGCCGTCAACCGCCGCTTTCCGGGAAGGCCAGCCCCTGCTGGAAGCTCTGCTCTCCCGTGGATACGACGTCCCCCGCGATGACGATGCCGTCGGCGACGAAGATGTTCGCCTGCACACCGCGCTCCACGCCCGGATAGTTGAGGATGTTATAGGTATACCGCTCCGCCTCGCACCCGGCGTAGTCGCCGAACGGGAGCCCCTGACTCTGCTGCAGCTTCAGATAGTCGCGCCACTCGGCGGACAGATCCTCCGGCAGCTGCAGGTGCAGCGTCTCAACCGGCTCGGGCGCAATCTGCCAGCCGAAGCCCGCGAGATAGGCCGCGCGCTCCTCCGCCGTCGCGGCCGGGTGCCAACGTTTGA
>OGXA01002786.1_pt1 | contig 11985 bp, 21 predicted proteins | sample 1576171 | NCBI WGS metagenome assembly OGXA01 (sample SAMEA3541587, study PRJEB24748) | human gut metagenome | biome: human gut; feature: human-associated habitat; material: faeces | place: China | collected 2012 | reverse complement strand
ACGGATGCGCCGATGTTTAACGGTGCGCCCGCCGCCAGTGACTGGGAAAGTGAGTGGGCGGCACGAGTGAAAGCGAGCATAAGATGAAATTTGTAATCAAAGGCCCGCTGCCGGGACTGAATGAGCTGATCGAGGCAGAGAGACGACACCGGCAGGAGGGGGCGCGGCTGAAAAAGCAGTGCGAAACCGTTGTGATGCACGCGGCACGGCAACTTGGCGGTGCGGAGTTTCAGGAGCCGGTGTATATGATTTACCGGTGGTACGAAAAAGACCGGCGGCGGGATAAGGATAATATCTGCGCGTTTGGGCGCAAGGTTATTCAGGATGCGCTGGTGAAAGCAAGGTATCTGTCGAACGACGGATGGAAGAATATCGCGGGATTTGAAGACTGGTTTTATGTGGACGCGAAGAATCCGAGGATTGAAGTAGAGATTATAGGGAGGGACGAGGAGTGAAACAGGTTAAATGCGAGTTGTTCTGCGATAATTTCCAGAACTACAAGCGTTACGGAATTCCGAAAGCACAGCTTGTGATTGCGGATATTCCGTATAACATCGGCGCGGACGCATACGGAAGCAATCCAATGTGGTATGTCGGCGGCGACAACAAGAACGGAGAAAGCGCAAAGGCGAAAAGCAGCTTTTTCCGCACGGACGGCTATTTCAAGATTGCCGAATATATGCACTTCTGCAACCGGCTTTTGAAGAAAGAACCAAAGGAACGCAACGCTGCACCGGCAATGATTGTATTTTGCGCGTTCGATCAGATGCAGACGGTGATGGAGTACGGCAGACGGTATGGGTTCAAGAACAGTTATCCGCTGTTTTTCACGAAGCCGTATTCCGCACAGGTGCTTAAAGCGAATATGCGGATTGTAGGCGCAACTGAGTTTGCGGTTGTACTGTACCGGGACAAGCTGCCGAAGTTCAACAACGGCAGGCGGTATGACGAGAACGGAAAGGTTGTTCGCGGAAGCGGCAAGATGGTGTTTGACCATATCGACTGGGAGCGGGACGGCAGAGAGATTCCCAAGCTGCACCCGACGCAGAAGCCGATTAAGGTTCTGAAAAAGCTGATTGAGATTTTCACAGACCCGGGCGACACGGTAATTGACCCTTGCGCCGGAAGTGGTTCGACGCTGAGAGCGGCGCGGGAACTGGGAAGAAACAGCTATGGGTTTGAACTGGATAAGCAGTTTTACCGGCTTGCCAAAGATGAAATGCTGAAAGAACCGGAAACGGTACAGATTGGGTTGGAGGGTGTGGTGTAAATGGCTGACGAAGCAGTTTTGAACGCTGCACCGGAGAATGAGTTAATCCGCAACACGATGAAAAAGCGGATTTGCTGCTGAACAGTTACAAAAATCCGGTGTGCAGCGTTTCGGGCGGATTTCCGGTTGGAGGATGAGACGTGCGAGGAATGGGAGGAAAACAATGTGGAGTGAAAACCGGAGTAATTGGGCAAACAGGACAAAGGAAATTTGCCCATTCTCGCTGGCAGACAAGGATAAAAGATTTTCTGCCGAGTGTGTGCACGAGAACTGCGCGTGGTATCTCGCAGAACGCGGAAAATGTGCCGTAAAGGTTATTGCGACGAGATATGGGGAAAACCATGTACGATAGCTTTATTGAGATTTGGGAGGGTTAGGAATGGATGAGTATATTGAGCGTGAAGCGGCGGAAGATGCAGTCGGAGAAGCGCACCTAAAGGGGCTTAATCCGCTTTGGGAGTTGCGCGACGTTCCTGCCGCCGACGTTGTGCCGGTGGTGCATGGAAAGTGGATTTCATTCTTGGACGGCGACCATATCATGCCGGAACGATACTACCGATGCTCACGTTGTGGCAGAGTAGAGAGTAGACGACAGCCGTATTGCCATTGCGGTGCAAAGATGGACGGTGCGGAATGAAGATATACCAAAATCCGTGGGTGACGAGAGAAAGCTACTTTGTGAAAACCGGTACTGCAAAGTCAGCAAAGATGGAGGCGGCAAAATCCAGTGGATACTCTATTGATTTTTGGAACGGCAAGTGGGTTGTCCGCAAGACGGCTTATTATAACAAGAGCCTATCTGAAATGCCTGTTGTTTGCGAAAACAAATGCAGTTTGCAGGCGCGAATTGACAAGGCGATTGTGGATGCGGTTCTTGGGTTTGTAGAGGCGGCGAAGATGGACGGAGGTGCAGAATAATGCGGAATCCGTGTAAAGACTGCATCTATTTCAACAAAGAGAATGGAACTTGTCAGTCGAAGAAATGCGCTACTTATGGTGACGGAAAAGTATCTTGGATTGATAGATTGTTTTGTTCTCCGTGCAAAAATTGAGGAGAGGCGGACAATGGATTTAGAAAACAAGCATTTGGCGGCCGGGTTAATCTGTGCAAAGATGTTTGATCCGATTGAGACAACGTGCGATCTGTCACTTTTCTCTGCTGATGAGCGCTGTTTGATTGAGACAATCGTACAAAGCATTATGAAGAATATGGACGGAGATGCAGACAATGGCTGAGGTGATTGGGCAGAAAACCGTTAAAACACGGAAAGACCATGTGTGCTTTGGCTGCGGTCGAAAATTTCCCAGTGGAACTTCGATGGAACGCAGTTGTGTAATTGATAACGGCCTGTGGAGTTGTTATCTTTGTCCTACTTGCCAAGAAATTACCGCTTCGCTGAAATACGGCGATGAATATGGATTCGGTGATTTAAGAGAATACGCTTTGAAAAAGGAAGGTGCTAACAATGGCTGAACTGAAACCTTGCCCGTTCTGCGGGAGCAACAGAATCTCGGTGGAATACCTATATTTTAGACCTTATATCATTTGCGAGAAGTGTCACGCACAAATCCCTTGCTATAACACCCATCCAAAGGCAAAAGAAGCGTGGAACAGGAGGGCTGACAATGACTGAATTAAAACCTTGTCCGTTCTGCGGGGGAGAGGCATCCGCTTCTTGTGAACGCAAAGCGAACTATCTGTATATGGTGAGTATGCCTATTTTCGCCATCGAATGTCGTGTCGGTTGTGAAAAATGCGGAATTTATTTTCGGCAGAACAGTGTAATTTCACGAGCAGAATATATAGCACCTGTTACCAACAGGGATAGATACGAAGAAGCTGCTGAAGCATGGAACAGGAGGGCGGACAATGGATCGAATTAACAATGAGGTATTTGACAGGCCAATTAAACCGGTGGCGGCGCGTGCCCTTATCGCAACGGTACGAGATATCGCACCGTATCTCACGATTGGTGAGTGTTGTTCGATTGTAGCGGTCGTGCAAAACGCTATTAAGCGTATGAAACTGGAGAATAAAAAAGAATGACCGAAGAACAAAAGAACTGTCCCTATTGCCGTACAGACGCAAAATGTTTAGGCGACTTTATAATTCACAGGAATTTTTATGACAATAGTTATGAATTAGTTGCTATGGCTGAATGTAGACCCAGCAAAATCAACTATTGTTTTATGTGCGGCCGTAAGCTATCACTAAAAGATGAGATGGAGGTAGAAGATGATGAATAAATGCGAGATTTGCGGCTCAAAGCTGAAACATGGCACCGGTAACGCAATCTGCATTACTGTATGCAGCATGATCAACCATTCGACGAGCATTTCCAATATGTCGTACTGCGACGATTGCTTTAAGCGCATTGTGTACAAGCCGCTGCGAGAACTGGATGACAAGGCGCGGATGAATATTGTGTTTGATGGAATCGAGGAGGCAGAATAATGAAATACCGCAAAAAGCCTGTTGTGGTTGAAGCTATCCGGTGGACAGGCAAGAACCAGACGGAAATCGACAAGTTTTGTGGAATGAATGTCGTGTGGAGTGAGAACAAGAAAATGTTCCTTGTTTTAACTCTTGAGGGAACTATGCAGGCATCTGCTGGCGACTACATCATCAAGGGTGTAAACGGCGAGTTCTACCCCTGCAAGCCGGATGTGTTCGCAAAGACATATGAGAGGGTGGAAGATAATGACGATTGATGAAGCTATCAAGGTTGTAGACGCGATTACGGAAAATGCATTTGAAATCTGGAAATTGAATACAACAGAGTTTCGGGAGTTCCACGCGATGTGCGCGGACGCGCTGCGGCTGATGAAGAGGACGATCTATAAACCGAAGGGCGAGAACGCTGCGCCGGACACATGGCAGGAGCGCATGAAGCGCGAGTACCACGAGACGAAGGAACGCTATGAAAAGCTGAATCGGCTACTTGTTAAGCACGCGGCGGGCACGCTTGATTTTACGCTGAAATGCCCTATCGAGCTGCTAAAAGCACAGCGTGAGCACATGTCTGACTATCTGTATACGTTGGAAATCCGTGCGGAGATTGAGGGAGTGAACCTGTATGATTGACCTGCACAAGCTGGACAAGTTCCGGCTGAAAGACAGAGAACGCGAGTTTTACGGATGCACCGGCGACAGCGGAAACGGTGTTTTCAAGGTGTATGTCGGCGGCAAGTCGTTCCGGGTGATCGCAAGCAACGGCATGGGATGGGAGCACGTTAGCGTTTCGCCCGGCTCTGCACAGCGCAAGTGCTGCCCGACGTGGGACGAGATGTGCGCGATTAAGGATATGTTTTTCGGCGAGGACGAGCGCGTTATGCAATTCCACCCGCCTAAGTCGGAGTATATAAACAACCATCCGTACTGCCTGCACCTGTGGAGACCGGTAGATACGGAGATTCCGCACCCGCCGATGATTTGTGTTTGAGGTGATACGGTGGATTTTGAAGAAATTGCGTTCCGCGTATTGATCGGAATGCTGTTGGTGTTTACAGGCTGCACGTTGGCAGCACTGGCGATTATGCTGCTTAAAGCAGCGTTAGGAGGATTCGCATGACGGCTAAGTACATCAAGATGGGCGTGGAGGAATGGTACACCGAGGTTTACAAGTGTATATCTTGCGGTGCGGATACGATGATGATGAACAACGAAAGGTATCGACAGCCGCGATTCTGCGCAAATTGCGGAGCGGCGTTTACGCAGGAGGAAAACGATGAACGCAGTAAGTGAAGACGTAAAGCTGCTCGTGGAAAAGGAACTGGAAGCTGCAAATGAGCGGTTCTCGCAGTTTCACTCGGAGCACGAGGGTTGGGCAGTAATGCAAGAAGAAGCCGAGGAACTGCAAGAAGAATGCGCCAGTATCGAGATGGCGATGGAGCAGCTCTGGCACCGTATCCGTGACGGTATCCCGACGGCGCAGCATGTGGCTCTCGTTGAACAGTACGCCGAAGCGGCGGCTTGCGAGGCAATTCAGGTGGCGGCGATGGCGAGAAAGTACCTTGATATGTTGGAGCGGATGGACGAGTGAAGCGGTATAGCGCGGAGATGCGACAGTATCTGGACGAGATGCGGCGGTATGAAAATTGGAGATACGGAAATGGCGAAGAAAAAGAAAGTCAACCCATACCGAATACCGGCGACGCAGGGTGACATAGAAAAAGCCAAACGAGACGCAACGAACACGGCGGTTGCGTCTACATGGGCAATTATGTTTAGCGTTCTACGAGATAAAGAAGGGTACGACTATGCCAAATTACGTCGGATATGGGATGAAACAAACTACCTCGCAGACAGTATCGCCCGAAAATACGTTAAAATCGACGATCTGATTGAAGAACTGCGGGAGAATGGAATAGCATTAGCATGAAAAAGAAAAGCGAATGCGCTGGGTGCGCATACTGGCGAGTACTGGGTACGAGCCAAGGGTCTAAGCTATGGGCGTGCCATTATTTGATCGACACGGGGAAATCGCGCGGATGTGAACCGGGTGTGGGTTGCGTCCGCAAGGCGGCGAGAATCAGCCGCCGTAGGCGATATACACAGCGCGGCATGGAGGAGGTAGTGGCACACGACGACTAAAGAATGGCTCAGACGAGGGATTGATCTGGAAAAATCAATCTCTGCGCTGGAAGAAGCACGAGTAAGGGCGTGGACACGGGCGACAAGCGCGACGGTGACGATCAAGGACACGCCGGGTGGCGGCGGTGACGTTACTGCAAACAAGGCTGATGCGTATCTTGCCCTGTCCGAGAAGATACAGAAGGAGCAAGAACGGCTTGCGCTGATTAAGGCTGAGATTATCAGCACCACGGCTAAGGTGCAGGATGCGGCACTGCGGGCGCTGCTGATCGAACATTATGTGAATGGTAGAACGTGGAGAGAGACCGCTGAAAAAATGAATTACAACGAAGTGCACGTTCGCGGAAAAATGCACGCACGGGCGTTGCGGGCAGTAGAACATATACGCACAGGCTGTGCATAACATTGTGGAAAACGGGCTACACAATACTACAAAGAATGGTGGTATAATGATATCGTGATAAAAGCCCTAAAGGGCGGAATCACGGAGTTTCGTTCCTCCGCTTTCAGCCCGCCGAAAGGCGGGTACACGCCCGAAAGCCTGCGTGAGGGCTGACGGGTGACAAGCCTTTCTGTTTAACCCCAAACACCTTTAAAGCGGTGGGGAGACCTGCCGCTGATCTGCTCCAAAGTCTGCATGAGGGCAGAGGAGCAAAACGCCTTTCGCGGAACGAAGGCATTGATTATCCTTTCTATATTCTTTCGGCGTGTCTTTTTGCGCGGCACGCCGATATGCTCCAAAGCCTGCATGAGGGTGACGGAGTAATAACATTTACGCTAAAATTGAGAATGTGTTGCGGTGTCTGCGGGCAACAGTCACCGCAAACATGCCCGGATGGCTGCGCGAGGCCGGACGGGTAACGTATGGAATCTTTTTAGCCAAGGGCAACATGGCGGAATTTTGGCAAGCCTTGCATGGTGGACAACGTGCAAGGCAATCTGTTCCCGAAGCTGCATGAGGCGGAGGGAGCACAACGCCTCCAACGAGGACGATAATATTATGACAGCTCGGAAAGACGAGCACTGTTTCCGAACAATGCTGGACTGCTGCAACAGTTCGGCAGAGTTTCGCGGGTGCTTGCAGGCACGCCGCAACCGGGGTCGCTCCCCGCTGTAACCTTACGAGGGAATCAGCCGGATTACAGACCGATAGCAACTGCGACACGACGGAGAGCAACGCCGAACAGCCCATAATGAGAGGGAGAGTGCTACTGGATAAGCACGCACACGGACTTAGTGAGCCGAGAGCAAAACACCAGTTTGCTAACAAAGTTACAAAGCCGATACGGCGCTTTCGGGTGGCTAAGTACACGCCACGAAAGAGCACCAGTCTGTTTATCTCTTGCAATAAACAACCTAATCATCAGGACGGAAACACAAGTAAACTTGCGAAAGTGAGGTAATACCTCTCTTGATTTCATACAACCGTTCTGGACAGCGGCGCAGCCTCGGTAAAAGCCCGACGTACAGACGCGACGATAGCGTTCATACCTCCCTGTGGAGGTATACCGGTTTGCATAGTGCTGAAAGCAGGTGCGAGTCCTGCAAAACCGAAACAGTCGTAAATATGGTAAACCCCGCTCACCTTATGGCTTTGGTGATCGGGGTTTGCTATGCTATTTAGAAAATACTCTGACGCGGGTGCGTGAGCCGGGCGGTGAAAAGGCCTATTAAAACTGGCGATCTGAAATTCGCGCGGATTGGGAAAGGGTCAAAGGAATATTTAGGCAGAACTATAGGAGACTAACTAAACACGAAAAGGATTATCTGCAAAGATAGTCCTTTTCGTTGCATAAATAAAAGGAGGTGAACTGCATGAAGGCAATCAGAAGAGCAGCACGATCTATCGGAACTCGCGTCCGTAACTTTGTTTCGGGTCGTCGGGAAGCAGGCGCTTCCCGCGCGCGGTCGTCCTCGGCCTGATGAAAAAACACTCAAAAGTACGCCGACCGGGAATAGCGTCCCAGCCGGTTTTCTTTTGGGAAAGGGAGGGAAAAGTAAATGCCAAGAGGCAGACCAAAGAAACAAATCGACCTTGAAGCGGTGCGCGAGCTGGCAAGCGAGGGCAACACGCAAGAGGAAATCGCAAGAGCATTAGGCTTCGCGCGTGCGACCTTTGCGAATCGCAAGGATGTGACCGAAGCATATTATAAAGGCATGGCCGAAATGAAGCTGAGCCTGCGACACTGGCAGTTTAAAGCTGCTCGTGGCGGTAACATCCAGATGCTTATCTGGTTGGGCAAGCAGTACCTCGGACAGCGCGACGCAGTAGAGGAAAAGATCGAAAGCGAAGGCGTGAAGGTGATTATTGATGTCTGAGTTGAAACTCTCGCAGATCATCGGACCGGCATTTTACGCCGTTGCGCACGATGTGTTTGAGCATGGTCACACACATTACGATGAGAGCGGCGGCCGTGGCTCGCTGAAATCGTCGTTTGTGTCGATTGTCGTTCCGCTGCTGCTTATCCACAACCCCGGAACGCATGCGCTTGTGTTACGCAAGGTTGCAAACACCATCCGCGATAGTGTATACGCACAGTATGTATGGGCAATTGGTGAGCTGGGCATGGCTGACTACTGGGACGCGAAAGTATCGCCGATGGAGCTGATATATCGCCCGACCGGACAGAAAATCATGTTTCGCGGCGCTGATGACCCGATGAAAATCAAGTCAATCAAGGTTCCGTTTGGTTATATTGCTGTTACGCATTTCGAGGAGAAAGACCAGTTCGCAGGACGCGCGGAAATCCGAACGATCTTGCAGTCTACAATGCGCGGCGGTGATAAGTATTGGAACTTTGAGAGTTATAACCCTCCGATCAGCCGCGACAACTGGGCGAACAAGGACAGTTTAGAAGAACGCCCTGACCGTCTCTGCCACCGCAGCACGTACCTTGAAGCGCCGCGCGAGTGGTTAGGCGATCAGTTTATTTATGAGGCGGAGCACCTAAAACTGACGAACGAGCGAGCGTATCAGCATGAATACCTCGGCATTCCGGTCGGCACGGGCGGCAACGTCTTTGAAAACCTTGAACTGCGAGAAATCACAGACGATGAGGTGGCAACGTTCGATCATATCTATCAAGGCGCTGACTGGGGATGGTTCCCCGACCCGTTCGCTTTTATCCGCGTTCACTACGACAGGGCGCGTGAGACGGTGTATTTTATCGATGAGATATACAAAAACAAGCTGAGTAACGAGGAAAGCGCCGGTATTATCATGGAGCGCGGCTATAATGATACGTTTATCACCTGCGACAGTGCAGAGCCAAAAAGCGTTGCAGACTACCGCGCTATGCGACTGCCTGCCAAAGAGGCCGTGAAGGGTCCCGGCAGTGTCGAGTACGGCATGAAGTGGCTACAGCGCAGGACACTTGTCATCGACCGCAAGCGAACGCCGCACGCCTATGATGAGTTTGTGAACTATGAGTATGAGCGCGACAAGGACGGCGAGATCATCAGCGGCTATCCAGATGAAAAGAACCATCTGATTGACGCCACGAGATACGCCCTTGAGCGCGTTTACAGAAGAATGGGAGTGATTGCTTGACGATCATTGAAAAACTGAAAGAGCTCGGCTATAACACAATCGCCCCCGAGTTTTACGGTAAGGTTGCGGAGTGGCGCAGCTGGTATGTGGGTGATGTGAAGTCATTCCACCATTACAAGGTGCGGAACTGCGGCCGAACCGTGCATTGCAAGCGATATACGCTCGGTATGGCCAAGAAGTTAGCCGAGGACTGGGCGAACCTACTCATGAACGAAAAGGTGAAAATCACCTTGGAGGGCGAGAAAGAACAGGCGTTCATCGACCGCATCTTTGAAGAGAACAACTTCGAGGTAAAGGCGAACGAGATGCAGGAAATGAAGTCTGCACTGGGTACGGTCGCATACATTCCGCGTGTTGTCGGTGCAGTGTCGGACGGCGAACAGCCTATTGTAGGCGCAGCAAACGGCATTCAGATTGATTATGTGACTGTAGAGCACATTTTCCCTCTGGCATGGCAGAACGGCGTTATCATGGAATGCGCGTTCGACAGCAGAACCACCGTGAAAGGCGAGGATTACTGCTATCTGCAAATCCACAAGCGAAATGAAATCGGCTTTTACGACATCGAAAACCGCATTTTCAAAATCACAAATGAAAGTTTGTTTGAAGAAAGCCTTGCAAGCGTGCCGGGGTTTGAAAAAATTCCACCTGTTGTGCATACCGGTTCAAACAAGCGGCAGTTTGTGATTGATCGTTTGAACATCGCGAACAACTTTGATTATTACATTCCGCTCGGCATTCCGGTCTATGCAAACGCTATCGACGTTCTCAAAGGCGTTGATATCGCATACGACAGCTATGTAAACGAGTTTCTGCTCGGCAAAAAGCGCATTATGGTCAAGCCTGCTGCAACGCAGTATCTTGACGGTGAGCCGGTGTTTGACCCGGATGAACTGGCGTATTATGTACTGCCGGAGGACACTCAGGACGGTAATGTGGTGCAGCCTATTGATATGTCTCTACGAACAGCAGAGCACAATCAGGGCATTCAAGATCAGCTTGATTTGCTTTCCAGCAAGACGGGATTCGGTGAGAATTACTATCGTTTCAATGGCGCGAGCGTAGCAACCGCAACGCAGGTAATCAGCGAGAATAGTACGATGTTCCGCACTATAAAGAAGCATGAAATCATCTTGGAGCAGGCATTAACAGAACTGTGCAGGATTATCCTGCACCTCGGCAATGAGGCGATGAACGCCGGACTTGATGAAGATGTTGAAATCAGTATTGATTTTGACGATAGCATTATCGAGGACAAGGACACTGACTTTTCGCGCGATATGCAGCTGCTGAACGCCGGAATCATGAACGATTGGGAGTTCAGAGCCAAATGGTTAAATGAGGACGACGAGACAGCGAAACAGATGCTGCCGAAAGCACAGGATATGACCGATTAGGAGGAAGAAGAAATTGAATGAAATTCCCCATCACACCGGAGTATTTAGACGCTGCTCCTGAGCCAATCGCCATTGCGATGCGTGAACTGGAAAAGGATATTCTGCGCGAAATCTGTAAACGGTTAAAATTGACCGGAGAGTTTAACGAAGTTGCAATGAATGACATTCGCGTCTTACGCTCCTATGGTCTTGATATGGACGCTATCGAAAATATCATTGCCAAGCACAGCAAAGAGACAACGCCGCAAGTACAAAACGCGCTTGAGCGTGTAGTTGAGTACAACCAGAAGTATTACGATGAGCTTGCAACCAAGGCGAGCGTAACCGAACCGCTTTTCTGGGTGTCTGCCGCAGATATTGCGCAGATACAGGAACAGACGCTTGACGGATATCGAAACATTACTCGTTCACTTGGCTTTGCAGCGCAGACAAACGGCAGAATCACATTCCAGCCAATCGCAAAGGCATATCAAGCAGCGTTAGACAAAGCAGAAGTGAAGGTACAGTCTGGAGCGTTTACGTTGCAGCAGGCGTTTGAGGACGCTGTGCGAGACCTCGCAGACAGCGGCATATACACCATTGACTACGCAAGCGGGCACCGTGACCACGCGGACGTTGCGGCGCGTAGAGCCGTTCTAACGGGCTTGAATCAGCTTACGGCAAAGTACGCGGAGAACGCCGCAGAAACGCTTGAAACTGAACTGTATGAGATTACAGCGCATAGGGGAGCACGCGACGTAAACAAACCGCACGTTTGGTCAAATCACAAGAAGTGGCAAGGCAAGGTTTACAGCACCAAGACCGGCGGCAAGTATCCCAGCATTTACGCGGTTTGTGGCCTGGGTGAAGTTGACGGCTTGGAAGGTGCGAACTGCCGACACCACAAGCACCCCTTTGTTGAGGGCGTTTCCGAGCGCGTTTACACCGACGAACAGCTTGAAAACATTGATAAACCACCGTTTGAGTTTGAGGGCGTTACTTATACAGCGTATGAAGCAACGCAAATGCAACGCAAGATTGAACGGACGGTGCGAAAGCTGGAGCGCCGTAGAATCGCCTACAATGCCGCAGGAATGGTAGACAAAGAACAACAAACATCTATCCGCATAAAGCGCTTGCGCAAAGAATACCGTAATTTCAGCCGTGCAGCGCAGCTTCCGACTAATCCACAATC
>OGXA01002774.1_pt1 | contig 12012 bp, 9 predicted proteins | sample 1576171 | NCBI WGS metagenome assembly OGXA01 (sample SAMEA3541587, study PRJEB24748) | human gut metagenome | biome: human gut; feature: human-associated habitat; material: faeces | place: China | collected 2012 | reverse complement strand
AATTCACATCCGGAGACCTTACATCGAGACATGCCACCGCATGCTCCGGGAGTTCATGGATTTTGTCAATGTTTTTACAACATCTATGTGCTGATAGTACCACTTGTAAAGTCCTGTCGGAATCGGTATAATATAGGTAATTGGGAGGTAAAAATATGCTGCTTACATTAGTACCGCTTTTTGATGAAAATATGGCCGTATGTGCCTATTCCTTTTTTACTCAGAGAGAAAATTACCTGTTGAATCCGCTGCTGCTTGGGACAGCACAATTTGATGGGGCATCACAGATCACCGGATTGGAATTGATCCAAAAGATGGGAATCGATACATTGTCTCAGGGAAAAGAGATTTTTGTACCGATCACCAATATTTCTATTTTTGCGGATATTACGGAGCAGTGCGATGCACCTCATGAAAAAATCGTACTTTTGATCGATAATACCATTCCGCCGATTGAAATGTATGTCAATCGTCTGAAGGAATTGAAACAGCAAGGCTATAAACTTGCCATTCGTAAGCTTGCGGTCAGTGATTTTGAAAATTACAGAGAAGTCCTGAAGCTGATGGATTATGTCCTTCTGAATAACCGTAAAATAGCCATTGATAAAGCCAAGATTTATTTCGGGAAATTATTCCCGAATATCAGTCTGTGTGCCGGTAATATTGATACCATGGAGGACTTCGAGAGACTGAAGGAGACCGGCGGATATCGTTTCTATGAGGGTAAGTTCTATCGTGTTCCCATTACGAAGGGACAGACAGATGTGGCACCCTTGAAGGGTAACTATATTGACCTGCTGAATATTGTGAACAGCCCGGATTTTGAACTCACGACAGCGGCGGATATCATCAGCCGTGATACCGCACTCACGATCGATCTGCTGAAAATGGTTCAGCCACTGGCTGTAAATTCGGAGATTACGTCTATCCGTCATGCGGCTGCCATGCTGGGACAGCGGGAACTGAAAAAGTGGATCAACACGGCAGTAGCCAATGCTTTGTATGCGGATAAGCCGAATGAGGTCACCAGATTATCTCTGCTTCGTGCGAAATTTGCCGAGAATCTGGCGGAAGCGTTTGGCCTGAAGGCGCAGAAGGATGAATTGTTCCTGATGGGATTGTTCTCCGTGCTGGATGTGATCCTCGAGAAACCCATGGCAGAGGCTTTGAAGGTGGTCCATGTGGCTGGCGAGATCAGCAATGCACTGATCTACCGCATCGGCGTACTGGCACCGGTGTACGATTTTATGCTGCAGTATGAGACAGCCAACTGGGCGGAGGTATCCCGCCTGATGCTATTAAAGAATATTGATATGAATACAGTATATGAAGCCTATACATCGGCGTTGAAGTGGTATCGCACCGTACGTTGATTGTATTAAAAAATGTACTTGTGTTTTGTATACATTTATGTTATTTTCTTGAATGACTTGTAATTATATCCTCCGGCAGTCCAAAGGACGCCAGATGGAGGAATAGTAGCAAAGGCGCAAAAAGCGCGGAAAGGAAATTTCATATGAAAAAAAACAAGACACTTGAGATGGTACAATTGGCCGTACTCATCGCGATCATGCTGATTCTGGCGTTTACCCCGCTTGGGTATCTGCGCATCGGACCGTTAGCAATCTCCCTGATGACCATTCCCGTAGTAATCGGTGCAATGATCTTAGGACCAGCAGGCGGAGCCGTACTGGGACTGGTATTTGGACTTACCAGCTTTTACCAGTGTTTTGCAGGAGATCCTTTTGGAGCAGCGTTGGTAGCAATGAATCCGTTTTTCACTTTCCTGGTATGCATCCCTACCAGAACCCTGATGGGATGGCTGTCCGGCGTGATCTTCAAGGCACTGTGGAAGATTGACAAGACGAAGACCGTAACTTACTTCGTGACCGGTCTGCTGGGAGCATTTATGAACACTCTGTTCTTTATGTCCACTCTGATGATCTGCTTCGGTCATACCGAGTATCTGCAGAGCATGAATGCAACCGGAGCGAATCTGTTTATGTTCGCCGTAGCATTCTGTGGTATCAACGGAGCACTGGAGATGCCTATGAGCTGTGTAGTAGGTGGTGGCGTTGCGAAGGCAGTCAGCGTAGCACTGAAGAAGAATGCAGCAACAGAAGAGAAATAATCAGATTTTCCGAAAAAAAATATATAAAATATATAAACACACCCCCGGAGTATGACAGATGGTCATGCCGGGGGTTTTCCATGTGAAAATATTGATACGAATTCATGTGCCGAACTGCGTATATAGGCAGAAAGGATGGTCATTACAGCGACGCCCACATTGTCTGTAGGATATCTGCCGTGGCAGCAACATTCCCCTGGATCATGGGAGCGGATCCGCCCCCTTTTGCAGAAAGTTCCCGGCACATACGGTCTGCCAGTTCCTGGCAGTTTTTGGAAGCACTGCCTACAATAAATCGATAACCGTTTGTATCGTCTCCGGCAAAGATACCGCAGTAACCGGAATATTTTCCGGTCAGGGTATTCACAGCGTTACGTAGGGCAATGGCATCCAGTTCACCGACGAAGAGAAGCACGTGGTGTACTTCTTCCGGGGAGGGGAGTGCGTTCATCTGTACGTTCAGAAGCTCCGCCTGCAGGGCATTGGCGCGCTCTTTTTGCAGCCTTGCATCCTCTTTGGCGCGGGCAACAGCACCTGCTACTTCCGGCTGTTTCGCTGAGAGCAGAGAAGAAATTGCCCAGACAGAATCCTGTTTTTCAGTATAATCTGCCAGAGCACGGTCTCCGCAGAGAATATTGATGCGAACACCGCCTCTGTGGCTCTGCACATTTACAACTTTGATGAGACCGATCTGTCCGGTGGTATCTACATGCGGAGCACAGCAGGCACACAGATCCACGCCGGGGATCTCGACGATACGTACATTTTCCGTGAGAGCCAGCTTGCTGCGGTAGTTTAAGCTTAACAGTTCTTCGGAGGAGGGCCAGCTGATGTTGACCGGAAGATTTTTCCAGACATAAGCGTTGGCTTCCTGTTCGATGAGACGCAGCTGCTCCAGAGAGACTTCTCCGTTCATATCCAGTGTCACTTCTCTGTCGCTTAAATGGAAGCCTACGTTTTCCAGTCCGAAATGGGAGTGCAGTAAGCCGGAGATCATATGCTCACCGGAGTGCTGTTGCATGAAATCAAACCGGCGGTTCCAGTCTACATGACCGGTGACCCGGGTGCCAGCGGGAAGTTCACAGGCTGCTTTATGATATAGGATGCCCTGTTTGATGCTGACATCCAGTACTTCCTGACCGTTTAAGGTGCCTTTGTCGGCGGACTGACCGCCCTCTTCCGGGAAAAAAGCGGAAGCGTCCAGAACGATCTTGTAATATCCCTCTTCCTTGTCGGGAACACATTCCATTACCACAGCGGTGAAATCCGTCTGATGTACATCTTCATAATAGAGTTTGCGGGTTCCCAGGGAGTTCATTTGAGCATTTTCGATACGATCCATAGATGCCTGTCCAATCTGCTGTAGGAAAACAGCGTTTTGTGATAATTGAAAAATAGAAAATACATATCTATTCTATATCAGACCCAGGGGAAAAAGCAATGGAAAATGTAAGCTTTTACACAGCTTTGTCAGATTCTCCAAGGAGTATCGGGATTGCGGAGAGGTTTTTTGTAGGTTTTTATGCAGACAGGGTCTATTGCGACGCATTTTTTTTTATGATATAATAAATCGATTATGCAGATACCAGATTTAAACGGCAGAGGCCGACCGTGCTTGCACGGGGAGGCAGGTGCCGATTTAAATCGCCAAAACATGAGGATGCAGCGATTTGCGGAAGCAAATCCGCGGAATCCGAATGTTTTCAGAAGTGCGGGAGCTGCGAAGCAGCGGAGCAATTCGTGGGTATCGTAGACAATGCAGATACCCAGCGGAGCAATTTGCAGGTATTGTAGGAGACTGAGAGAAATACAAACGTCGCAAAAAGCGGCAGAATGTGAGGAAAGAATGAAGGCATTTTTGATTTTGGAAGATGGAACGGTGTTCGAAGGAACGCACATCGGTGCAGACAAAGAGATCATCAGTGAAATCGTATTTAACACATCCATGGCCGGATATCTGGAGGTCCTGACGGATCCGTCCTATGCAGGACAGGCTGTATGCATGACTTACCCCCTGATCGGTAACTATGGCATATGCAGGGATGACTGCGAGTCGGAGAGACCCTGGCCGGATGGATTCATCGTCAGAGAGCTTTCACGTATTCCCAGCAACTTCCGCTGTGACTGCACAATACAGGAATACTTAGAGGAGAACGGCGTACCCGGCATCGCCGGTATCGATACCCGTGCGCTGACCAAGATCCTGCGTGAGAAGGGTACCATGAACGGCATGATCACCACCAACGAAGCCTATGACCTGAACGAAGTACTTCCGAAACTGAAGGAGTATACCACAGGCAAGGTCGTGGAAAAGGTGACCTGCAAGGAAAAATATGTGGTAGCGCCCACCACGGAGCTGGCACAGAACGGACCTCTCTCCGGTGCAGCACGTTTTGATAAAGAAGCTTATGAAAAAGGTGTCAGAGAGCCTAAGCCGGCACTGGTAACGGAGCTGTCCGGACAGGGACTGAAGGTAGCTCTGTTAGACCTGGGAGCTAAGAGAAATATCGCCAGATCCCTGGCAGAGAGAGGCTGTGAGGTGACCGTATACCCCGCAGGAACTCCCGCGCAGGAGATCATTGATGATAATCCCGACGGTATCATGTTAAGTAACGGACCGGGAGACCCCAAGGAGTGTACCGGTGTGATCGCTGAGATCAAAAAGTTATACGATACCGAGATCCCTATTTTCGCAATCTGTCTGGGACATCAGCTGATGGCTCTGGCTACCGGCGCAGATACCCACAAAATGAAATACGGACACAGAGGAGGCAACCATCCGGTAAAGGATCTGATGACCGGAAGAGTATATATTTCCTCTCAGAACCACGGCTATGTGGTAGATACCGATAAGCTGGATCCGTCCGTAGCGGTTCCCGCATTCATCAATGTCAACGACGGTACCAACGAGGGTCTGTCCTACACCGGCAAAAACATTTTCACCGTACAGTTCCATCCGGAAGCATGTCCGGGACCCCAGGACTCCGGTTACCTGTTTGACCGGTTCATTCATATGATGAGAGGAGAGAACTAAGATGCCCAAGAATCCTAATGTAAAACGAGTAATGGTAATCGGCTCCGGTCCTATTGTCATCGGACAGGCAGCGGAATTCGACTATGCAGGTACCCAGGCCTGCCGTTCCCTGAAGGAAGAGGGAGTAGAGGTAATCCTGGTGAACTCCAATCCTGCGACCATCATGACCGATAAAGATATCGCAGATAAGGTATATATTGAGCCCCTGAATGTAAAGGTTCTGGAGCAGATCATTATAAAGGAAAAGCCCGACAGCATTCTCCCCACCCTGGGAGGACAGGCTGGACTGAACCTTGGTATGGAGCTGGAGGAGTCCGGTTTCCTGGCAGCTCACAATGTAAAGCTGTTAGGTACTACCGCAGCTACCATCCGTAATGCGGAAGGCCGTCAGGAGTTCAAGGATCTGATGGAGCGTATCGGCGAACCCTGTGCAGCATCCAAGGTCGTTGAGAACGTGGAAGACGGTGTGGAATTCACCAACACCATCGGCTATCCCGTGGTACTGCGTCCTGCTTATACCTTGGGCGGTTCCGGCGGCGGTATCGCACACAATCAGGTAGAGCTGGAAGAGATCCTGGAGAACGGTTTACGTCTGTCCCGTGTAGGACAGGTACTGGTAGAGCGTTGTATCGCGGGATGGAAAGAGATCGAGTACGAAGTAATGCGTGACAGCGCAGGCAACTGCATCACCGTATGTAACATGGAGAACATCGATCCCGTCGGCGTGCATACCGGAGACAGTATCGTAGTAGCGCCTTCCCAGACCCTGAGCGACAAGGAGTACCAGATGTTACGTACTTCCGCTCTGAAGATCATCAACGAACTGCAGATCACCGGTGGATGTAACGTACAGTTTGCACTGCATCCCACCAGCTTTGAATATTGTGTTATCGAGGTAAATCCCCGTGTCAGCCGTTCTTCCGCACTGGCAAGTAAGGCGACCGGCTACCCCATTGCAAAGGTAGCAGCGAAGATCGCACTGGGCTTTACTCTGGATGAGATCAAAAATGCCATTACCCACAAGACCTATGCCAGCTTCGAGCCGACACTGGATTACTGTGTAGTAAAGATCCCCAGACTGCCTTTCGATAAATTTATCACTGCAAAACGTACTCTGACCACACAGATGAAGGCAACCGGTGAGGTTATGAGTATCTGCAATAACTTCGAGGGAGCACTGATGAAGGCCATCCGTTCCCTGGAGCAGCATGTGGACTGCCTGCGTAGCTATGATTTCAGCGCACTGTCCGTAGAAGAACTGTTAGAGCGTCTGAAGATCGTGGATGACCAGAGAATCTATGTGATCGCTGAAGCAATCCGTAAGGGTATCAGTTATGAACAGATTCACGACATTACAAAGATCGACCTGTGGTTCATTGACAAGATCGCCATTCTGACCGAGATGGAGCATGCACTGGAGACACAGCCTCTGACAGTGGAACTGCTGAAGGAAGCCAAGAGAATCGAGTTCCCGGATAACGTCATCGCAAGACTGACCGGCAAGACCGAGCAAGAGATCAAGAAGATGCGTTATGACAACGGCATTAAGGCTGTTTACAAGATGGTAGACACCTGTGCCGCAGAGTTTGCAGCATCCACTCCTTATTATTACTCCGTATTCGGCGGCGAGTGCGAAGCCAAGGAGACCACCGGACGCAAGAAAGTCCTGGTACTGGGTTCCGGTCCTATCCGTATCGGACAGGGTATCGAGTTCGACTATTGTTCCGTACATGCTACCTGGGCATTTTCCAAGGCAGGCTATGAGACCATTATCATCAACAACAACCCGGAGACTGTAAGTACCGACTTCGATATTGCGGACAAGCTGTATTTCGAGCCTTTGACTCCGGAAGATGTGGAATCTATCGTAAATATTGAGCATCCCGATGGTGCTGTGGTACAGTTCGGCGGACAGACCGCTATCAAGCTTACCGAGAGCCTGATGAAGATGGGCGTGCCCATCTTAGGTACCAAGGCGGAGGATGTAGATGCCGCTGAGGACAGAGAACTGTTCGACAAGATTCTGGAAGAGACCGAGATTCCCCGTGCAGCCGGCGGTACCGTATACACCGCAGAGGAAGCTAAGGCGGTTGCTAACAGACTGGGCTATCCCGTACTGGTGCGTCCTTCCTATGTATTGGGCGGACAGGGCATGCAGATCGCTATCTCCGATGAAGAGATCGAAGAATTCATGGAGATCATCAACCGTATCGCACAGGATCACCCGATCCTGGTAGATAAGTATTTACAGGGTAAGGAGATCGAGGTCGATGCTGTATGCGACGGTACTGATATCCTGATCCCCGGTATCATGGAGCATATCGAGAGAACCGGTATCCACTCCGGAGACAGTATCTCCGTATATCCGGCTCCGACCATTGATAAAGTAGTAAAAGAGAAGATTGCAGAGTACACCAGAAGACTGGCAAAGGCACTGCATGTCAAGGGACTGATCAATATCCAGTTCATTGCTATCGGTGACGAGGTATATGTCATTGAGGTTAACCCCCGCTCTTCCCGTACCGTACCTTATATCAGCAAGGTAACCGGTATTCCTATCGTGGATCTGGCGACCGAAGTGATCATCGGCAAGACCATCCGTGAGCTTGGCTATGAGCCCGGCTTACAGCCCGAGGCAGAGTATTTTGCCATCAAGATGCCCGTATTCTCCTTCGAGAAGATCCGTGGTGCCGAGATCAGCTTAGGACCGGAGATGAAGTCTACCGGTGAGTGTCTGGGTATTGCCAAGACCTTCAATGAGGCTCTGTACAAGGCATTCCTGGGAGCAGGCGTAGAACTGCCCAAGTATAAGAACATGATCATCACCGTGAAGGATGCGGATAAGGGTGAAGCCATTGAAGTCGGAAGACGCTTCGAAAAGCTGGGATACACCATTTATGCTACCAGAAGTACCGCAGCTGCTCTGAATGAAGCAGGTGTGAAGGCGAGAAAGGTCAACAAGATCTCTCAGGAATCCCCGACCGTGATGGATCTGATCCTGGGACACAAGATCGACCTTGTCATCGATACCCCTACCCAGGGTCGCGACAAGACCAGAGACGGCTTCCTGATCCGTCGTACCGCTATCGAGACCGGTATCTACTGCATCACCGCAATGGACACCGCCAATGCTCTCGTGACCAGCATGGAGCATATGAACGATTGTAAGGAACTGACACTAGTGGATATTGCACAGCTGTAAAAATATAAAAAATGGAATTGAGCAGGAGGGAATATTTAATAAATTTTCTCTCCTGCTTGATTTATGTCAAAAAGAGAAGAACGCTGACTGCAAAAGTGTAAATCCGAAAATAAAATCCGTAAGTGCGGCATATAATAGGCGTATGGTAAATATTGTATGATCGCAAGCCTGTATCCCGCAGGCGGATTGGAGTCTCATGTTAGAAGAACATTATCCTTTTGTCGCACAGCCCCTGCCCTACGAATATGATGCCCTGCTTCCGGTACTGGATGAGGAGACACTGCATTTTCACCATGATAAGCATTATCAGACCTATGTGGACAAGCTGAATGCAATTCTCGCGGATTATCCTCAGTTACAGCAAATGACCTTGACGGAACTGCTCACTTCGGAGGATAATAAACTTGCATCCTTGCAGGAGGAAGCCCGGGAAAGCATTCACAATAACGGAGGCGGCGTATACAACCATCAGCTGTATTTTGACAGCATGCGAAGCCCTGTGGGGCAGGAACCCTGCGGAACATTGGAAGAGGCACTGATCCGTGATTTCGGATCGGTGAGACAATGGAAAGAGCAGATGTCGCAGAGTGCCATAGGAGTATTCGGTTCCGGATGGGCGTGGCTTGTAAGTGATCAGGACGGTACCCTTATGATCCTGACCACAGCGAACCAGGATGTGCCGGATCTGAGATTGTATACACCGATATTGCTGATAGATGTGTGGGAACATGCCTATTATTTACAGTACCGAAACCGCAGACCGGATTATGTGGTGGGGTGGCATAAGCTCATCCACTGGAAAAAGGCGGAGAGACGTTATGAACAGGTGCTCTGCAGACGGGAAAGAGGAAATGAAAATGGAGAACAGACCGATCATAAAAAAAGAACAGGTAGAGACCGTCTATGACAGCAGATTCATCAAGGTATTTGATCTGCAATATGAGCCGGGAAAACATTATTTTGATGCCACCAGAAGAAGCGTTGAGAATCTGGCGGCAGTAAAAAATGACGAAGAATTTAAACAGATGCTGCCGGATGCGGTGAGCTGTGTCGTAATTCTAAAAATCAGCGGACAGGAGCCGAGACTCTGCCTGAGCCGTGAGTATCGCTATCCTGCAGGACAGTTCCTGTTAAGCGTTCCGGCAGGACTGTTGGACCCGGAGGATGCGGCACAGGAAAATCCGGTGTTTCATGCAGCCATCCGGGAATTGCGGGAAGAGACCGGCATTACACTGGAAGAAAGTGACAGCATCCGTCTGGTGAATCCCCTGGTATTCAGTACCCCGGGCATGACGGACGAGAGCAATGCACTGGTGCAGATCACTCTGAACAGGGAAGAAATGCCGAAGGTAAGCCAGGATGGTGCCGTTGGCACGGAATGTTTTGACGGCTTTTTATTGTTGACCAGAGAAGAAGCACAGAAAATCCTAAAAGACGGCGTGGACGATCAGGGACTTTTCTATCCCTTATATACCTGGGCGGCACTGATGTGCTTCGTGACAGGAATGTGGGAATAAGGGAACCTATCCCCGGAGCGTTATCACCGTGTGGAAGGTCAGAGTAGCATCGTTATAGTACATTTGGATATCCCCGTGGTATTTTTCGCAGATCTTGCGGATGCTTTTCAGCCCGAAGCCGTGAGAACGCTTATCCGCTTTGGTAGTGGCTGGATCTGCCACATCATTTTTAAAAGGGTTTACGCGGCAGGAATTGACCACTGTGATCAGAACAAAAGGTGTATTTTCCCGCTTGCTGCCATTAACTTCGATATAAGCGTCGGGAACTTTCCCGGCAGCTTCCATGGCATTATCCAGCAAATTGCAAAAAAGAGAAGTAAGGTCACTGTCCGGCAGAAAATGCAGTACACCACTGCGGATGTCAGCGGTAAAACTGATTCCCTGTTCAGTACACTGCCGCCTGTACCTTGCCATAATGGCGTTCAGAAGTTCGTTGTCGCAGATGCGGGCGGACTCTTTGAAATCCGAAGAGAGAAGCAGTTCGTTAATATAGGCGTTGACTTTGTCCGGGGCATTCTGGTCGTTCAGAGATGCAATGGATTGCAAATGCTTCTTAATATCATGAATGAGAATTGCCTGGTTTTCGCTCTGCGAAAGCAGCATCTTATAATATTCCGTAAAATCTGTTTCCTTCTGCAGTAACAGCTGCACCTCTGTATATTTCCGATTTTTTTCCCGATTGTACTGATTGATTCCAAATACCAGCAGATTCATAAGTAACAGGAAAAAGGCACTGAGAGAGATCATCCGGTTCGTCCCGGGAGTCAATGTATACTGATCACCCATTCCCACAAAAGTAAGCATGATGAATATCGATGTGACGGGAATGATCATCAGCAGCACAACAGAACTATCGTAAGGATCTGTAGTTTTCCGCCGACTTTTGAACAAATGCGTAATCAGATAAATGACTGCAAAAAAAGAAATCTTGCTGCACAGGATAAAAAGAAGGGTATTGTGGAAAGAACCCATCTGCATATAAAAATGGGGAGCGGTCCGGGCGATGATGCTATATACGATCAGCTCGCACATTCCCATGACAGCAGCAAGCAATGCGGAATGGAAGGCAGCTGCGCGCCATTTGACATCGTATTGTGTGACCAGAAACAGAAAATTAGTAAACAGATACAAAAGCATATTCAGCCATTTGATGTTAAAAAAGGCTACGGCACACAGGCAGGTATACAAAAGGCTCAGCACGACAAGCCTGTCGGACAGGGGGCGTTTCGGAGAAAATAGTCGGCTGGCATATTGCAGGAGAATGATGGCTTCCACCAGAAATGCAAAAATAATAGAAAAAATACTTTCCATAACTTACCTCGTACTTTCTAAATAGAGAAGATAAGCTTTCTTAAAGGCGCTGTATTTCCGTTTCGTCAGATAAGCGTCAAACTGACTGTTCGCCAGATGCACCAGCATACGGTCGAAGTCGGTAATGTGCTCATAGTTGACAATAAAACTCCGGTGCGTCTGAAAAAAGCGGTTGGAAGGCAGCAGCTCCAGCCAGTATGGCATGGTATGGATGGCTTCAAAGTCCTGCGTTGTGGTGTGGACGATCACTTTTTTCCCCTGTGCCTCCACCATAATGATAGAAGAGACCGGAAGAACGTGTACGCCCTGCCTGGTCTCAATAGGCACCTTCACCAGTCTGGAATGATACAGATCCAGAGCGTCCTTCAGATTCCGGAACAGACGCTGCCTGTCTATGGGCTTGGACAGATAACGGAATACATGGAACCGCATGGCTTCATCCAGATATTCGGAATAAGAAGTAATAATAAAAATGATAATATCTTTATCTTTCTTTTTCAGTTCGTTTCCTACATAGATTCCGTCAAGCCCCGGCATCTCGATATCGAGAAAAAGGATATCCTTGTCTCCCAGATCCGCAAGCAGGGACTCCCCGTCTGAAAAGCAGACGATCTCCGGACAGCTCAGGTGCAGATGACTGAAATAGCTTTTCAGATATTTTTGCAGTTTTTCTACGATCAGTAAATCGTCATCGCAAATAAGAATACGCATGTTATACTCTCCATTCATTGATGCCTACGGATTGTTTCGTGCTACGCACTCCCACAATCCTACCCTATATTCGCATATCGTGGGATTATCATCCCACTTTTATGCT
>OGXA01002772.1_pt1 | contig 12014 bp, 10 predicted proteins | sample 1576171 | NCBI WGS metagenome assembly OGXA01 (sample SAMEA3541587, study PRJEB24748) | human gut metagenome | biome: human gut; feature: human-associated habitat; material: faeces | place: China | collected 2012 | reverse complement strand
TGCGCCGTGCGCTTTCGTAAATCTCCTGCACGGTAGAGCGGGAAATGTCCATTTGTGCGGCACATTGCTCGTGGGTTTTCTGCTCCAGGTCAACCAGCCGAATGACCTCGTACTCGTCCAGCGTCAGCAGGATCGGCTCGGCATCCCCGCATCCGTTGGGGCAGAAGGTATCAACCTGTGGTACGCCACAAATCCGGCGGCACCGTAGCGGTCTTGGCATGGACACGCCTCCTTTATTTCCGGTATATGCCGATTATAACGCTTGGGGCAGAAAAAAGCAATCTTCTTTTCAAAAGCCGCTGCGATTTCCGTCCTCATATAGATACGGACTGATATTCGGAATCGAAAGCTACGTGTGAGCCATGTTCGTATTCTCAGATCATCTGCATTTGACAGAGCTTCGCAGGGCAAGATGAATTTGCTTGGATTCCTTATGGGTTTAGTTTCCATACAAGCCGTTCACGGGTGGTTGTCCACTTATGAACGGCTTGTAACTTCTCCCCCCTACGGCATATTATGCCAGCGCAGGCAGGGCCACCCGCAACCCAATCCCGGCAAATCCGTATCTATGGGCAGACGAAGCTGTAAAGCACATTCTTGAAAATAGGCCGTACACCGGGTGCGCGGTAAACTTCAAAAGTACAACGGTCAGCTTCAAGGTTCACAAGAAGATCTACAACCCCGTAGAGGAGCAGCAAATCATTCCGAATATGCAGGAGCCGATCATCTCCGAGGAACTGTTTGACCGTGTACAGGAGACCCGCCAAAACCCGCAGCAGTTCAAATTTTCTGCATAAAGCAGAACACGGTGCAGCCCCTTTTCAGAGGCTGCACCGTATCCTGCATAAAACCCTCGTTATCCGCCCGTCACAAATCTCTGACTGGCTTTTTTACATTTTCTTATGATTTCGACTACCGACAGCGCCACATGGTGGCGCACGCAAGGCTCCTTTTTCACGGCGATCTGCCGCTTCTCAGTTCTTCAGGCTCTGCAGCGGAGCGGGGATGCGGCCGCCACGGGCGATGAAATCTGTGCTGGCGGCTTCATGGACCGGCATCACCGGCGCAGAACCCAACAGGCCGCCCAGTTCCACCATGTCACCCACATCCTTCCCCTCCACGGGGATGATACGGACAGCGGTGGTCTTGCTGTTGACCATGCCCACCGCCGCCTCGTCAGCGATGATGGCGGAGATGGTCTCGGCAGTGGTGCTGCCGGGCACGGCGATCATATCCAGCCCCACGGAGCATACGCAGGTCATGGCCTCCAGCTTATCCAGCGTCAGGGTACCGTCCAGAGCGGCGGCGATCATGCCCTCGTCCTCCGACACCGGGATAAAGGCGCCGGACAGTCCGCCCACATGAGAGGACGCCATGACGCCGCCCTTCTTCACGGCGTCGTTCAGCAGCGCCAGCGCCGCCGTGGTGCCGTGGGTGCCGCAGACGGACAGCCCCATCTCCTCCAGGATCCGGGCCACGCTGTCTCCGATGGCGGGGGTGGGCGCCAGAGACAGATCCACAATGCCAAAGGGAGTATCCAGCCGCCGGGAGGCCTCGGTGGCCACCATCTGACCCACACGGGTGATCTGGAAGGCCGTCTTTTTGATGGTCTCCGCCACCACGTCAAAGGGCTGGTCCTTGCAGGACCGCAAGGCGTGGTGTACCACGCCGGGGCCGGAGACGCCCACATTGATGACGCTGTCGGCCTCACCCACCCCATGGAAGGCCCCTGCCATAAAGGGGTTATCCTCCACGGCGTTGCAGAACACCACCAGCTTGGCGCAGCCCAGCCCGTCGGTGTCACGGGTCAGATGGGCCGTCTCCTTGATGATGCGGCCCATGCGGGCCACGGCGTCCATGTTGATGCCCGCCTTGGTGGAGCCCACGTTGACACTGGAGCAGACGATATCCGTCTCCGCCAGTGCCTGTGGAATGGCCCGCAGCAGCAGCTCGTCGCCGTGGGCAAAGCCCTTCTGCACCAGCGCCGAGTAGCCGCCGATGAAGTCCACGCCGCAGGTCTTGGCGGCCCGGTCCATAGCGTGGGCAAAGGGAACGTAGTCCTCCGTGTTGCAGCCGCCGGCCACCAGCGCCATGGGGGTCACGGAGATGCGCTTGTTGACGATGGGAATACCGAACTCCCCCTGGATCTCCTCGCCAGTCCGCACCAGATGCTGCGCCCGGCGGCAGATCTTATCATAGATCTTCTCGCAGCAGCGCTTGGGATCCTCACTGACGCAGTCCAGCAGGGAGATACCCATGGTGATGGTGCGGATATCCAGATGGCGCTTATCGATCATGTCGATGGTATCAAAAATGTGATGTATACTCAGCATGGCTCCCCCTCTTACAGCTTGTGCATTGCGTCGAAGATGTCCTCCCGCTGGATACGCAGAGACAGATCACGGGCCTCGCCGTAGGCGATGATGTCGGTCCGCAGCTGCTCGAAGGAGCCCCGGCACCCTGCCAGATCCACCACCATCATCATGGTAAAGCACCCCTCCATGATGGTCTGGCTGATCTCCAGCACGTTGACCCCATGCTGGGCCAGTGTGCCGCACACACCGGCAATGATGCCCACCTGATCTTTTCCTACCACGGTCACGATGGCTTTCATATTTTTCCACTCCGTTCTGTAATTCTTCCGTCAGCTTGACATTTCTCTGTCCAGTGGACAGAGATCTGACGCTTTCCTGACGCATTATTATACCGGATTTTTCCCGGACTGACAAGCGTTTTTCCCAAATTGGATGCTCTCCGTCACGACCGGTAAAGTCCCCCGGCCGGATGTCCATCCGGCCGGGGGACTGATTCGATTTTACGTCAATACGCCTGACCGGATATTTTACATTGGCAGCTTCCCCTACACGCCCAGACGGGTCCAGAGTCGGTCGTACAGGCGCAGGGTCTCAGCGGGGAGATTCTCATAGATCTCACAGCGACGGAGCACCTCCTCCGAGGGGGCCATGATCTCGTAGATCTCCGGGTCCAGCGGTTCCTCGTTGACCTCCTCATAGTAGGCCGGGTACTCCTCCAGCGCCTCACCGTTGGGGGAGGCATACCAGATGTAGTCCATGTTGGCCAGATTGGCCTTTGTAGAGGCGATGAAGTTGATCCACTCCTCCGCCTCGGACATATGCTGGCTGCTCTTCAGGATACACATGGCATCCACAAACCAGTTGCTGCCCTCCTCCGGGACAACGAAGGCCAGATCCTCATTATTCTCCAGCATGGTCAGGTAGTCGCCGGCATAGTACATGGCCACGGCGGCATTGCCGCCCTCCATCTTCTGGAACACCTCATCCATAACGAAGGCCTGATACACGCCGCTGTCCTTGGCCTGCTTCAGCAGGGCGAAGGCCTCCTCCAGCTGGCTCTCGTCGGTGGTATTGATGCTGTATCCCAGATACAGCAGGGCCGCCGCCAGAGCGTCACGGGAGTTGTTGATCATCAGCACCTGTCCGGCGTACTGGGGGTCGAACATGGCGCTCCAGCTGGTGATGGGCTGAGAGACCATGGTGGTGTTGTAGATGATGCCCAGCGTACCCCAGGTATAGGGAACGGTGTACTTGTTCTCCGGGTCGTAGCTGAGGTTCTTATAGGTATCGGCAATGAGGTCAAAGTTGGGGATGTGGCTGTAATCCAACTCCGCCAGCATATCCTCGTCAATGAGCCGGGCGATCATATAGTCCGAGGGGACGATGACATCGAAGTCGGCGCCGCCCATTTTGATGAGGGAGTACAGAGCCTCGTTGCTCTCCGCCGTCTGGTAGTTGACCCGGATGCCGGTCTCCTCCTCAAACTGGGTGATGAGACTCTCGTCGATATACTCGCCCCAGGAGCACACGTTCACCACCCGGTCGGACCGGGCGGAGCGGCCGGTGACGATCAGCGTCACCACCAGCACGCAGGCTGCCAGTCCCGCCCCCACACGACGCAGGGTCTTATGGAGCTTGCTGCGGTTGGGGTGGGGGGCCGCTGGGGCGGTGTGGTGCTCCGCCTTCAGGCGGTGGTCGGCACGGCTCTCCCGCAGGTTCACGACGGCCAGCAGCACCAGCACCGTCACGAACAGCAGGGTGGAGATGGCGTTGATCTCCGGGCTGACCCGCTTCTTGGTCATGCCGTAGATGGTCATGGCCAGCGTGGAGGAGCTGGTACCGGCGGTGAAGTAGCTGATGATGAAGTCATCCACAGACATGGTGAAGGCCGTCAGAGCGCCGGAGACGATACCGGGCTTGATCTCCGGGATCACCACACGCCAGAAGGCCTGCATCCACGTGCAGCCCAGATCCTGCGCCGCATCGATGAGGTTGCGGTCCATCTGCCGCAGCTTGGGCCCCACGGACAAAATCACATAGGGGATATTGAAGCAGATATGGGCGATCAGCAGTGTGCCGAAGCCCATGGTCAGGCGCTCCGGCAGCACCACCAAAGACTGCCACGAATTCATCCACCCGGCGAAAGCGCCCCAGCCGTTGAAGAACACCACGAACAGCAGGCACAGGCTGACGCCGGTGACGATATCCGCATTCATCATGGGGATGTTGTTGACGGCGTTCACCGCCGCACGACGGCGGCGGCTCATGGCGTACAGGCCGATGGCGGCGAAGGTGCCGGCGATGGACGCCACGATGGTGGACAGCAGCGACACCAGCAGCGTGGTATAGACGCTGTTCATAATGAGCCGGTTGGAGAGAAGGGACTCGTACCACTTCAGGGAGAAGCCCTTCCACACGCTGGAGCTGGTGCCGGCGTTGAAGGAAAAGACGATCAGGATGATGATGGGGGCATAGAGAAACAGGAACACCAGCGCCATCAGCAGCCGGTCGCCAAAGCGATTCTGGGTGCGGCTCATAGCTTCACCGCCTGTTCCTCGCCCTCACCGAAGCGATTCATCACCAGCATACACACCAGCACGATAATCATCATCACCAGCGAAATGGCAGCGCCCAGCTGGGGGTTATAGGCGCCCCCCAGAAACTGCCGCTCAATGAGGTCGCCCAGCAGCAGCTCCGTGCCGCCGCCCAGCATCCGGCTGATGGCGAAGGTGGACACCGACGGCACGAACACCATGGTGATGCCCGACACCACGCCCGGCAGGGACAGGGGCAGGATCACCCGGCGGAACACCGTCAGGCTGCCGGCCCCCAGATCACGGGCGGCCTCCAGCAGGGAGTGGTCCAGCTTGATGATGACGGAATAGATGGGCAGGATCATGAAGGGCAGATAGTTATACACCATGCCCAGCACCACGGCCCCCTGGGTATTCATCATGGGGAAATACTCCAAGTTGGTGCCAAAGATGTGGTTATAGAGGCTGATAAGGCCGATCTTCTGGAACAGCTGGTTCAAAAGACCGTTGTTTTCCAGAATGGTCATCCACGAATAGGTCCGCAGCAGGAAGTTCATCCACATGGGCAGCATAATGAGCACCATGGCCGTCCGCTGAAAGGAGGCGCCCTCCCGGCTCATGAGATAGGACACCGGGTAGCCGATGATCAGACAGATCACCGTGGCGATGATGGCCAGCTTGAAGGAACGGAGGAACACCTCCGTATAGCCCCCCATCTGCACGAAGTTATCCAGCGTAAAGCCGCCGTCGGCGGAAGAAAAGGCGTAGACCACCATAATGACAATGGGGGCCACCACGAAGATCGCCATCCACACTTCATAGGGTACGGCGAACCGGGAGAGCTTATTCTTCATCCCCGCTCTCCTCCTCGTCCGTCTCCAGAGAGGCGTCCGCCAGCTCCTCATACTCCTCGGAGTAGGAGCTGTAATCTCCGAACTGGCCGGAGTATTCGCTCTTTTTCATGATGTGGAAGCCGTCGGGATCGATCTTCACGCCGATGCGGGCGCCCTCCGGGGAGTGATCCGTGGTCTGAATGAGCCACTTGAAGCCCCGGAAGTCCACAATGATATCGTACTGCATCCCCTTGAAGGTGACGCTGGTGACGGTACCCACCAGCTGCCCCTGCTCCACGGGGACGATGTCGATGTCCTCCGGACGGATGACCACGTCCACCGGCTCGTTGGGGGCGAAGCCGCCGTCCACGCAGGGAAACTCCCGGCCATACATCTTCACTACCTTGTCCCGGACCATGACGCCGTTCAAAATATTGCTCTCACCGATAAAATCCGCCACGAAGGCGTTCTTCGGCTCGTTGTAGATATCCTCCGGGGTGCCGATCTGCTGGATACGGCCCTTGTCCATCACCACCACGGTGTCGGACATGGTCAGGGCCTCCTCCTGATCGTGGGTAACGTATACAAAGGTAATGCCCATCTGCTGCTGGATCCGTTTCAGCTCGATCTGCATATCCTTCCGCAGGCGCAGGTCCAAGGCACCCAGCGGCTCGTCCAACAGCAGCACCTTGGGCCGGTTCACCAGCGCACGGGCAATGGCCACACGCTGCTGCTGGCCGCCGGAGAGCTGATGGATCCTCCGGTGCTCAAAGCCCTTCAGGCTCACCACGCCCAGCATCTCTGTCACCCGCTGCTCGATCTCGTCGGCAGGCACCTTGGCGATCCGCAAGCCAAAGGCGATGTTTTCAAAGACATCTAGATGGGGAAACAGGGCATACTTCTGAAAGACGGTGTTGATCTGCCGCTTATGCGGCGGAACGTCATTGATCCTCACACCGTCAAAGGTGACGTCTCCCGACGTGGGCGTCGTGAAGCCGCCAATGATCCGCAGCGTCGTGGTCTTGCCACAGCCGCTGGGGCCAAGCAGTGTGAGGAATTCGGAATCGTTGATATACAGATTGATGTGATCGAGAACCAGCTCGTCGTCAAACGCCATGCAGAGGTCCCGCAGGCGAATCAACTCTTTGGACATTTATCCTCCCCCGTTCGTTAAATAATATCTACCTCTTTTCTCTGTTCAAAGGGAGGCCTTGCGGATAGGCCTGATATCTCTCGTTGAAATTTGGCAGATTCACTATATATAAAAAGCGAAGAAATGTCAATGAATATTTTTCCCTGTTTAAGGAAAATTCTGCACGGTGGAGAATTTTACTCGTTTTTGCCGGAGATTTCCGGGGAATGGCAGAAAAAAGCCCCGGCTGCGCCGGGCAGCCGGGGCGGCGGTCAGCCGAAGTATTTTTCCCGGAAGGGGACGCTATCCACCTGAAAGCTGCGGCCCCGGAGGTAATTCAGCAGGCCGGCGTCCGTGGGAAAGTCGAAGGTCAGGCGGTAGGAATACAGAGCCTGCCGGGTCTCGCCGTAGCGGCGGTTCACCTGCCCGTCGCCGTACTTGCCGTCCCCCAGCAGGGGGCAGCCCAAGTCCGCCATGGTGGCACGGATCTGGTGGGTGCGGCCCGTCAGCAGCTCCACCTCCAGCAGGGACAGCTCCCCACGGGTCTCCAGCGTCCGGTAGCGGGTGACGGCGGTCTTGCCGCCGGGGACGGGCCTGTGGTATACGGCCACCTGCTTTTTCTTCTCGTCCTTCAGCAGGAAGCAGGATACCTCCCCCTGCGGCGGCCGGGGCGTCCCCACGGTGATGCAGAGGTAGCGTTTGTCGATCTCCCGATCCCGGATCTTCTGGTTGATGATCCGCAGGGTCTCGGCGTTTTTGGCGGCGATGACGATGCCGCCGGTGTTGCGGTCGATGCGGTTGCACAGCGCCGGGGTGAAGGCGTTCTCCCACCGGGGGTTCCATTCCCGCTTCTGGTAGAGGTATGCCTGAATGTGGTTGATGAGGGTGTTGACCTTCTCCGTCTCGTCGGCGTGGACCACCAGACCGGGGCGCTTGTTCAGCAGCATCAGATTCTCGTCCTCGTAGACGATATCCAGGCTGGGGCGGAACAGGGTGAGGAACAGGTTATCCTCCCTGGGCTTGTCGAAGAACTCGTCGTTGATGTATAATTGCAGCACGTCCCCCTCCTGCAGGCGCTGGTCCCGCTGGGCCCGGCCTCCGTTGACCTTGATGCGCTTGAGGCGGATATACTTTTGCAGCAGGGCCGGCGGCAGCAGCGGCAGGGCCTTGGAGACGAAGCGATCCACCCGCTGTCCGGCGTCATTTTTCCCGATGGTCAGCTCCCGCATGGCGTGTTTCCTCCTTTGATGGATGCTGTTTAAGGCTATTGTACCTGATTTTCGGAAATTGTCAAAATATTTCGCAGAAAATGTTTGACAAGCCGGGTGCAATCCTCTATAATACTATTCGTGTCATTAAGAGGTGTACTATGCGATTGAATGTAAACCGACTGCTGCATACCCCCGACGCCAGTCAGGAGGTCCGGTTTGAGATGGATCTGTCTCAGCTGGATTTCGGCGGCGCTGCGCCCATTATCCGTCCGGTCACTGTGGAAGGCCGTATTCGGAATCAGGCCGGGGTTCTGCTGTGCCAGCTGGAGATGCATACGACGCTGCACTGCGTGTGTGACCGGTGCATGGAGGAGTTCGATGCGCCCAAGTCCGTTTCTTACTCGTGCGTTCTGGCCGAGGAGAAGCAGGAGGAGGACAGCGACGAGATCATCCTGCTGGAGCACGACGAGGTGGATCTGGCGGAATTGGCCAGAGATGCGTTCATTCTCGACATGGACACGAAAACTCTTTGCTCCGAGGACTGTAAGGGTCTTTGCCCCGGCTGCGGCGTGAACCTCAACCGGGAGCCCTGCCGCTGTAAAAAGCAGGTGGATCCGAGGCTTGCCAAGCTGGCCAGTCTCCTGCAGGAGAAGGAGTAAAGCGCTCTCTATACTATCAATTACTGCTCAGGCAGTTAAGACCAAGGAGGTGTCAACATGGCAGTACCCAAGGGAAAAGTATCCAAGCAAAGACGCAACAAGAGACGCAGCTCCGTGTGGAAGCTGGCGACTCCCGGTCTGGTGGCCTGCACCAAGTGCGGTGCGCTGCATCTGCCTCACAGAATGTGCCCGGAGTGCGGTACCTACAATGGCCGTGAGGTCAAGCAGGTCAAGTCCGTGGCCGCTGGCAAATAATGATCGTGTGTCCTTGACAGGCGGGAAGCATGGCTTTCCGCCTGCTTTTCTTTTTGCAGGGAAGGTCTGTATGTATGGTGCCTGCTTCGGCGGGATATCATGGTCGGTGCCGCAGCATCATGCCGGTGCGATATCACAGCAGAAAGGCACTGCGGGATGGACGATCTGGGATGCGGCGGTGAAAAAACTTCCGCCATACGCAGAACGCAAGGCGCAAGCTTCATAACGAATCAAGCGCAGGGGAGACGAGCCGTCTCTCCTGCGCTTTATTTTACTCCATCTCGTCCAGCGTCAGCCGGAAGCTGGGGAGGAAATGCTCCCGGAAATAGGTCAGCTCCGGCAGATGGAAATCGTCCAGCGCCTGCTCTGTCTGCTCCGCCGCCCGGCGGAACTCCAGATTCCCGGCCTTCAGCTCCTCCAGACATTTGATGTGGGCGGACAGCTTGTCCGCCGCCTTCACCAACTCCTCCACCTCCGGGTCTGTGGGGGTCAGGGCCTCGGCAAAGTCCGGCTGCAGCTCCGGCGGCAGCATCCCCACCAGCTTGCCGCAGGCGATGTGCTCCACCTGCTTATAGGCATCCCGGATGGCGGGATTGTAGTACTTGATGGGGGTAGGCAGATCCCCGGTGAGGATCTCGCTGGCGTCGTGGTACAGGGCCGCCACCGCCACCGTGCCGGGGTCCACCTGACCGCCGAAGCAGCGGTTGCGGATCACCGCCAGCGCATGGGCCAGCACCGCCACCTGATGGCTGTGCTCCTGAATGTTCTCCGGCTGGCTGTTACGCATCAGCGCCCAGCGGGAGATGAACCGCATCCGGGACGTATAGGCAAAAAAGTGTTCCATGTTATGTCACCTCTCCCATCAGGATATCGTTTACTACGCCTGTGATCTTCACATGACGAACGGTGTTATGGTAATCCTCCTGTGTCTGCACCTCCACCGGCATATAGTTGGGGGCATGACCGGCGGCGCAGCCGTCCTTGCGCTGCTCGAAGAGCACGGGATAGGTCTGGCCCACACAGCCCTGCAGATAGGCACGGTGCAGCTCCGCCGCCACCGCCGCCGCACGGGCGGCACGCTCCTCCTTCACCGGGCCGGGGACCTGCTCCATCTCCGCCGCCTTCGTGCCGGGGCGGATGGAGTAGGGGAAGATGTGCATCTGGGCAAAGTCGCAGCGGCGCAGGAAGGCCAGCGTCTGGGAAAATTCCTCCTCCGTCTCGCCGGGGAAGCCGCAAATCAGGTCCGTGGTGATGGCGGGCCGGGGAAAGTACTGCCGCAGCAGGGTCACAGACCGGAGGAACCGGGCGGTGTCGTACCGGCGATTCATGCGCCGCAGGGTGGCGTCGCAGCCGGACTGCATGGACAGGTGGAACTGGGGGCAGAGGTTGGGGAGCCGGGCGGCCCGGCGGCAGAAATCCTCCGTCACGGTGCGGGGCTCCAGACTGCCCAGCCGCAGACGCATCTCTCCCGCCGCCTGCGACACCGCCTCCAGCAGGTCGATGAGGCCGCGGCCGTCCTTGAAGTCCTGACCCCAAGAGGAGATCTCGATGCCGGTAAAGACCACCTCCCGGTAGCCCTCCCGCCGCAGCTGCTCCGTCTGGCGCACCGCCTCCTCCAGCGGTAGGGACCGCACCGGCCCCCGTGCGTAGGGGATGATGCAATAGGTGCAGAAGTTGACGCAGCCGTCCTCCACCTTCAGCATGGCCCGTGTCCGGGCCGCCATGCCTCCGGCGGGCAGCACCTCGAAGGTGCGGCGGCGTAGGGCTTCGTCCACCGCCACACGGCTGCGGTGGTCCTCCGCCGCCTGCTCCAGCAGGGTCAGAAACTCCATCCGGTCGCCGGTGCCGCCGATGAGGTCGATGCCCAGCTCCTGAGCCTCCGGGGTGTGGGTCTGCACATAGCAGCCGCAGGCAGCCACCACGGCCTGGGGATTGCGGCTCTTGGCCCTGCGGATCATCTGCCGGGATTTTTTATCGCTGACGGCGGTGACGGAGCAGGTGTTGATGATGTAGGCGTCCGCCGGGGACTCAAAGTCCACCAGCGTGTGGCCACGCCGCTGAAGCTCCTGCTCCATGGCCTGCGTCTCGTATTGGTTGACCTTGCAGCCGAGGGTGTAAATAGCAACTCGCATGGGGATTCTCCTTGCACTTTGCGGTTTTCTCCGATATAATAAGAATTTGTCTACATTATACGGTATCCGGCCGCCGGTGGCAAGAGGGTCTTTGCCCCTCCCCCCTGTCCGGCGCCGGTTTTTCTGAAAAAACGGGAGGTCTGCGCTATGATCTATCTGGACCACGCCGCCACCACGCCCCTGCCGGAGGCTGTGGCGGATACCATGTACGATGTGCTGCGCCATCAGTTCGGCAACCCCTCCGCCCAGTATCCTCTGGGCCGGGAGGCCAAGGAGCTGGTGGAGGAGGCACGCCGCACCATCGCCGGGGCACTGGGGTGCCAGCCATCGGCCCTGCACTTCACCTCCTGCGGCACGGAGTCGGACAACTGGGCCATCCGGGCCGCCGCATGGCAGGGCCGGCACACGGGGCGGCACATCATCACCACCGCCGTGGAGCACAGCGCCGTGCTGGAGCCCTGCCGCCAGCTGGAACAGGAGGGGTATGAGGTCACCTACCTCAAGCCCGACCGCACGGGGCATATCTCCGCCGGACAGGTGGCGGAGGCCCTGCGGGAGGACACGGTACTGGTGTCCGTGATGCTGGTGAACAACGAGACGGGGTGTCTCTTCCCCGTGGCGGATATCGCCCGGCTGCTGAAGGAGCGGGGGAGCCGTGCGCTCCTCCACTGCGACGCCGTGCAGGGCTTTCTGAAGGTTCCCTGCGCTCCGGCGGGGTGGGGCGTGGATCTGATGAGCCTGTCCGCCCATAAGATCGGCGGACCCAAGGGGATCGGCGCTCTGTACGTCCGTCCGGACCTGCGGAACCTGCGGCCCCTGCTGGCCGGCGGCGGGCAGGAGGAGGGTCTGCGCTCCGGCACGGAGGCCACCGCCCAGATAGCGGGCTTTGCCAAGGCCGTGTCGCTGCGGCAGGCTGGATGGATGCCGGAATCAACAAGGATTT
>OGXA01002769.1_pt1 | contig 12021 bp, 10 predicted proteins | sample 1576171 | NCBI WGS metagenome assembly OGXA01 (sample SAMEA3541587, study PRJEB24748) | human gut metagenome | biome: human gut; feature: human-associated habitat; material: faeces | place: China | collected 2012 | reverse complement strand
TGAAAAAAAAATCTGAAGAAACACTTGGACCTGACTACGAGAGTAAATTTAGTCCGAAACCTTTTGAAGACTAAAGAATTCCCGATAAAAACAGGTGCTGAGCTTCTTGGAATCAACCGCACCAGCGTGTACTATAATGGAACACCCATATCTCAGGAAGAGTTAGAATGCAAGGCTATCATTGATCATCTGCATACCGATAATCCTGCCTGGGGAGCTCGTCAAATGTCTTTACAGCTGAAAATGCGTGGTCATCAGGTGGGACGCCGGAAAACGCGCCGCTATATGATTGAAATGGGGATTGATCCGATCTATCCAAAGATGAATCTTTCCAAACGTATGCAACAGGCAAAAGTCTGCCCGTATCTGCTTCGTAACGCCGTTATCGACCGTCCAAATCAGGCATGGTCAATCGACATCACCTATATCCCCATCAAGCACGGCTTCCTGTATCTGACAGCCATCATTGACTGGTATAGCCGTTGTATTGTTGGCTGGGAGATAGATGATACCTTGGACACCAGAATGGTCATAAACGCGCTGAAAAAAGCTTTCAAGGTGGCAAAACCCCTGATTCTGAACTCTGATCAAGGATGTCAGTTTACAAGCACCGAGTACATAGCATTTCTCAAAGAAAACCATATCCGTCAGAGTATGGATGGAAAAAGCCGCTGGGCAGACAACATCATGATTGAACGCTGGTTTCGTAGCTTCAAATATGAGGAAGGCTATCTTACGCAGTATGCCAATATCCGGGAAGCACGAGCGGCTATCAAAAGCTATGTACATACCTACAACTTTGAGCGCTGTCATTCAGCGATCAACAATCAGACACCCGCATCATATTATTATCCGGCACTGCTGATTGATCATGCTGCTTAACGGGGGCACCTCCCTAATTCAGCTACAGATATCGGTTCATTATAAAATGCTTGAATTTTTGTCTTGACAACTGAACCACTATAATCAGCCAAAAACCGGCAGCCATGGAAATTTATCGTATATCAGGGAGAAGCGAAAGATAAACTGGTTGAGGTTATGCGCCATGGTATAAATTCAGAAAAAATCACACATGAACTTATGCCGGAATGGGCATTTGCAATCCCCGATGCTGAAAATACAGTCAGAATCATGCAGGAGGCGCCGTGCCTTATAGCAGTGCTTAATACAAATCAATATACACCATTTGCAAGTATCGAGAGAGAAAAACGGATCGTAGAAATTTGCGATTCGCTGTCGATCGGTGCGGCTGTTGAGAATATGATATTGACAGCGACCGGATATGGATTAGGTACATTATGGATTGCCAATACCTGCTTTGCCTATAATGAGCTGATAGAATTTATCGGAACAGACAACCAGCTGACAGGAATTGTTGCTGTTGGAGCTGCAAATGAAGCTCCGCCGAAAAGGCCACGAAAAGCATTAAGAGATGTTGTCGAGTATAGATAAAGAAATCTTAGAGAGATTTTAAACTGCCAAACAACGAAGAGATAAAATTCATATTGGAGATGATCAGCTTTGAAGAAAGCATATGAGCAGGAAATAGAAATGTGAACCCGGGTTTTTGAGGAATGTATACCGGTGGATCTGAGAAATCTGGATTTAAAGATGGAACCCATGTCGTTTGATGGAGTGATCCTGTCCAATGTTCTGGATGTAATGCCGAAGGACATATCAACAACCGTGATCGATGATCTGGAACGGGTGCTGAAGCCCGGCGGATATTGGTTTATTAAGATGAATCCGTACTATTCAAAAGAAGAGCTTGAAAGCTTTGAATATAAAAATGCGGGTAATAATATTTATGAAAAAGATCATATTATGAGATTAAGACAGGCAACTACAAACTATTGGAAAGAAAAATTTGCACGTTTTGGGAAAGAGATCATATATTTGGAATTCGAATACCCGTGGCAGGAGGGAATGAACCGTCTGTTTGTTTACCAGAGCTAAAGGTGCCAGAAGATTCGCAGCAAGAAGCCGGATACTGAAAGAGAGTGTCCGGCTTCTTTTACGAGGTGCGCCAGACGGCGCACTTCGCAGATAGATATAAGCTTCTGGGAGAACGTTTTATTTCTCACGGCAATATTCCCGGATCATTTCCAGAAAATCCCTCGCATGCTGCGGCAGATACCGGTTTTTCCGATAGGCGGCGATGGTAGTTGTGAGGGCTGGTCTGTGGCCGACGGAGAAGCAGAGGGCGCGGTTTCCGGTGTACTGGTTTTCATGGTGGAAATAGCTCTCCGGGGCGAAGGCAGCGCCGACGCCGTCTATGGCCAGATGGATCGACATAGAGGAGTTTCTCGTGTGGAGAGAGACCGGTGGATTGATGTTGTACTCTTTAAAGAGATCCAGAGCGATGCCGCCGGTGTTCTGGTCCGGGTAGAGGAGAATGAAGTTTTCCTCTTTTAATAGGGAAAGATCTAACCACGGGTAGCGGAAGCCAGGACGGGTGATGGCTTTTGCAGCGAGAGGATGGTTTTCATGCAGGACCAGGACGATCTCCTCGGAGCGCAGGATCTGGTAATCCATGGTTTCGGGAAATTCATGGATATTGTAGAGGGTCAGGTCGATGGATGAGGTCTCCAGACTGTTCTCCGCAATGAAATTTACAGCTTCCATGATATTTAAGGTCACATAGGGGTATCGTTTATGAAACGGCGCTAACATCGGTTCGATCAGCGTGCTGCCCATCATGATCGGCACGGCGATGTTTAAACGGCCGCGCTGGCGGTGAGCGATATCGTCGTATTCCTGCATCCACTCATCGCCGCAGGCAACGATCTGTTCGGCGTAGTGGAGGTAGCGTTCACCCATGTAGGTTGGGTAGTAGCGGTTTTCGTGGCGGCTGAACAGCGGAGCGCCGAGACGTTCTTCCAGGTTCTTTAAGTACTTGCTCAGGGACGGCTGGGAGATATAAAGGGATTCGGCGGCTTTGCCGATGCTCTGGTGGCGGGCGATCGCCAGGATATAGCGGGCTTCTTTTAATTCCATACAGGGGCCTCCTCATAGCTTTACTGCATAAAAATTATAGATAATATGTATTTGACGTATAGTATATCACTTTTTATAATGAATGTAAAATATAAGTGTAATTGATGAAAAAACAAATATTTATAAGAAACGCTAATTAAAATTTATTACGCACAGTTAAGAAAGGGGCAAACCAATGAAAAAGAGCAGTGCATGGTGCATGCTGGTTCCGGGACTGGTGATCTTATTTCTGTTCCTGATGATCCCGCTGCTTCGCGTTCTGGTTCCGAGTGTGTTTACGGGAGATTACCCGTTCAGTGCATACGTGGACTTTTTTAAGGACGAATATTACAGAAAGATCTTTTTGAGAACCGTGAAGATCGCGGTCATCACGACGTTTGTCTGTATGGTGGGCGGAATCCCGACGGCGTATTTCATCAGCCGCTGTGATAAGAAATGGAGAGGACTTCTCCTCTCTGCATCGATCTTCCCGATGATGACGAACTCCGTTATCCGAAGCTTTGCATGGATCAACATTCTCGGCAGCAACGGGATCATCAACAAGGCCATGATCGCTATGGGACTGATCGGGAAACCGATGAAGCTTTTATACACCGACTTTTCTATCATCATTGGTTCTGTTTACCTGTTCCTTCCGTTAATGATCGTGACAGTTGCCGGTGTTATGGAAAATATCGATGATGACATGATGGAGGCGGCACAGAGCCTCGGAGCTTCAAGAACGGAAGCGTTCATGAAAGTCATTTTCCCGATGAGTCTTCCTGGAATCATCGTCGGCGGTATTCTGGTATTTACCGGAACCCTGACAGCTTACACGACGCCGCAGTTATTAGGAGGCAACAGCAACATGGTAATGGCGACATTGATCTACCAGAGAGCGATGTCTGTCAGTGACTGGACCGGCGCGTCCGTGATCGCCCTCATCATGATCGTTGTAACCCTGGTTGTGATCAAAGGATTTAACGCTCTGGCCGCACGGCTGGACCGCAGAGGTGAAGATTATGCGTAAAAATAAAGTGCTGACCATATGGGCAGCGATCGTATTTGCATTTTTGATGATCCCGTTACTGATCATCACCGTAACGGCGTTCGGCGGCGGAAGCGCCATCACATTCCCGATCGAGTCCTTCTCGACGAAATGGTTCGCGAACGTGTTCGCGTTAAAGTCTTTCCGCAGATCATTCCTGACCAGCCTTGAGGTCGCGCTCCTCGCGACATGCATCTCTCTTCTGGTCGGAATCCCGGCGGCTTATGCGCTGGCGAGATCCGGTTTAAAAGGAAAGCAGTTATTAAAGTCCATCTTCCTTTCCCCGACCATCGTTCCGGGAATTGTAATCGGCTTTATTATGTACCAGTGCCTGATCCTGACACTCAGGATCCCGGTATTTGCGGGACTTCTGGCAGGACACTTTATGGTAACACTGCCGTATGTGATCCGCGTAGTCGGCTCCGCAATGGAACAGTTCGACTTTTCCATCGAGGAGGCGGCGTGGAGCCTCGGATGCCCGAAGGGAGCGGCGTTCTTCAAGGTCGTTCTTCCAAATGTAACATCCGGTATCTCTTCCGCGTTCATGCTGGCGTTCATCAATTCCTTCAACAACATTCCGGTGTCCATGTTCTTATCCGGACCGGGCGTTTCGACATTCCCGTCGACACTGATGAACTATATTGAATACAACTATGATCCGACTGTATCGGCGGTTTCCGTACTTTTAATGGCAGCTACCGTGATCATCATGGTGATCGTAGACCGCACACTGGGTATCGCAGCCCTGGCGAAATAAGGAGAATATGACCATGGCTTTTATGAGTTTAAATGGAATCGATGTTAGTTACGATAAAAAGAAACAGATCTTAAAGGGGCTGAATCTGGAAGTCGAGGAGGGCGAGCTCGTATCCCTCTTAGGACCCAGCGGATGCGGTAAGTCCACGACACTCCGCGTCGTTGCAGGCTTTATCGACCCGCAGGGCGGCACCTTCACATTAGATGGTGAGGACATGACAAAGGTCCCGGTCCACAAGCGTCAGTTCGGTCTGGTATTCCAGAGCTACGCCCTGTTCCCGCACTTAAGCGTTTATGACAATGTAGCGTTCGGACTCAGAACGAGAAAGATGGACAAGGACGTGATCGATAAGAAGGTCAAAGAGATCCTTGAGGTCTGCGGTCTGACCGAGCTTGCAGACCGTTTCCCGAAGCAGATGTCCGGCGGACAGCGCCAGAGAGTTGCCCTTGCGAGAGCGCTTGTCATCGAGCCGAAGTTACTGCTCTTAGATGAGCCGTTATCCAACCTTGACGCGAAATTAAGACTTTCCATGCGTGTGGAGATCAAGAGACTTCAGAAGCGCCTTGGAATCACCACATTATTTGTTACACACGACCAGGAAGAGTGCTTTTCCATCTCCGACAAGGTAGCCGTTATGAACGGCGGTGTCATCGAGCAGTTCGACACACCGGAGAACATCTACAAGAGACCGGCGACCGAGTTCGTCGCAAGATTCATCGGTTTCGAGAACTTCCTGGAGCTTGCGAAAAAGCAGGACGGCGTCTACACAGCGCCGGACGGAAGTGAGTTCTTAACTTCCATGGATCTTGACTGTGAAAACTTTGCAGGAACGATCCGGCCGGACGATATCTGCCTGGCGGATGAGATCCAGACAGAGAATGTTTTAAGCGGAACGATCGGCGTCCGCACCTTCCTCGGAAAGAGCTACCAGTACGAGGTCGAGACTTCAGCCGGAGTCTTAAAGGTCAATATGGGTACCGACCATGTTTACAAAGAGGGCGAAAAGATCCGCCTGTATCTCCCGAAGGACAAGCTGATCCTGGTGAGAAAATAAAAATTTAACTTAGTGAACCATCGCGCGGGCAGAGATCCTGTCAACGCGAAGAAATATTATCTCAAAAAGAGAGAAAGAGGAGAAAAAAATCATGAAGAAAACAGCAGCAGTTGTACTTTGCGCAGCAATGATGCTTACCGCCTGTGGCGGCGCATCCACAACAGAGACCACAGCAGCAGGAAGCCAGGCAGCAGGTTCTGAGACCACAGCTTCCGCAGAAGAGACAAAGGCAGCTTCCGGAGACGCACAGAAGCTCGTATTATCCACATACGGTCTCAGCGAAGATATTTCTGAAGAAGAGGTTTACACACCGTTTGAGAACGAATTCAACTGTGAGATCGTTACTGAGACAGGCGGCACAAACGACCGTTATACAAAGTTAGCGGCAGACCCGAACTCCACCATCGACGTGATCGAACTCTCCCAGGCTATGACAGCGAAGGGCACTGACGAGGGACTTTTCGATACGATCGACTTAAGCAAGATCCCGAACGCTGAGAAGCTGATTCCGGCTGCAAAGGAGATTGCAGAGGCAGGACAGGGTGTTCCGTACACCATCAACAGCATCGGTATCATCTACAACCCGGAGCTTACAGGATTTGAGCTCACAAGCTTTGATGACCTTTGGGACGAGCGTCTTGCAGGCATGGTTTCCATCCCGGAGATCACAACAACATTCGGACCGGCTATGGTTTACGTTGCAAGCGACCACGCCGGCGTTGACGTAACAACAGACAACGGCGAGGCAGCTTTCAAGGCACTTGCGGACTTAAAGCCGAATCTTGTTAAGACTTACACAAAGTCTTCCGACCTGATCAACATGTTCACATCCGGTGAGGTTGCAGCAGCAGTTGTCGGTGACTTCGGTGTTCCGACGATCGTAGCCGCTAACCCGACACTTGTTTACGTTACACCGGACGGAGCTTACGCTAACTTCAACACCATCAACGTAACAAAGAACTGTGCGAACAAGGAGCTTGCTTACGAGTACATCAACTACCGTATCAGCGAAGAGCTTCAGACAAAGACAGGTAAGGCATTAAACGAAGCTCCGACCAACATGGATGTTACATTCACTGAGGAAGAGTCCAAGGATATGACCTACGGCGACAAGGCTGCAAAAGTTAAGGTTGTTGACTATGCTTTTGTAAATCCGATCTTAAATAACTGGATCGACCAGTGGAACAGAACGATCAATAACTAATAACGAGGAATTTTATATGAGACCCGATTTCATTCTGAAAAATGTCATGGTCTATCAGACCTTCAGACAGTGTTTTGAAAAGCGGGATGTGGCAGTTGCAGGGGAAAAGTTTTATTGCATTTCCCCTGCAATTTCATATCCGGGAGTTGAGGAGCGGGACGGCAAAGGCAGATACATGCTGCCGGGGCTTGTGGATATCCATATGCACATCGAGAGCTCGATGACATATCCGGGCGAGTTTTCAAGGATCACGCTTCCATATGGAGTAACAACGGTGGTTGCCGATGCCCACGAGATGGCGAACGTGTTCGGCATGGACGGCATCCGGGCATTTATGGCCCAGAAGACGAAGCAGGATATCTTCTGGGCGATCCCGTCCAGTGTTCCGGCGACGAATGAAAAGTTAGAGACAGCCGGGGCATCACTTGGTGTAAAGGAAATCTCTGAGATGGCATCCTTAGATGGAGTTCTCTGCCTCGGAGAGATCATGAACTATAAGGACCTCTCAGCGGAAGGCGAGAGCCGGACGAGGGACCTCATTGATGTGTGCCGGAACGCGGGGAAGAATCTCCGAATTGAGGGACACTGCCCGGGACTTACGGGGGAGGACCTCAACCGCTTTATCTATGAAGGTGTCGACGCGGACCACACCCAGCAGACACCGCAGTCAGTGATGGAGAAGACGGAGCTTGGGATGTTTCTGGAGCTGCAGTTCAAATCCCTGACACCGGAGGTCGTGAAGACCGTCTGCGATCATGAACTCTATGAGAATGTGGCGCTGGTGACGGATGACACGATGGCAGATAAGCTTCTGACCGGACATCTCAATAAGATTATCGAGACGGCTGTGAGGGCGGGGATGCCGATGGAGAAGGCGATCTACTGCGCGACCTGGACACCGTCGCGGCGGATGCATCTGGATGACAGAGGGATGATCGCGCCGGGAAAGATCGCAGACTTTATGCTGCTGGACAGTCTGGATGGGATCGATCCGGTTGTGGTTTATAAGAAGGGCGAGTGTGTGTACTGCAAGGACGAGGAGGCGTGCGGTGCGGCAGAAGCTGCGGCATGCAGTTTCCCTGATCCGTTCTACCACACGATCAACTGCCGTCCGGCGGAGATCTCCGACTTTGTGTTAAAGGCGGAAGATCCAGACGCGAAATGGGCGGAAGTCAATGTCATGAAGATCGGTACCTTCGGAACGGCGACCACGCCGGTGAAGCGCAGAGTCGAGGTGAAGGACGGTGTGCTTGACTGGAAGTCGGCGGGACTTTCCCTTGCAGTCGTTTTCGAGCGGTACGGCAAGAATGGAAATGTCGGATATGGTCTTGTGGAAGGAGCGCTGACGAAACCGGGCGCTGTGGCCACTACGTGGTCCCACGACAGCCATAACCTGTTTGTCCTGGGAACAGATGAGAACGATATGAAACTGGCCCAGAGGCGCGTCCTGGAGCTCCAGGGGGCATATGTGGTGTTCTCTGAAGGAAGATCCCTGGCAGAGGCGAGACTTACAATCGGCGGCATCGTTTCGGATCAGCCGATCGAGGTCCTCGGACAGGAACTGAAAGAAGTCCGGGCGGCGATGGAAGGTCTCGGATATGTGAACAACAACGTGATCATGTCCATGTCCACGCTTTGTCTGCCGGTTTCACCGAAGTTAAAGCTCACGGATCACGGGCTTTTGACGGTGCCGGGGCAGGAACATGTGCCGTTGGTTGAGAAGTACGGGAAGTAGTTTTACGGCCCGCCGCCGGTTTTCTCCCCGGATAGTGGAAGAGCCGGATCAGATCGAAATTATGAAGGATGAAATTAGAACGATGAAGAAGATTATCAAAAACGGCATTGTTGTGACGATGAACGCGGCAGGTGATGTCTGGGATCATGGTTATGTAATGTTTGAGGATACGAAGATCCTGGCAGCAGGTCCGGAAGATGAGCTTGAGAAAACGCTTCAGGAGCTTACTGCGCAGGGGATCTTAAAAGCTGGCGAGACATTCGAGGAGATCGACGCGAAGCGCGCTATCGTGATCCCAGGCCTCGTAAACACCCATTGCCACCTCGGCATGATCCCGTTCCGCGGTCTCGGGGACGACTGCAAGGACCGCCTGCGTGTATTCCTGCTCCCGATGGAGAACCAGGCTATGGACGCGGAGATGGCAAAGCTTTCCACGAGATACGCCATCGGCGAGCTGCTGCTTTCCGGCGTGACGACAGTGCTTGACATGTACTATTTCGAGGAAGTCGTGGCGAAGGTCATGGACGAGATGGGGATCCGCGGAATCGCCGGGGAGACGGTGATGGAAAAGGATTCCTGCGACAGTAAGAATGCGGATGAGGCCATCAGGCGGGGAATCGCCCTGATCGAAGCATACAAAGATCACCCGCGTGTTTCCGGAGCGATCACGCCCCACGGAACGACGACCTGCAGCCCGGAGACCTTAAAGAGGGCCTATGAGGAGGATGTAAAGGCGGGAACCGTATTTACGCTTCATGTGGCGGAGATGGACTACGAGATGACCCAGTTAAGGGAACAGTATAACATGACGCCCATCGAGTTTATGGAGCATATCGGTGTTCTCGGTCCGAATACGCTGGCGGCCCACAGCATCCGCACGACGGAACATGATGTGGAGATCCTCGCGAAGCATGGCGCGTCCGTGGCCCATTGCATCGCCTCCAACACGAAGGCTGCAAAGGGCGTAGCCCCGGTGTCACTGATGCATAAGCACGGCATGTCCGTCGGCTTCGGCACCGACGGTCCGGCGAGCGGAAATACGTTAGACCTGTTTATCCAGATGCGGATGTGTGAGAACTTCCACAAAAATGAGCTCCGTGACCGCAGCGCATTCCCGGCAAAAGAGGTCGTTTCCATGGCAACGATCGAGGGAGCAAGAGCGTTAGGACTCGGTGACATCACCGGTTCCATCGAGCCTGAAAAACAGGCGGATCTCGTCCTCGTAGAGACCGACTCCCCGAATATGTTCCCGGTATACGATCCGTATTCGGCTCTTGTGTACAGCGCGATTGCATCGAATGTGAGAGATGTTTATGTTGCGGGTGAGTGCCTCGTAAAAGAAAAGAAGCTTGTCCGTGAGGACTTCGCGAAGATCAGGAATGACCTTCGGGAGAAGATGGAGCGGACGGCGTTTAAGGATATGAAGAATCTGGTGTAGAAGACAAATATCTTGACGGAAACTGTAAAAGTACATATAATTCTGAATATAGGACAAGGAGATAGCTTGAGGAAGAGTTATCTCCTTTTTTTAAAATTTAGAGAGAAAAATACACAGACAGAGGTGCCTGTCAGGCAGCTGGGAGAAAAATAATGAGGATGTTCAGGATAAAAATGACGGCGGCGAGGACAAACCCACAGCAGATCCGTGAGGTGCGGATCGATTCGGAAAAAACGGTGGGAGAACTTCTGGAACTTGTCCGTATTGTATATGAATATGGGGATGTAAGAGGAAGTCTGTTAAATGAGGCGGGAGCCAGCCAGTCCCCGGAGACAAAGCTTAAGGACCGGATCCACGTCAGAGATCTCCTGACCGTAAATTATGCGGACAAATCGATCACACCGATTTATCTGGAAGTCCTTGAGGAGTTTGATGGATCCGGGGAGACAGCCCCGATTCTCGAAAGATACAGGATAATTCCAAGGCGGACAAGAAAGACGGCATTTGGTTATCCTGTGTTTGCGCCTGAAGAGGCGGAGCGCTTTCAAAAATATCTGAATAAGGAGATCAGTAAGGTATTCGCCCCGGAACTTGTGGTGCCGGACTTTGCCTGGGAAATTGCGACACCGTGGCAATCATTGCTGGATTCCGGTACGGCTGCGGATCTGAAAATATTAATAAAAGAAAACAAGCTTCCCGTCAATGTCTATCTGAGAAAAGCGGAGCTGGAAAAGGGGATCATAAAAGAAGCAGGAAAATCAGATTTCTGGGAAAATATCATGCAGACAATGGGAATCACTGAGTATTTTCAGGTCAAAGAGCTCTGCATTCAGGGCAGTAAATTTGTAAATGGAGACGCGGTGGATACAACATTCCCGGTTTTAAGCAGGAACCGTCTTGTTGATGAGAATTACTGGTATCGCACGATACTGGCAAAAGAATTCATGGAATTTTTTGAAAACTGGCTGGGGAGCGGAAAAGAAAGAGAATACATAAAGGACCATGCGGAGCAGACCTGCTTTTTGGCAGCATGCAGGCTTTACGGCTTTGCGGACCGGGAGCTGGTGACTGAATTTTATAAGATCATGTGTCCGGAGCAAAATGCGGCAGAGCGGGTAGGAACTTTCTGGAAACAGGCGATGCAGTGCGCACTCCAGTATAATATCAAAAAGATAGTGGGGATGGAAGTCTACTATGATTCGCAGAGTGTTTCCTCCAATTCTGTAAAGCTGTTATATCGGTCATTTCTTACGTCAGACCGGTTCCATTATGTTCCGACAAAGGCGGAGATCGAGGATATCGCAATTTCCGGCATCGGTTTTTCAGAAAAAGACAGGGAAGCGCTGATAGACATGATGGAGAGAAAATACCGCTGTGAGAGAACGAACGGAAGATTTATAGTTGGGGAACTTGAAAAAGCGATACATACAGGAATTCCGGTGGGAGAGCTTACCGGATATCTTCAGAAGGTATTATTATCGGGCAGAAGATCCTCATACCTTGGCGATATCATGGAGATTCTTGAACGTGCGCAGCGGACGGTGAGGAAAATACCACTGGGAGGATATACGGAGACGGAGATCAACCGTGCGGTGACAAAGAAAAAAGTAGTACGGGTCGAAAAGAAGATATATCCGAATGACCCGTGTCCGTGCGGTTCCGGAAAGAAATACAAGAATTGCTGTGGAAGAAGGTGAGAGGCGTGGGGACAAAGAATGAGATAGTTTACGATCTCAGACATTTTGAGAGAGATTTCAATGGGACAGAGCAGGTCAACTGTTGGGGATTCGATTACAGCATCGGTTCCTC
>OGXA01002765.1_pt1 | contig 12041 bp, 9 predicted proteins | sample 1576171 | NCBI WGS metagenome assembly OGXA01 (sample SAMEA3541587, study PRJEB24748) | human gut metagenome | biome: human gut; feature: human-associated habitat; material: faeces | place: China | collected 2012 | reverse complement strand
TCTTGTTCTCGCCGTCAATGTTGGTGATCTGGTGCACAAAGCCGTTGTCCTCGGCTTTCTGCAAGATCCGCATCACTTCGTCATAGGTCACATAATGGCCCTTGTTGGTTTCCACCAGATAGTCCGCCATATCGCCCACGCCGATGCACCAGTCATCCGGGTCATCGCCGCAGCCTTCGCCCATGGCGGCGCGGGACATACGGCAGGAACAGGGGCCGGCGGCATACTTGCCCTGGTATTTTTTCAGCCAGTGGGAGATGTGTTCGATATCCAGCGAGTGGTTTTCGGTCTCGATGGCTTTTTCGACCGGGATCACGTGCATGCCAATGCCTGCGCCGCCTGGGGGCACCATGGCGGTAATGTGTTCCAGCGGCAAAAAGGTCATCCGCTCAAAAAAGGCGGTCACTTCGGGGTGGTCGGCAATCTGCTGTTTGTTCATGTTAAAGAACTCGGCGCTGCCGGGCACAAACATGGGCAGAATGTACTGTTTTTCGCGGCGGGGGTTCTCCCAGTTGTATTCCAACAGGCCAACGCAGCTCATCTGATACAGCAGGGGCTCCAGCTCTTTGGCGGGTTTGCCGGTGGCTTTTTCCAGTTCCGGCAGGGTCATTGGCTGGCGCACCTTCATTTTCAGGGCAACATCGGCCATTTCGTCAGTCACAATGCTGGCCAGACCCCAATATTCGGGGTCCTCCACCGTCAGGCGGCGCAGCTTGGCGGGCACACGGTCGGTGATCATCTGCCCCAGCTTCATAATTTTTTCCCGCGGCTTTGTGTCCTTGGGGATCTTGAACGGCAGCTTGCTTTCGTCCAGTGGGAAAGCGGTCGGTTCGCTCATGGCTTGCTCCTTTTATTGCTCTGTGCATGTTCTGCTTCGTTTGCATTGCTTTGCAGGCGGTCCGGGTTTGCTGTGCCCTTATGCCTGCCACGCTTTCACCTGCTCCCGCAGCCAATCGGTCCATTCGGCAATGCCCTCGCCGGTTTTGGCGCAGATGGGGATGACCTTTGCGTTGGGGTTGCGCATGGCGATATATTCCCGGCATTTGTCCATATCGAAATCAAAATACGGCAAAACGTCAATTTTGTTGATAAGAACCACGTCGCACACCTGAAACATCAGGGGGTACTTCAATGGCTTATCGTCCCCTTCGGGCACGGATAGGATCATCGCGTTTTTCACCGCACCGGTGTCAAACTCTGCCGGGCAGACCAAGTTGCCCACGTTTTCCAGCACCACAAGGTCCACATCCTGGGGGCCAAGGCCCTCCAGCCCCTGGCGAGTCATCTCGGCATCCAGGTGGCACATGCCGCCGGTGTGCAGCTGGATGGCTTTTGCCCCGGCAGCGGCAATGGCTTTGGCGTCCACATCGGAATCAATGTCCGCTTCCATCACACCGATGCGCAGCTCATCTTTCAGCGCGGCAATGGTGCTGCGCAGGGTGGTGGTTTTGCCGCTGCCCGGTGCGCTCATCAAATTCAGCAGAAAGATCTTTTTCTCTTTCAGGCTCTGCCGCAGCTGGGCGGCCTGTTCATCATTGGAAGCAAAAATGCTCTGTTTTACTTCCAGAATTTTCACGTTGTCCATGGGGGTGCTCCTTACATGTGTTTATCGCGGTATACTCTTGTTAACAGTTTAACATCCGGGTGGCGAAAGCGCAATGTTAAACGGAGATTTTGGTATTCCCGCCAAATTGGGCAAAAAGAAGCAGGCAGAATGACGGAACGCCGCCACACTGCCTGCAGGGAAAGATAAGGGCAATACCGCATAATTCTGAGTGCCGATACGGCGAGCGAGGTGCGGCAGCTGCCAAGCCAAAAGCGCAGATAATACTGGATGCTGCAAAGGTGAGCGCCGCCAGTGGCGGAAACAGCGAACCGAAGCAGGGGCAGCGGTCGCAGAGTGCGAGGGGCTTTTGCCCCCGAAGCACGATGCGGGTACCGCAACCCGACATTATCGAGCATTTTGGCAACGCAGATGCCGTGCCGCAGCCGTCGGAGCGGTGCTTAAGCCGTAAGGCGGGAATTGTGCGGTGTTGCCTTAGGTCAGAACTGATTGCACGCAAACACGCTGGCTCCGGTGGCGCGGGCGGCGGCAAGGCCGGGGGCACTGTCCTCAAAGATCATGGTATGGGCGGCGTCCACGCCAAAGTGGGCCATGGCTTTCAGGTAGCCCTCCGGGTCCGGCTTATTGTTGACCACATCTTCCTGGGTCAGGATCAGGTCAAACCAGTCAGTGCAGTGAAAGTGGTCCAGCATTTCCGTTGCGTTCTGGCGGCTTCCTGTGGTAATCACGGCCAGGTAATGGGTGGGGCGCAGGGCTTCCAAGATGACAAACAGTGCCTCGTTTTTGCGGGCTATGTCCATGTTGGCGGCGTAATACTGCTTTTTCAGGTCATGCACCCGCTCCACATCCTCGGCAGAGGGGCTGCCGCCCATCAGCGGCTGCAAAAAGGCGCGGTAATGCCTGCCGTTGCAGTAAGCGGCATAGTAATCATAATCCAACGTAAAGCCGAACGACTCCAGCGCACGGCGGTAGCTTTCAGCGTTGACGGCAACCGTATCAATCAATGTGCCGTCCAGATCAACGGCGATCAGTCCTTGCTTTTTCATCAAACTTTCCCTCGTTTTCCCATGTGTTTAGGTCGTTGGCCACCATGACAAGCCCAGCATAGAACATGGGGGCACGCTTTTTATCTTTGTTGAGCTTGTAGGGCATCAGGCGCAGCCAGTGGATGAGCTCGTGCGCCAGGATGCTGTGCAGCCCTGCCGCGCCGCAGCGGGTACGCAGGTCATCGCAGACCGCTTCAAACAGCGTATCATAGGCGGCGGAGCGGGTCAGCTGGAAGTCAATGTGGTTTTCCTGCACAGTGCAGCGCGGGGTCATCATCATGAACTCATAGCCGCCGTGCAGGCTTTGCAGCAGTTTGCCGTAATCCAGGTAGGGGCTGTCGTGCAGGTTGCCGGTGTTGGGGTCAATGATGTACCACGCTTTATCGGGGTTCTCCACATCGGTGCGGCAGATGATGTTTTCCACCGTCAGATCGCCGTGGATATCCGCCACGGGGTCTGCGGCAAACAGGGTACGCAGCGCATTGTGATCAAACAGGCGGCCCAGCTCTTTCAGGTTGCGGTAGCTGCGGCCATTGATCCAGATGCGGTCATAGTTCCACAGTTCTTTCAGGATGCGGGCGTCCCGGATCTTTTCCAGATTGGCATCCATCTTTTTGTTCAGGTATTCCTCAATTTTTTCGGGATCCGCCGGGCGGGCTGTGGGGCGGTAGAGCTGTTCATCCAGTGCCCGCAGCACACTGCGCAGGATGGCTGCGCTTTTTCCCGGCGGGTTGGAATGGATATAGCGGAACAGCCCCACCGCGCTGCCGGAATAGGTCATATCATACCAGCAGTAGCCTTCGCCGGTGCCCTCGCGCAGAATTTCGCACAGCGGCAGGCGGGCGGCATTGCGGCGCAGCCAAGCCAGCTGTTCGGCCAGTTTGGCACCGTCCGCGCCAAAGGCGTATTTGCGGTAAAAGGTCGCGGCACCATCGGTACACAGCATGGTAGTTGCGTTGGAACCGGCGGAATAATCCTGCAAAATGGTAATGTTCTGGTTGATCTCAATGAACTTGGCCACATAGGCTTTGTTCTGCAGGCTGAAATACTGGTTGAGGAATGCGCCGCGGTCCCGCGGGTCCACCTGGGGCAGCAGGTTCAGGTAGTTTTCCTGCCCGGCTTCCCGGTTGGCGATCGGCTCCGCTGCACCGTTCAGGGCGGCGCGCAGATGTTCCGGCAAAAGAGGTGCCGCAAACATAACCGCCAGCGGCAGCAGGAACCAGGCGATCACCAGCCCACGGGCGGCATCGCTCAAACCGAGGGAGCCCGCCACGCCAAGGCTGGTCACATCCACGCTCTTGACGCCGAACAGCATGTTGAACACTTCCACCAAGCCAAAGCTGCCGCCAGCGCCGCCGCAGGCAATGATTGCCTGCCCCAGCACCGCGTAAGAAGCAAGGTAGGCCCCCCACATGAGAACCGTATTGAGCAGCAGCCGCCACAGGTTGATGCGGCGCAGATCCTTGAAGGTATTGATGAGACTCCAGCAGAACACAAGGCCGTCCAGCTTGATGGTATCATTGAAAATGCTACACACGGCCAGGCAACACCGCTTGAGCAGGTCCCGCAGCAGCACCACCAGCACCAGGGCGGCGGCCAGCAGCAGCGCAAAAACCAGATAATACCGCGCTGCGCCCAAAACCGCAGCGCCGCCCAGCCCGGACAGCCGGAACCCGCCGAACAGCAGCGCCACCACCCACACATCCAGAAAGCGATCCATGATGACAGTGGCAAAAGCAAAGCCTGTTCCGGTTTTCATTTTGCGGCCAGCCAGAGCGGCGCGCAGAAAATCGCCCACATGGAATGGCAGCAGAAAGTTGACGGCATAGCCCCCGGCCATGGCGCGCAGCAGGCTGCGGCGCTGGGGGTATTCATAAATGCGGATGAACTGTTCCCACCGGAGCAGGCGGAACACATGCCCCAGCAGCACCAATGCCGCGGAGGAAAGCAGCAATAATAAAATGGTTCCGAAAGGTTGCATCGGCGGTCACCTGAATCAGTTAGTTTATTGGGGGGATTTTACATCAGCATTTCAAACGCGGCCTTGTTGGCTTCCTGTTCCGCCTGGGCATACTCCGCCGGGGTGCCAAAGGGCAGGTGCAGATCAGTTGCAAATCCGCGCAGATCCGCCCCGCGGGCGGCCAGCACGTTGTAAATGCCGGAAACAAAAAATTCTTTATAATCGCAGTGGTGCAGGTACTCTGCACAGGCGGAAGCATAGAGCTGCTTATTTTTGAAGTAATACGCCCCGCAGATGGCATCATGGCTGACGACCTGCTTTTCCACCGTGTGGCACACCCTGCCATCGGCCCCATATTGCAGGTAGCTGTAGGCCGGGGAGTCGCTGGCAAAGGTCAGCAGTGCACCGTCCGGGCCGTTGGCAAAATCGCCCGCCTTGCAAAACTCATTGAACGGCTTGCAGAGGAACAGGTGGTCGCAGTCATTAAAGAGCAGCGGCTCATCGTCCGGCAGGCTTTCCGTCCCGCGCAGGGCGGTGATGGCGGCGCCCTCCGTCACTTCGGGCAGGGCCACGATTTTGGCATCGGGGTAATAGGTTTTGATTTCCCGGTCAATGGCATGGTCGCGGATATGCTCCTCCAGCACCACAAAGGTGATATCGGCACAGTCCACAAATTTGGCAATGCTCTGGGTTGCCCAATAGAAAAACGGGCGGTCGTTGATCTCGATCAGGGGCTTGGGCATCACAAAGCCGTTTTCAAAAAAGCGGCTGCCGCGCCCGGCCATCGGCATTACAAGGTGCAGCTTTGCCATGTTATTCCCCTTTCACATCGCGGGCAGCCAGCATGGCGCACTCGTTCTCGATCACGCGGCGCAGGCCCTCGCGGATGTCGATCTTCGGTTCCCAACCGTAGCACTCTTTGGCGTGGGTGTTATCGCACAGGGAATACTTGTTGACCTCGTGGTCCAGAATTTCCGGCTTGATGCCGTAAGCGCCGCCGTACAGCTCCGGGTACTTGGCCCAGTAATGGCTGGACGGGCAGTATTTGGCTTCGATCTGCTTGCCCATCAGCTCGCAGGCCGTGGCGTACAGTTCGCGGACGGAGTAGTTCTTGTTGCTGGAAACGTTGACGGCATCAAAGCCCGGCTGATCCCACACGCGCATGGCCAGGTCGATAAGGTCATCCACATAGATATAATCGCGGCGCTGGTTGCCGTCAGAGTGGAACTCCGGCACGCGGTCATAGTACAGCTCGCGGATCATATAGCCCACAAACGGCGGCTGCTTGCGCAGGCAGTCAATGTGCGGGCCGTAAACGTTGGCAAAGCGTAGGCAGGTGATGTTCATGCCGTAGGTATCGGCAAAGCTCTGGCAGAACCGCTCGCCGCAGTATTTGGTATTGGGGTAGATCAGCGTGGGCGGGTTGAACTTGGATTCCACGGTCGGGAACTCGGTTTCATTCTCGTACATCGCGTTGGTGGATGCCTGAATGACATGCTTAACGCCGGTGCGGCGGGCGTTTTCCAGCACGTTGACAAGGCCCAGCGTGTTAACGCTGACGGCCTCCACCGGGTCGCTCTGGCAGTCCGGCAGGGGGGCAATGCCCGCAATGTTATAGACGATATCAAACTTTTCCTGCTCAAACAGGGCTTTCATGCCCTCTTTATCGCGGATATCCATCTTGATGACATCGGCGGAAAAATCATGGTCGTCAAAATGCAGGTTATCGGCGCTGCCATAGCTGTAGTTATCCACACCAATGGCGGTATGGCCGTTTTTCCACAATGCATGCATAAGCTGGCCGCCGATAAACCCGGCAGCACCCGTTACCAGAACCTTCATAATCAACATCCCCCTTTACAGATTGGAAGCAATGATGGTGCTTGTATATTCTTCGATTGGTTTTTCCCGCCATTCGCGGGTCACAAACTCGTTTTTGTTTTTCAGGTAGCGCCCGCACAGTTTGAGCAGGCTGACGCCAAAGCTGGTCAGTTTGTTGTTGGATACCTGGTCTTCCTCCCGCCAGCTGATGGGGAAGAAAAGGACTTTCTGCTTGAGGTGGCAGAGGGCCAGGATCATGCAGTCATTAAAATACAACGTATCCGGAAATTTTTTATAATAACCGTTTGCCAGCGGTGGCACTGCGTACAGATTCAGGCCGCTGCCCAGGTCGGTGATTTTGTGCCCGGCCACCAGGCTGAACAGCCAGTTAAAGCCATAGTTGCCCACCACACGCAGAGTGCTGTAGCCCTTGATGCGGCTTTCCGGCATAAAACGGGAGCCAAGGCAGCAATCATACTTACGGTGGCGGCCGCTGTGTACCAGGGGCAGCACATCGCGGATATCGCCCTGGTCGTCGCCATGCAGCACAATCAGGTAGTCGAAGTTATGCTGAACGGCGTACTGGAATGCCACTTTATGGCTGCCGCCCAGGCCATAGTTCTGGTCATTGCGCAGCAGGCGGACCGGGGCCTGCGGGTGGGCCTGCATCCAGCTTTGCACGGCGGCTTCGGTGCCGTCGGTGGAGCGGTTATTGACCACGATGCACTCGGTGACCATAGCGGCCACCTGACAGTCCAGCAGCTGGTTCAGCACACGGGGCACCTGTTTTTCACAGTTATAGGCAGGGATAAAAACAAGAAAGCGTTCCGGCATAGGGCAAGCCTCCTGAACAAGATATTTTGATTGATTATAGAATACTATATTTGGGGCGGTGGGTCAAATTGGAAGGAGCGAAGATTGAATTAGAAATTAGGGCGGGCCTGCGGTTTTGCGCTGTGGGGAACGGTCGAGACCGTTCCCTGCAAAGCCGTTAGAAATGTGTTCTACACACCCGCAGGTTTTCCACATTTTTTCCTGTGCTTGTGGAAAGCTCAATCAACTACCAGTACTTGCAGGTGGGCGGTGCCGTGGGTGACAGGGTAGCGGGCGGTGATGGTAAAGTTTTCTTCGATCCAGGCATGGAACGCGGCCATATCGCGCACTTCGGCTTCATCATACAGAATCACATCGGGACGCTTCTCGGGCAGTTCCTCATAATACTGGATGAATCGCGGGTCGCTGTCGGTACCGGAGATGACGGACGCCTGACCGATGGTCAAGGTTCCTCCCGCCATCATAAAGCCAAGGCCGTGCTGCTCGCCAATAGCCTGCAGCACCTGCTTGCCCGCAAAGGGTTCCAGCGCTTCGTACAGGGCCATCTGCATATCGGCGGCTTTTTCGTCCGCCCAGGTCCCTGCGGCGGGGCCTGCGGTGATCTGCTTCAGGTTGGCTGTTGCCACATTGGCAGGCTTCCAACCCGTTACCAGAACGCACCAGAACCGGCACACCAGCAAAAATACCAGCAGCGCCGCCAGCACACACTGGCCCTGGGGCAGTTTTCCCTGCTCCGGCTCCATCTGTCTGCGTGCCAGCATGGCAAAGCAGCCGCAGAGCGCGGGCCAGGTCAGATACATAAAGGTAGCCGAAAAGCCCAGCAGCGTAGAGCGCAGAATGAACGCATACGCCGCCATGCCCGGCAGAAAGCCCAGCCAGAACAGCGGCTCCCACGCCGTGCCGCGCCCCTTGCGGAACGCCCAGACCGCCGCCAGCACCAGCGCCGGCATAAAATAGCGCTCATCGGAGCTGGAGTCCGCGACAGCGCGCACCGTGCAGAGCAGAGCCGCCAGAATAGCCCAAAGGTTCAGGGCAAGGCCGGTCCAATCCCGTTTTTGGCGGGTTTTGGCCCACCACAGCAGACAGAGCACCACGCTGGCGGCCAGCGGCTTTGCCAGGAATTTGGCGGTGTTCAGTGCCTGGCTTGCCAACAGGGCCAGCCGCTGGCTTGTGGTAAAATCATACTGCGGGTCGTTCAGGATCAGGCTGACGCGCTGCAAAAACACGGTAAGCCCCATGCCGGGCAGCACATACGCCAGAAACGCTGCCGCGCAGGCCATACAGCCCAGCACAAACAGCACCGCGCCGCGGGGGATCTTACAGATCGTCGGCTCCTTGCCGCGGCGGCCCAGCAACACCATGCCGATAAAAATCATCGCCGCCGCCAGTGCGCTTTGCGGGAACGCCAGAAAGCTGAAGCAGGCGCACACCGCCCCCAGCACTACCAGCCATGGGCGGCGGAAACCATGGGTGTAATAATGGTAAAAGCACAAAAATGCCGCCACGGTGAAGTGGAACTGCTGGCTGATATAATCCGGCCCCAGGAACCACTTGGGGGTGTAGACAAACAGCACCACCGCGCTCAGCAGCGCCCCATGGCGGCCAAGGGTCTGCTTGAAATCGCGGTAAAATACCGCGCTCATGGCCGCTTTGCAGACCAGCACCACAGCGCGCACAAACAGCAGCGCCCCGGTGGTTGTGCCTGCAATGGCGGTATACAGAGCCAGCACCAGCGCTGCCGGTAAGGCCGAAAGCTGGTGCGGCTCCCACATGGTATAAAACAGCCGGTCCCCCTTTACCAGGCGGAAGCCCAGGGAGAACGCATATTCTTCATCAATTTCCAGCCCCACAAACAGCGTTTTGGCCATGGCGAGAACCGCCAGAACCAACAGCACCGGGGTTAAAATTTTCCACAGGCGGTCCTGTGCATTTTTTTGCGGCATAGGCCGCCCCTCCTCTATTGTTTGATTTCATGTAAGGCAAAGCGACGGGCGCACAATGTGCGCCCCTACGGGAGTTCTGCAATTTCTAATTGCTCATTTCTAATTGCTAATTAGGTTACAGGTGTTTTTGCAGCAGTTTGTCCCTTGCGCACAGCAAATACGGCAGGTAGTTTTCGCAAAAGGCTTCCCATTTGCATTGCAGCCAGCTGCGGGTGTGCTGAGAATGGTGTTTGACCGCCGCCACATCAAAGTAGCGGGATTTATTGCGCACAATGATTTTTTGCTCAAAGGGCATCTGCCAGCCTTCCGGGTACCAGTAAGTGGGGGGCAACAGGCGGTAGCTGCCGGGGTGTTCGGCGGCATAGCGGTTCAGCTGGCTTTCGTCATGCCACAGGGGCACCACGCCATTGCGGATATCCTGCTCTGTGCGGCGGTCCAGCTCTTTGCACATGGCCAGGAATGCCGCGGAGGTACCGCCGTTCAGCCCGCCGGAAACATAGTCCCGCCCGCAGTTGTACGGGATATAGGCCGTACATCTGGGGTTGCGGTCATAGCTGTAAAACATCGGCTTTTTGTTCCAGAACCCCGGCTGCTGGACCAGCAGCAACTGTTCCCCCTGCTGCGGACGGGGCAAAAATTCTTCCGGGGTAATGACCTCCCGGCAGGTCAGGTTGGCGTTGAAAAAGAAGAGATAATCCAGCTGTTCCAACGCCTTTTCCTGGGTTAGGAAAATCGCAAAGCGCTTCATGGTGCTCAGCGGCCAGTCATAGGCGGGCTGGTCAATGCGGTGCACAGCGGGGTCATCCTCGTGAGCGATGGACGGTGCATCGGTAAAGATAAAGTATTCTTTTTTGTAGCCGGGTAAAAAGTTCCGGCTGAAAGTTTCATAAAATTCCGGCCAGAACACGGTGTATTTGCCGGTGCAGATATACAGCATGCCAATGGTTGCCATGTTGTGTTTCCCCCTTAACGATGGGTAATTTTTTGCCAAAGGCGGCCAGCCTGGGTGCGCAGATAGGCGGCATCGCTGGTCCAGATATAAAACGCAAGGTTCAGCACGTTGGGCAGGATGCAGACCACAACAGCCCGCCCCAGCAGCCCCAGAATACCGCCGGACAACAGGGCGCACACGCGGTAGCTGCCTGCCATAAGTACCACAAGGGTGACAAGATGCACCGCCTGCACCCGCAGGTAGCGCCAGCCGCTGCCGCGCATATACTGGCGGCAAACCACAATGCCGCGCCCCACCCACATGATGCAGTGGGCCACAACGGTAGCCGCCACAATGCCGGTAATGCCAAACGCCGGGAAGAGTGCAAAGCTTAGAATCAGGTTTGTGGCGGCAGAGGCGACCATGAACCACTGGTCCTGCTCAAAGTGGCCCAGCACGGCGCGGTAGGAGCCGAGCATCCGGTGGTTCCAGCCCACATATTCGTTCAGGCTGAACACAATAACAAAGCCCAGCGGCAGCAGGCGGTCACTGCCCATCCACAGGCTGATAAACGGCTGGAACAGGCAGAGATATGCCGTTGCCACAAAGCTGCCGAAAAAATAGCTGAACAGATCCAGCCCCCAGAACACCTGTTTATCATGGGCGTTGGCCGTGGCGGATTTATCGTACACGATATTGCCGATGGCTGCGGCAAAGCTGTCCATGATTTTATTGCCGATGTTGGTGGCGCTGTCCGACACGGTGGTATAGTTGCCAAGGTTAGCCGTCATAGCGCTGCCCGCCATACGGCTGGTGACGATGGTATCGGACGAGCCGTAAATGGTGTTGGACAGGCGGTGAACCAGGTAATACTTGAGGTCATGGAAGATGCCAAGATCCTTGAAATCCCGCAAAGTAACCTTGACCTCGTGCAGTTCGGGGAAGTCCTTTTTATACCGCGCTGCCACCACCAGGTTGGCACCGGTGTTGAACAGGATGCTGACGCCGAAATACAAAATATAGTTTGGCAGCCACAGCGCAATGGCAATGCGGGCCAGATAGTTGGCAACATTAAAGCAGAAGTCGATGCGGGTACACAGGTACCCCTGCTGGGTGCAGGTGTACATCAGCCGCCGGGTGACAAGGAAATAGCCCGACAGCGTGGAGATGGTGTTGAGCAGGTAAACGGTATAGGCCGTCTGGATGCTGGCCACGCCGGGCATGATCCACGGCAGGGCCAGCGCCCCGATGCCCGCCAGCACGCAGATAACCACACCCACGGCGCGGTATGCCCATTTATACATGGACATATATTTGCTGATCTTCTCGGTATCCTTGGCGGCGATCTGTTCATACAAGCGGTAGCTGATGACGCTGCCAACACCGAATTCCGCGATGGAGAAAAAGTTGAACAGCTTATCCACCACCTGGGATGCGGCGGTGATATCGTTGCCAAAGTTAAATACCAGCAGCCGCCGCGTGGCAAAGCCCAGCAACATCAGCAGCAGGCTGGACCCCAGCGCATAGACCAGGTTCAGAATTGTTTTTTGTGTACGCAATCAGGTGTTCTCCTAGGTGTTTTGATAGGGTCAAGGCGCGGAAAGGCGGCGGGGTCGAGTGACCCCACCCTACGGGGCATGGAGCCGAAACCGGCATTTACGGCAGAGGTTCATGGGGCATCGGGGACGCCGCCCCCTACAATGGGTGCAGAGCTTTATTTCCGTTTCAGCAGCCCGGCCGCCCAAAGGGCAAAGCGGGGGCCGAAGTGGTTGAGGAGGAAGGCAAACAGCTTCCAGTCCGGGCGGGTGTTCTCGTCCCCCAGTTTCCAGAGTGCTTTGCAGGCGGTCAGGCCGGGGGCACAGGCGGCGCGTACCTCGGCATCACGGCCAATTCCCCAAATCTGTTGAACGCGGTGAAAGCGTTTTTGTTCGGAGGTGGTATT
>OGXA01002758.1_pt1 | contig 12069 bp, 3 predicted proteins | sample 1576171 | NCBI WGS metagenome assembly OGXA01 (sample SAMEA3541587, study PRJEB24748) | human gut metagenome | biome: human gut; feature: human-associated habitat; material: faeces | place: China | collected 2012 | reverse complement strand
ACTTTCCTCATTTCCGCAGACATTTATGTCGGAGGAACCGCGAGCCAAATGTCAGATTTGGCTCTGCGATAAAAGCTATTTTGTGACGCCTGCGGCACAAAATGCTGTGTGAAAAATCAGCACATCAGTGTGATTTTTCACACTTATCTCCTTTTCTGAGCAACTTGTTGCAAAGTGGCGATGAGAAATTCGCGCAGGCGATTTCTCATCTGCAATTATGGCTATTTGTTTTCGCTCCGAAACAAATAGCCGTGTGAAAATCTTTGATTTATGGATTTTCGCATTTCTCCTTTTCTGAGCGAAAGCAAACATCTGTGCAAAAAAGCGCGAAGTCCATTTTTCATGACTTCACGCTTATCTGTTCTGTATGCTTTCACTGCGTGTCTACGCATTTTTAAATGCTAGCATATTCTGATATCAGTGTCAAAAATTACTTTTTCAGCTTAAACTGCTGTACAAGTTCGTTCAGTGAAATAGATTCTGCTGAAAGCTCTTCACTTGTTGCAGAAGATTCTTCCGCAATAGCGGCATTGCTCTGTACAACCTCTGAAATCTGATTAACACCGGCTTCAGCCTGCTTCATCTGTTCTGTCTGTGTTTCTGAAAGCTCCTCTAGCTCTTTAGACTTTTCTGCGACTTCATTAATCCCCTGAACCAGTTCAATAATCGTCTTAGAAGTCTTCTCTACGGCACGGTTACCATTTTCAATTTCCTGAATAGAATTCATAATGAGTTCTCTTGTATTCACTGCAGACTGAGCGCTTTCGTCAGCAAGCTTGCCAATCTGTGTTGCAACAACAGCGAATCCGCGTCCGGCTTCTCCGGCCCTTGCGGCTTCAATAGAAGCATTTAATGCAAGCAGATTGGTCTGTTCAGCAATTTCTTCGATTTCACCGATAATGCTTTCAATCTTCTGAGACATTTCACTCATACGCTGCATAGCTTCCGTAACCGCCTGCATCTCCTGCTGGCTTCTGTCTGCTTCTTTTGCATATTTCACAGATAAATCATACGAAACGCTTGCACTGTCATGTGTATGTTCTACACCTTCTGTAATACTTGCAAAAGAGGCAAGTAATTCTTCAACTGCACCGGCCTGGTCTGTAGAACCTTCTGCAAGGCTCTGTGACCCCTCTGCAAGGTTACCTGCACCGATAGATACCTGAGCGGCAGCTTCTTCAATGTGGCGCATTGTATCATTCATATCTTCGTTCATCTGATGGATTGCATCATTCATGGCTGCAAAATCACCCAGATACTTTTCAGGAATTGCAGACGAACCTGTATAATCATTCTTTGCCATCAGTTCCATACGGTAATTAACATCCTTAATAACTGCTGACAGATTCTCTGCCATATCCTTTGCAACAGTAACCATATCAGATACTTCATCTTCTGATTCCATTACCGGAAATTCACTTGTCAAATCACCCTGTGCAAAGGTCTTGAAACGTTCTGCCAGTGCATCGAGCGGATTTACAATATTTAACGCAAGCGCATCGCCCAGCTTCCTTGCGATTAAAATTGCTACAATAATAATAAGAACAACTACCGCCAGTAAGACATATGTTAATACCTTTAAATTAATTTCCAATTTGTTACCTTCGCTGGTATTCGCGTCCAGCAGCTGTACCATATTCTCATAAATTGCTTCGTACTTCGGTACCACTTCATCTTTTGCCAGTCGCTGTGCCTGATTTCTCTGATCGATATTCGTTACATCTTTACCCATCTGTATTACCTTATCAGCTGATGTAAAATAATCTTCCATACCGCTCATAATCTGATCATACAATTTACGTTCTTCAGCGGAAGCAACTGTTTCTTCTACTATAACTGCATAATCCTTACATGCCTGCTTCTTTGTTTCATACGCTTCGTAGGTTTCCTGTACCAGTGTCTTATCCTGATAACCGATTGCCGCCCGCAGGTTACTTCTAGTGTCTGCAAATGTAATCATCATCTTACCGATATCACCCTGTGAAAAACCATAATTGGTTAATGCGTGATTGTACTGGACACCCATTACTAACATGGCAGTTCCTCCAAGAATACCAGAAAAACTTACCAATATTGCAACTATTAAAATTGCAGATGAAATACGCTGCCGCAGTCTTTTCCCATTCAATTTTTTGACCATTGCCTGAATCATATGTTGTTCCTCCTTACTGCTGTTTTCTCGTGTCGTCTATGTCACTTTTTTCATATCTAATTATTTTCATTATACCATTGTATCCAACCTGTTTCAATAAAATATTACATGGTTTTTTGTTAAGGTTTTTTGTTAAATAGAAAAACCGGCAGAGATGCTGCAATGCGCTGCACCTCTGCCGGTCTTTTTATAAATTCAATCTTAGTTTGTCAGATTTATGCTTTTACAGCATATCCATTGGTTACGGTATAATCCTGTCCGCCAAAGCTAATTGTACCTGAATAATCAAAAGCGATTGTTCCGTCTTTAAAGTACCAGTCGCCGTATTCATTACTGCCGACACCCGTAAATGTTAAATCAAGCAGACCATTGTTAAAATACCACCAGCCGTATTCATTTAATGCCATTCCGGTATAGCTTAAATCCAGAACACCATTGTTAAAGTACCACCAGCCATAGTCATTTAATGCCATTCCGGTATAGGTATTACTGATATAACCATCTGTAACATATACCCATGTATCGCCGTTTAATGTCATGCCTGTAAAGCCTGTATTTAAGATACCGTCTGTAAACAGCCATGTACCGTATTCATTTGTGGCAAATCCGTTATAGCCAAAATCAATCTGTCCATTGCTGAAATACCACCAGCCATATTCATTCACTGCCATTCCGGTATAGGTAAAGTCAACCTTACCATCCTTGAAGTACCACCAGCCATAGTCATTTAATGCCATTCCGGTGTAATCTGTCAGTACCTGTCCGTTCTGAACATAGAGCCACTCGTCATCCGGAATAATCATTCCTGTAAAGCCGAAGTTTAACTGTCCGTCTGTGTAGAACCATGTTCCGTATTCATTGTTTGCAAGACCGTAGAATGATAAATCAAGCTGTCCGTTATTGAAGTACCACCAGCCGTATTCATTGCATGCCATACCGGTATATGTAAAGTCTACATCACCGTTCTTGATATACCACCAGCCGTATTCGTTTAATGCCATGCCGCAGTAATCCGTTGCAATTTTATCATTTGCATAGTAATGCCAGTTGCCGTCTGCATCCTGACGCATTTCATATACAACCTTTTCTTCTTCAACAACCGTTGTCTTTGCCGGTTTTACGGATTTTGCTGCATCACTTGTTACATCTAATACCGCACCTGTGTTCTTAGAAGTATCCTTTAAGAGAAGCAGGTTGTGCATATTGATTGTACCGTCTTCATTTCTTGTTGGTTTTACAGACGTATCTACACTTTCAAACCAGTCTTCTGTAGCCTGTTCACCCTTATTATTATAAGAAGCGGAACCGTCATAAATGTAGTTGTTTTCACTGTGAAGTGCAAATGGGATTAAATCCTCCAGCTTTGTATTCTTGCTGTTGTTTAATGAAATTAATCCTGTTACTTCCCAAGCCTTGATGTTAGAATCCTTTGTATTTAAACCTACATTGTATGCACTGTTATCCAGTGAGTTGTTGTAAGAAATACAGTTAATAATCTTACAGTCAGGGCAGCTGTTTGAAGTAATACCCTTTGCATGGTTGTCAAATGAAATACTGTTCTTTAAAACATGTGCACCCTTCATCTGACCACCGCCAAGCTTGAAGCCGTTACCTTCGCCGTATTCATAGCCTTTAGCTGTTACATCATCTGTTGTCAGCCAGCCGTTGTTATAAGTTACACAGTTTTCAATTGTTACAGCACCGATTTCACCGGATACGGATTTTGCATATAAATCCCAGCCATCATCAATGTTGTTATGGCTGATACAGCCATAGAACTTATTGTCTTCACCACAAGTCAGCTTTGCTGCAAAACCATCGGCATCATTACGTCCTGCATCACAGTTATCAAATGATTCACAGTTCTTAATGAGGTTGCCTGTAGGCCATAACTTGCCTTTTCTTCCGGCATCATTATCAGCACCGCCTTCACGGCTGATCTGGATACCTGAATTTGCTGCGTGGTTTACTGTACACATTTCAATTGTATTGTAGTTACCGCAAATCTGGATACCTACACCTGCTGAATCTTTTACATACAGACCATATACATGCCAGTATGAACCTGTGAGCCTTACTTCACCTGTAAATACTACACCGTCTGTTCCGTCTGTAGAAAGTGATTCTGCTACAAGGTTGATATTCTTATCTGCTGTACCACTGACACTTCTTTCAACCTTTGCACCGCTGTATGTACCATTCTTTAAGAAGATGGTCTGACCCGGCTGTGCATACTTTAATGCATTAGACAGGCTCATCGGGCTTTCTTCTGTTCCCTTACCTTCTGCATCAGCATCTGCGGATACAATGATTGTCTGACCTTCCTGTCCGTATGACTGATGATCAACAACTGTTTCCTTAATAACTGCTACTGTGCTTGCAATGTTATCTGCTGCTGTTGGCTTTAATGTTGACTTTACAGTATTCTTTCCGTTGTTTAACGGAACATTTACTCTTACAACTTCATTTGCAGCAACTGCCTGATCTACAACTACATCTGTATCACCGTTTGATACTGTCAGTGTACCTGCACAATTTGGTACATAGATGTATTCGTAATTTGCAGAACCGCTTGTGCTTGTTGAGTATACTCTGCCGTCCGGTGTAATCTTTGTATCACCGTTGTCATTTGATGTAATACCCTTGCTTTCAGACTTTGAAAATTCAACATCAGATACCTTTACAGATACCTTTCTGGATACTGCAATACCGACTACAACCGTTCCGTCTTCCTGTACAGATGTAAAGGAATTATCAGAAAGCTTCTGCTCTGAACCGTTGCAGGCTGCTGTATAACCTTCGTCTGTCTTTTCTAATGTAAATGTATATTTGTTGCCTACTTCAAATTTTGCTGTCTGGTCTGTAAACTTAGAGTTCGTTACAGTTCTTTCTACACCGTCATTGCTTGATGTATCAGCTGATGTATAACCTGTAACCGTTCTCATAAACGGATTACTCTGCTTTGAGCTAAACATCATAGAAGATGCGTAGTTGAAATACTTATGTACATAATCCGGATTACCCCATACATTTAATCCAAGTGCATCGGCTGCAACAATACCAAAACCGGTCTGATTATCCGGTGTGAGAGAAGTATCCGTAATCTCAAATGTTGCACTCAGCTTGAAGTTTTCTTTGTTCGGGTCAATCTTTGTATAGTAATATGTAAATCCGTCTTCATCATCAGAAATCTTACCGCTTGCCTGTCCCTTAACTTCCAGTGTTCCGGCTGTTCCTGCAATTGCCGGTGATTCCTGATTATTACTCTTTGCTGCGCTATTGTCAGTTACGGAAAGCTTTACATTATCCGTCTGACCGTCAGCCGTTGTAAATGTAACATCGCCTGCCTGTGCAGAACCTACGATTGCCGTATACCATGGCTGTTCTTCTGCTGTTGTTACTTCAAAATCTTTTTCTGTATAAACAGATTCAAAACCGTCTGACTTTCTGAGTGCCTTAATCTGGATATCATAAGACTTGCCTGCTGTCAGTCCTGTCAGTGTGTAATTTCCTGTTTCTGCAGATAATGCTGATTCTACAACCGTGTAATCTGCTGTGCTTCCGGATTCCTTATAAGCTACAGAATAAGAATCTGCATCTTCAATATTAATCCAGTCTAAGTAAACATCGCCGTTACCCTTGTTCTGTGCCCATGTGATAACCGGCTTCTTTACTGCCAGTACATAATCCTTGTATGTATAAACTTCACTTGCCTTATCAGCTTCGCCATATCTTTGTGCAACCACTACGAATGTGTAAGTACCTGAACGGTATGGTGCAAATGTAGCTGTTGATGCCTGCTTTGTAAATGTCTGTGTAGATACTTCCAGACCATCCTGTAACATTGTAACCTTTACATCATCAGCACCCTTGTATGCATCAATGACTGCTGAGAAGTCTACAACGAAATCTCCGGCTTCATCTGTTGTTACACTGTTAATCACCGGTGCTGCAACATCTGCCCATGCAGTCTGCTTCTTTTCACCGACTGCTAAGGATACCTGGAAGATGTTTGCTGTTGAACCTGACATATATGCATAGTAGGTCTTGCCTTCTTCCACATCAATTGTAATGGTATCATATGTACTTGCTGAACCTGATGTCTTTGTATCCTTTACAACTCCGTCTGAATCTACTACATAGAAGCTCTTATTAGACTTCTGTGTCTTTTCCATAATTGTCAGCTTACCGTTTTCGGTCGCCGTATACTGTAAGTAGCATCCTGCTGTCGGAACTGCGCCATTATTTGGTGTCGGCTTTACACCTCCTGCCTTTACATAATCTCCTGTTCCAAATGCTTCTGCTCCGGCTGTATCTGTTCCGCTTGTCCAGCCGTCACCCTTTAAGGATAAGCCATTATCCTCTGTTGTTGCTGCTGCCAGTAAGCCTGCTGCATCCCATGTCTTAATGTTGGTTACGCTGCCTACAGTTGCTGCTGTTTCCTCCTGTGCTGCCACACCGGCATCTGCACTTACCTCTTCTGCCAATACATTGTAAGGTATTAACACACCATACGGTACAGAACTGCTAGCCATCAGTACTGCTGATAAAAGCGCTGCTGCCTTTGTCACCTTTCTTCTCATAATCGTCCTCCTGATTTGTTTTTAGTGTTTTTATAAAAGCATTCCTGAAACCTCGTATTTTTAGCACATTTTTAAAAAATCACGAACTTTTTAAAAAACTTTTATAAGTTTTCACCAATTGTTTTTATTATATTATTTTTAAATCAGATAGTCAACCATGATTGCAGTTATTTTTGCTACTCAACTACTGATATTTGTCACATTTTTTGTGCATTTTACATATTTTTCACTCTTATATCAATTTATATACAAATTTTCACATATATTTTTTCCAAAACCGTCTACCGACAATGCAAAAAGGCTGCCACGAAATTTTTGAATTTCCATGGCAGCCCCGCGGGCTATCAAATTTGAGTAATTATCTTTTTTATCTGCGAATCAGCTTTCTTTTTCTAAGAAATTCATAAGCACCTGCTCCTGCCGCTGCAACTGCTGCCGCAAGGAATCCAAATCCATTGGCTGTATCCCCTGTCTGTACGCCTGTATCCGCAGACTGCTGTGCATTTTCTGATTTCTCTGACACATCACCGGTATTCTCACCCTGCTGTGTTCCTGAACCTGCATCATCCTTCTTTACATCGTCTGTTTTTGTATCATCTTTCTTTGTGTCATCCGGCTTGGTAATATCATCTTTTTGTACCGTTTTATTTTCATAGTATACTGCAAACGGACTGAAGCTGTCTGCCTCAAAACGGATACCTTCACTTGTAAGCTGTGTTTCCAGCTTTTCAATGACACCGGTCTTTTCATTCAGATGATATACAATTACATTAACTTTGCTGTAATCAATTCCTTCTTTATAAGCAAATGTAATCTGGATTTTACCGCTTTCAAGCATAACTGCCTGACCGTTCTCATCCTGTAATTCAATGTCATAATAATCTACTGTACTTCCGTCAGCAATTAATATTCCGCCGGCTGTAAAGCCTTTCATAATTGAGTCAATTACGCTGTTTCCGGCTTTTTCAATGACAACACTGACTTCTCCCGGATTTACGGTTTCACCGGCTGCATTTTTAATTACGGCATTTTCATCAACCGCTACATTCTTAACAACCTCTGCCTTATCAACAACCGTTATATCTGTTTTCGGTTTTTCCTGCTGTGTTCCATACAATGTGGCAGTTCTTGCACTGTAATCATAGTCCCCCATGACTGTGTCCGTCTTAAATTTTGCTGCCTGTGCACTTGTCAGGTATGGGCGCTTATTATTTACTGTATATCCCGGACCGTAAGAACCGTATTCTGCAAATCTTGCATTTTCAGCTAAGTTACCGCTCATGTCGCCGTAAGATGTTTCCAGTGAAATCGCCCTGCCTAAGTAACAGTTCATAAATGTTGTTGAATCATCTGCGCCCCACGGACGTGCCATTCTGTATGCGCCGTCTGCTACGCCTTCTTCGGCAAGGAATCGGCAGTTGTTAAATACGTATCCGTAAGGTGTGGAAGCATATGTTCTTCCGGCTGTATAGCATCCGTCTGATTTGTATTCTGTATATCTTGCAACAATATCACAGTCTTCAAATACAGAGGTACCTGCACCATAGATAAAGTCAACATTACCTGTAATATAACATTTATTGAAATACTGTCTTGTTACCGCATAATTGCCGTTTTCATCTTTCGTTCTTGTATCGGTCAGCAGGGTATCCTGATAGCCGATTAATCTTACATTAATACATGCCGTCTGGTCAGCCACAATACACAGGGCATCTGCCTGCTGGTCCGAACCGTTTGTATAGTCATACGAATTTTCAACCGTCAGATTTTCTGCTGTGAAGCCTGTTGCTGCCGTATCTACATACATTGCATTACGGTTCCACATACTGTCTGCATTTCCGTTGGCAACACATACAGAATAGAATAAATGGGTCTTTTCACTGTCCTGTCCGAGAAGACTTACATATGGTGATTTTACTTCAACACGTTCATTATATTCACCATTTTTAATGTAAATCACTTTGGCTTCTGCATTATCTTCCGGCACTGCATTGACTGCTGCCTGAACAGTCTTGTATACCGGCAGTCCGTCTGACTCTGCACCGTCTTCGCCTGTATATGCCGCATCTACAACAATATCAACATCCGGGTTTGCAACAAAATTAAATGTCTTTCTTGTCGCATTTCCCTCTGCATCAGTAAATATAACAGTAACGTCATTTCTGCCTTTCTTTAATTCAGGTTCAAACTTCATTTCATCGCCCGCACCGACAGTTTTGGTATCTGCCAGCACGTCATTTACATAAAGCTGTGCTGTTCCTGCTTCGTCTGCTGTAAGAACCAGCAGTGCATTATCATCAAAAACAGTATCATTGGACTTATATGCTACTGTCAGTTTTGTTGCTTCATTTTCATATACATAAGCACCTGTATGACCGTCTGATGTCAGTACCTGCATCGTTGCTGACGGATTACTTGTATTCTTGTCATTTTTTGCTATAACATAGTAATAATACGGTTCTTCTTCGACAACATCTGTATCTGTAAATGCATTCTCTGCTGTTGTCTTAACCAGCACTGCTTCACCGTCAGAACCCAGTTTTCTGTATACATCATAAGAAGATGCACCTTCTACGGCATTCCATGACAGTTCTACCTTAGATTTGCTGCCTGCGGCTGTTAATTCAGCCTGTGCAAGTGGTGCCTGATAGTCCGTTATTTCAGTTTCTACGGCTGTTCCCATTGTTGTTCCGCCATAAGGCACAATCTTAAACTGATAGTTTCCGTCGCCGTCCATTCCGGCATAACTGAAGCTGTTCACCTTAGAATCAGAAATCTTTGTATATTCACCGCCATCCTTTGATACATATACGGCATATTTAATATTGCCTGAGCCTTCTTCTGCGACATCCCATGTAATATTCATGCTCTTTCTGTCAGAAGCCACTTCTGTTGCGGCATTTGTAATCACCGGTGCAACACCGACTGCAACGTAATAATCGTTCTGGTCATATACAACCGTACCTTCTGCATTCTTTAAGGTCAGGTTACTGATTTCTGCCGTAACACCTGAAAATGCCAGACCATAGCGTACTGTCTGTCCTGTCTGCAGGTCTGCATAAGACTGTGTCAGGTCAAATTCGCCCGGATTTGCTTCTGAACCCATAAGCACCGTTCCGTCTGCGCTTACAACCTGCATTTTAGCGGTATTGCCACTCTTTGTGTAAGTCAGTGTATATGTGCCGCCCAGCTCATATCCGTTTGCTGTGTCAGTTTTTTTGCCAACCTTTGGAGAACCGCAGTTACCCGTTCCGCTGACCGTTGAAAATGTATGCTGGATCACAATATTTTTCTGGATATGTAATACGTCACACTTCATGGCGCTGCCGGTCTTCGCGTTAAACTGTCCGATGGCAAGACCCTGCTTATCTGTACCGGAATCCAGCTTTGTCACTGTAATATCTGCTGAAATCGTCATATCTTCTGATGTTTCCGGGAACAATAAGTAATCCATTCCTTTATCATCTCTGATATTTCCTTTCACTGTTGCGCTTCTTGTATGATTTACGGATAAAATGTTGCCGTTTGCGGAAGTTTCAAAGGAATTTCCGGCATCATAATTTCCTGAGTAATCTTTACTGCTTGACTGTGAGAAATTTACTTCTCCTGCCTCTGAATCAAAAATCTGCTTGTTTACCGCAGCACCGTCATCGGTTGTATAATTTGATGTCACCGTTACATCCGAAAATTCTGCAGTTACTCCTTCTGTTGCAAAGAAACCGATTGTCTTTGCGGATAATCCGGAAATTGTCTGTGTCTTTACCTTTTCATCTGAAAAATCAGCTGTCGAAGCAACGTGATAGGTTGCTTTATTCTCTGAAACTTCTAATTTAATATAAATGTCAGAAGAAGCGGTTGTGACTGCCGTATTGACCTGTGATGCACCGCCGCCTGCTGCTTCTTTATGGTATCCGTAACGGATCTGATTCTTGCTTCCATTTGCAAAATCTGCATACAGTGCTGCACTGGCACTTCCCGCTTCATCTGCGGCATTACGGATTAACAGTCCTGCGTATCCTGCATTGCCGTTATTATTGACGGTCATCTTCGCTGTAATGGTTAAATCTCCTTTACCCTCAAAATAAGCGTAGAATAAATCATCACTTCCTGCTGATTTATCAAATTTTGTACCGGCACCGTTTACCGTTACAGTCTTTGCTGCTGCATCATACGCATAAGTTCCTGTTCCCTCGTGTGTACCGACTTCCTGCGTTTTCCAAAGTGTTGTAAGCGGCTTTGTACTCTGCGCCGTTTCCTCAGCATAAGCTGTTACCCTTCCTGCTGCATTTCCCAAAATAGAATCCACTGTCTGTACCGGTACTGCACTTACAACCAGACATGTTGCCAATGCCATGCTCAGCAGTCCGCTCGTCCTTCTGTTTTTAATCATTGTAAAAAAACCTCCCTTTTTGTTCTTTTCCAAAAGAAAATACATATCTTTTTGCAATTAATTTAATTGTCAAAATATATATTTTCTTTAAGAAAAGAACCCCCTTATTAAGTCACCTCAATAAAGGGGTTCCTTGACTTTTATATTCGTTTATATTCGTCTGAATCCGGCATCATGCTTATGCGTGCTTTCTTTTCTTAGAAGCTGCATATACACCTGCTGCACCAAGCAGTAAGAGGATATAAAGCATCATATTTGCCATATCACCTGTTTCTACAGATTCACTGCCTGTTGTCTTCTGGAATAACAGACCACCTGTCATCTTACCGCTCAAATCAATCTTTGCAGAAGCCTGACCGCCTACAACAGCGCCAGCCTTTGCATTGGCTGTAAGTACCAGTAAGCCGTTCATATTGATTGTATTGTCACTGTTTCTTGTAACCGGAATCGCTGCATATACGTGTGTGTCATAATTCATCTTTGTGTCTGTAGATACAAACCAGTCTGCCGTTACGGCTGTTGTACTATTATTTGTTCCTGCTTCCGTGCAGTTCCAGAAATAGTTGCTTGACTGATATACCTTAGAAGCATCCTGTGTACCCTTGAACTTAAATGTTTCATTCACACTTGTCTTCTGTGTTCTCCATGAAAGAACACCTGTTGCCATAAAATCGGTATTTGCTGCATCATTTGTATACATGGCTACGTTTGAACCGCCATTATTGTATGATGTAGAATTGGTTACCTGAATATCCGGACAGCTGTTAGAATCAATACCCTTTGCCTTGTTATCAAATGCTACGGAATTGATTAACTTGTGGTATCCTGACATGCTTGAACCACCCATCTTAAATCCGTTACCGTTACCGGCATCAGTACCGTCTTCCAGATAACCGTTGCCATAAGCTACACAGTTCTGGATTGTTACAGCACCGATTGAGCCT
>OGXA01002755.1_pt1 | contig 12079 bp, 7 predicted proteins | sample 1576171 | NCBI WGS metagenome assembly OGXA01 (sample SAMEA3541587, study PRJEB24748) | human gut metagenome | biome: human gut; feature: human-associated habitat; material: faeces | place: China | collected 2012 | reverse complement strand
GATTGACGTCTATAAGGAGCGCTTAGAAAAAGCAGACTGGCTCGCTCCTGAAACTCGTGAAAAAGCCATTGTCAAACTCAATGTCATCACACCTCATATCGGTTACCCTGAAAAGTTACCAGAAACTTATGCCAAGAAGATTATCGACGAGAGCAAAACCTTGGTTGAAAATGCTCAAGCTCTCTACGAAATTTCAATTGCTCATAGCTGGAGTAAGTGGAACCAACCAGTTGATCGAAGTGAATGGCATATGCCAGCAAATATGGTCAATGCCTACTATGATCCGCAACAAAACCAAATTGTATTCCCAGCAGCAATTTTGCAGGCACCTTTCTATGACCTTCACCAATCGTCATCAGCCAACTACGGTGGAATCGGTGCAGTCATTGCCCATGAAATTTCACACGCTTTTGATACCAATGGTGCTTCCTTTGATGAGAATGGTAGTCTTAAGAACTGGTGGACTGAAGAAGACTATGCAGCCTTTAAGGAACGTACTGACAAGATTGTGGATCAGTTTGAGGGCTTGGACTCTTATGGTGCCAAGGTCAATGGTAAATTGACTGTTTCTGAGAATGTTGCTGACCTCGGTGGTGTAGCCTGTGCCTTAGAGGCCGCTAAACGAGATAAGGATTTTTCAGTTCGTGAGTTCTTTGTTAATTTTGCGACAATCTGGCGTATGAAAGCACGTGAAGAATACATGCAAATGTTAGCTAGCGTGGATGTGCATGCTCCAGCTAAATGGCGCACCAATGTTATCGTGAGCAACTTTGACGAATTCCACAAGGAATTTGACGTCAAAGAAGGCGACGGCATGTGGCGTGCCCCAGAAGATCGTGTGATTATTTGGTAATAATGATGAAATCTGTCCTAAAATGGATGGATTTCTTTATTTTTGTCGTTGTAAGGGTTTACAAAGATTGAATAAAGAGCTATAATAATATTGTTCAAAAGCTTGTGATTTTTTTAACAAGTGCTTAAAAGGAGTTTTATATGACTAAAGAAATTAAACAAACTAAAGATATTCAAACAGTAATTGATGAATTGGCAACAAAGGGTGTTGAAGCCCTTGATGCTATGGCTAACTTTACGCAGGAGCAAGTGGACCATATTGTTCACCAAGCTGCGATTGCTGCCCTAGATAAACACATGTATTTGGCAAAATTGGCTGTTGACGAAACAGGTCGTGGTATTTATGAAGACAAAGCTATAAAAAATATGTATGCTTCTGAATACATTTGGAATAGCATCAAAAATGACAAGACAGTCGGTGTTATTGCTGAAGATAAAGAGCAAGGTTTGGTCTCTATCGCTGAGCCGGTAGGTGTTATCTGTGGGGTAACTCCAACAACTAATCCAACATCTACTACTATTTTCAAAGCTTTGATTGCGTTGAAAACACGTAACTCAATTGTATTTGCCTTCCACCCATCAGCTCAAAAATCATCAGCAGAAGCTGCGCGCATTGTTCGTGATGCTGCTATTGAAGCTGGTGCACCTAAGAACTGTATTCAGTGGATTGAAGAGCCATCTATCGAAGCGACTGGTCTCTTGATGAACCATCCTAAGATTGCCACAGTACTTGCGACTGGTGGACCTGGTATGGTTAAGGCTGCTTATTCAACTGGTAAACCAGCGCTTGGTGTAGGAGCCGGAAACGTCCCATCTTATATTGCTGCTGATGCCAAGGTTAAACGTGCTGTCAACGATATCATTGTTTCAAAAACTTTTGATAATGGTATGATTTGTGCTTCTGAACAAGCAGCTATCGTTGATGCAGCTATTTATGACGAAGTTAAGGCTGAATTTGAAGCACATCAATGTGTCATCATTTCTAAAAAAGCTGACATTGCTAAATTGGAAAAAGTCGTTCTTAATGAAGCACGTACAGCTGTAAATGGTGCTATTGTAGGTCACTCAGCTATTGAAATTGCTGAAAAAGCTGGTCTTAAAGTTCCTGCAGGTACAAAAATGCTTTTGGCAGAAATTCCAGATGCAACAATGGAACACCCACTTGCCTTGGAAAAATTGTCTCCAGTACTTGCTCTTATCAAATCTGATGGCGTTGAAGATGGATTCAAAAAAGCAGAAGGCATGCTTAATTTGGGTGGTCTTGGACACACAGCTGTTATCCACACTGAAAATGAAGAGCTCCAACTCCAATATGGTATTCGCATGAAAGCCTGCCGTGTCTTGGTAAATAGCCCATCAGCTGAAGGTGGTATCGGTAATATCTACAATAACATGATTCCATCATTGACTCTAGGTTGTGGCTCATACGGACACAACTCAATTTCTCACAATGTTAGTTCATTTGACCTTCTTAACGTAAAAACATTGTCAAAGCGTCGCAATAACATGCAATGGTTTCGCGTCCCACCAAAAATCTTCTTTGAAAAAGACTCAATAACATATCTGCGTCATATCAAAGCTAAGCGTGTAATGTTGGTCTGTGATCCAGGTATGGTTCAGTTTGGCTACGCTGCCTTGGTTAAACGCCAATTGGAACTCAACCGTCACGATCCAATGATTGAAGTTTTCTCAGATGTTGAGCCTAACCCATCTACGAATACGGTTTACAAAGGTTTGGAACGCTTTGTAGACTTCCAACCAGATGTTATCATCGCTCTTGGTGGTGGTTCTGCAATGGATGCGGCTAAGGCTATGTGGATGTTCTTTGAACACCCAGATGTAAGCTTTTTCGGTGCTAAACAAAAATTCTTAGATATTCGTAAACGTACTTACAAGATTCCTTACGCTCAGAAGACAACATTTATCTGTATCCCAACAACTTCAGGTACAGGTTCAGAGGTAACGTCATTCGCGGTTATCACTGATAGTGAAACTCATATCAAGTACCCATTGGCAGATTATGCTTTGACTCCGGACATTGCTATCGTTGACCCTGCTTTGGTTATGAGTGTGCCTGCTAGCGTTACAGCAGATACAGGTATGGACGTTTTGACTCACGCCATTGAATCTTATGTATCAGTCATGGCTAGCGACTATACACGTGGACTTTCACTTCAAGCGATTAAACTTGTTTTTGAAAATCTTGAACATTCTTACCGCTTTGGTGATGAAGAATCACGTGAAAAAATGCATAATGCGTCAACAATGGCTGGTATGGCCTTTGCCAATGCCTTCCTTGGTATCAACCACTCACTCGCTCACAAGGTTGGTCCTATGTTTGACATTCCACACGGACGTACTAATGCGATTTTGATGCCTCACGTTATCCGTTACAACGGTCGTGATCCTCAAAAACACGCTATGTTCCCTAAATATGACTACTTCCGTGCAGACAAAGATTACGCAGATATCGCTCGTTTCATGGGATGGGGTACTGACAAACAATCAGATGCTGAATTGGTTGAAGTTTTGGCACAAAAAGTATACGAATTGGGTGTTGCCGTTGGTATTGACATGAACTGGAAGGGACAAGGTGTCACTAAGAAACTTCTTCAAGACACTGCCTATACTTTGGCGGAACATGCTTATGAAGACCAATGTACAACAGCTAATCCGAAAGAACCACTTATTTCAGAATTGAAAGAAATTATCGAAATTGCCTTTGATTACAAAGGGTAAGCGATAGACAAAAGTAGCTCTATAAGGGCTACTTTTTTTGCTAGAAATCCTCTATATTAGAGTGTTTATCCAAATTAAAAATAAAGGACTTTCCCGGATAAGATAGAAAAACGCTTTAAGAATTGTTATAATAACCTTACAGCAAGATAAGGAGATTCCTATGACAAAAGAAGAAGGGCTTAGTTTGGGTGAAACAGCACATCCTCTCAAGCCTCATGAATTGAGGCCACCAATGGCTTCTACAGCAGGGAATAGAGCGACTAATAGGTTTAAAGAGTTTAATGCTGATAGGATGGTGAGTGTTCAATTCAATCCTAGTCAACAAGTAAAAGAATCAAAGGAGCCAGTAACCTCAAAGAATATTGTGGGGATGGTATCAGGTGTGATTGCAGCGATACTCACCATACTTTTGATTGTTTGTCTCGTGATGGGATACCGTTATCGAGCCGCAAGCATTGAGGGCGATTGGACAAGTCCAACCTTTAGTGAGAAAATGTTAGCCACTCTGAAAGACACTGCTACTACTAAGAATAAAGTTAGTAATGCTTTACCACAAGGTCAAGATCTTATCACCGATATCAATACAGCAATGAGTATTACTGACAATAAGGCTCACTTAAAAGTGAGCTTTGTTTACAATCGTAAAGGTCTTTATCAGGCTTACCAGAGTAGAGTTACTGAATTGAAAGGTCAGTACGGTGAGGAGTTCTCGGAGGTTTTTGATAGTTATTCATTGTCAGAAAAAGACTACTATAAACAGTTTGATGAGACAGTGAAGAAAGAACTTCCAAAGAGTTATACCTACGATGCCAAAACCGGTCGTGTTACAACAACTGCTTTCACGGGTGATATTAACCGTTGGGAGCAAACAATCACTGTGGATAAGGCTGGAGATTCAGATGCTTTTAAAAAAGGTGATGTCTTAGATTATACGCCTAACAATGAAGGCTTTACTATCAAGGCACACAGTGAATTTGGTGACATTAGCTTTACAAAAAATAAATAAAAAAGGAAATTAAAGGGGAATATAAATGACAAGAGAAGAATGGTTGGACTATTTTGAGACGGTAAACGGACGTAAGCCGAGTGTTCAGGAAATGGCGGATGCTTTGAAAGCTGGAGAGTTTGTTAATGAAGCACCAGCTAAAGCTGAAGATACAGCTACTACTGAACCTATTAAGGTTGAGGCAGAAATCGTCGAGACAAGCACTAGTCCTCTACCAACAGCAACTGCACCAGTAGTAACAGCAACTGCACCTTCTACGGTTGCTTTTCCAGAAGGACAAGCAGCTATGGCAAATTTGGCTCCTAAAAAACCAATGGATCCCAAAAAGAAAAAACGCATCCTAGTCTCAGTTTTGTCAGCGGTAGTCCTTGTCTTCTTATGTATCGGTGGCTTTATGACTTACCGTTATGTGACAGGTAATATTGATGGCAAATGGTACAGTAGTTCTCTAGGTAGAGAGTATAGTTCAAGCATGTCTGAAAGTTTGACAGACTTAGATAGTAAGGAGCTTGAAAAGTACTTTACAGATACTGCTGTAACCATGAAAGTAAAAGGTAGCAATGCGAAGGTGACTGCTAGCTATACTTTTGATAAGAAAACCTATATCAAGGACTATCGTGAGAGGGTTCAGAAGTCCTTCTCAGCCTTTGGAGATTTATTTAAAGCCTTCTATGGAGATTCCTTTGAAAACTATTACAGTGAGGAAACCATAGAAAAAGAACTTGATGAAGCTCTTGAAAAAGCTGCGAAAGACAGTGATCAAAAGTATGATTCGAAGACAGGCGAAACAACGACAACCCTTTTCAAAGGGAAGGTTAGCCGTTTGGGACATAAGATGACTGTTACTTCTGTCAACAAAGACGTTGATATTGATGGTCTCAATGTGAAAAAAGGTCAAGAGCTAAAAGTGACTAAAAAAGATAAGAAAGTAACGCTTAGTGGTGATGGCAAATCAAAAGATATTACTTTCTCAACTAAGAATGACACCAAAGATAAATTTTAAGATGACATCCGGAATAGCTATTCCGGATTTTTTCATGTCTTTGAGAGGAAAGAATAAGGTGATATCCGGATGATTTTCTCACAAGTCACAATACGTGTAGAAATATTCTGACAATTATGCTACAATAGAGCCACAGACTATCTAAAAAGAGGATTTACCATGACACTTGTATACCAATCAACACGTGACGAAAATAATAAAGTAACAGCTAGTCAGGCTATTCTTCAAGGTTTGGCAACAGATGGTGGTTTGTTCACACCGTTGTCAACGCCTGAGGTTACTTTGGACTTTGATCAATTGAAAGATGCTTCTTACCAAGAAGTTGCTAAATTGGTCTTGTCAGCTTTCTTGGATGATTTTACTGAAGAGGAATTGGATTACTGTATCACAAATGCTTATGATGACAAGTTTGATACAGCTGCCATTGCACCAGTAGTTAAACTTAAGAACCACTACAACCTTGAGCTTTTCCATGGTTCTACCATCGCTTTCAAAGACATGGCCCTTTCAATCTTGCCATACTTGCTAACAACATCAGCTAAAAAGCAAGGTGTTGATAATAAAATCGTTATCTTGACAGCGACATCAGGTGACACTGGTAAAGCTGCCATGGCTGGTTTTGCAGATGTTCCAGGAACTGAAATCATTGTCTTTTATCCAAAAGACGGTGTTTCAAAAATCCAAGAATTGCAAATGACCACTCAAACAGGAGCTAATACGCACGTTATTGCCATTGATGGTAACTTTGATGATGCCCAAACAGATGTGAAACGTATGTTTAATGATGTTGATTTGCGTGAGAAATTGTTGGCTCATCATACGCAATTCTCATCAGCTAACTCAATGAATGTTGGTCGTTTGGTACCACAAGTGGTTTACTATGTATATGCCTATGCACAGTTGGTTAAGGCAGGTCATATCCAAAACGGAGATAAGGTTAACTTCACAGTACCAACAGGAAACTTTGGTAATATCTTGGCGGCTTATTATGCACGTCAGATTGGTGTTCCAGTTGGCAAATTAATCTGTGCTTCTAATGAAAATAACGTCCTTACAGACTTCTTCGCAACGGGTACTTATGATAAGAAACGTGACTTCAAGGTAACAACAAGCCCTTCTATGGATATCTTGGTATCTTCTAACTTGGAACGCTTGATTTTCCACCTTCTTGGTAATGATGCTACTAAGACTAAAGAGCTTATGGATGCACTTGTGACTAAGGGTGAGTATACTTTGGCTGATGCAGATAAAGATATTCTTGATTTGTTTGCAGCAGGTTTTGCAACTGAGGATGAAACAGCTGCTGAAATCAAGCGTATCTATGATGAAGACAAGTATATCGAAGATCCTCATACAGCAGTTGCCTCAGCTGTTTACGAAGCATATGTTCAAAAGACAGATGACCACACACCAACAGTTATCGCTTCAACAGCTAGCCCATACAAATTCCCACGTGTGGCTGTTTCAGCTGTCACTGGTAAAGACAGTGGGGATGATTTCAAAGCAGTAGAAGATTTGCACCAACTTTCAGGTGTAGCTATCCCAGCTGCTGTAGATGGACTTGAACATGCAGAAGTTCGCCATAAAACAGTTGTTGCGGCAGCTGATATGCAAAAAGCAGTTGAAAGCTATCTTGGTGTATAAGAATAAAAAAATAGGAGCTGAGAAATCAGCCCTATTTTTATCAATATAGAAAAGAATATTATGACAGAAACAAAGAAAATTCTAAACATAGCCTTGCCTGCTATGGCCGAAAACCTTCTACAAATGTTGATGGGGGTTGTCGATTCTTACCTAGTGGCTCAGGTGGGTATTGTCGCTATATCGGGGGTTTCCGTAGCCAATAATATCATTACGATTTACCAAGCTATCTTTATTGCTCTAGGAGCCTCAAGTGCCAGTGTCATTGCCAGAAGTTTAGGAAAAGGTGATGTTAAAGCGACTAACCGAGACACTTGGGATGCTATTATTATTACCCTTGCTCTTAGTCTCATCCTTGGTCTACTTTCCATTTTTGGTGGTGGGGCCATTCTTAATCTTTTAGGTACTGAGCAATCTGTGACTCAGGCTGGTAGTCTCTACCTTGCTCTTGTCGGTGGAGGAGTGGTCTTCTTAGCCTTGATGACTACTTTTGGTAACATCCTACGGGCCAAGGGACGGCCTCGTATTTCCATGGTCGTCAGTCTTTTGACCAATGTTCTAAATGCTATTTTATCTTCTTTAGCCATCTTTGTGGGACATTGGGGGATTATTGGGGTCGCAACGGCTACGGTTTTCTCTCGTCTGGTTGGGACAGTGATACTCTGGCAAGCGATGAAACTGGATGTGAAGCAGCTTGAAATTACCAAACCTTTTAACAGAGAGTTGTTGGGCATTGCCCTGCCAGCAGCAGGTGAGCGACTGATGATGCGTGCTGGAGATGTGGTCATCGTGGCTATTATTGTTACCTTTGGTACAGCCGTTGTCGGTGGTAACGCCATTGGTGAAAACCTCACTCAGTTTAACTATATGCCTGGTATGGGAGTCGCAACGGCTACGGTTATCTTGGTTGCCAATAGTCTGGGTCGAGGGGATAAGACGCAGATGAAGCGTATTATACGAGAGTCTTATTGGATTTCCACCTTCTTGATGGTTCTGGTTTCAGGGAGTATCTTGCTCTTTGGCCAAGGATTATCAGGTCTCTTTACAGATAATAAAGCAGCTATTGCGGCTAGTCAGGTAGTTATTCTTTATTCTTTCCTTGGGAATCCTGTGACTTCGGGGACTCTAGTCTACACAGCAGTTTGGCAAGGTCTGGGTAAGGCTAAGATGCCTTTCTATGCGACAACTATTGGGATGTGGATTATTCGAATTTTCTCAGGATACTTCCTTGGGGTGAGTCTGGGAATGGGTCTTGCTGGTGTCTGGATTGCAACCGTTGTTGATAATGTATGGCGTGCAATCTTCCTCTACGTGATGTATCGTCGTTATCTCGTAAAGAGAAAGTTTTAATGATAAATACTGAGGAGATGCCCTTATTCAAAGGGTATCTTCTTCTTATTTTTTACAAGTAGGCTCGAATATGGTAAAATAAGCTGATAAAAACTTTTTGAGGTAGTAATTATGACTGTAAAAATCAATACAAAAGATGGTCAAATCGAATTGTCAGATGATGTCATCGCAACAGTAGTTGGCGGTTCAGCAACAGAAATTTTTGGCGTTGTCGGTATGGCAAGTAAGAGTGCTATCCGAGATAATTTTCAAGCACTTCTTGGAAAAGAAAACTACGCAAAAGGAGTTGTCGTGAAATCTACTGATGCAGGTATCACTGTGGATGTCTACACTGTTATGAGTTACGGTGTTAAGATTAGTGAGGTTTCAAAAAATATTCAAGAACGTGTGAAATTTAATCTTGAGAATCAACTCGGTATCAAGGCTGAAACAGTAAATGTTTACGTTCAAAATATTAAAGTCGTAGGAGAAAACTAGTGTCTAAAATTACAACAAGCTTGCTTCAGGAGATGGTCCAAGCGGCAGCAACACGTCTAGGTAAGCAAGCAGAATATGTGAATTCACTCAATGTCTTCCCAGTACCAGATGGAGATACTGGAACAAACATGGGAATGACTATGGATAACGGAGCCAAAGCTGTCGCAGATCAATCAGCTTCAACAGTTGGTGAAGTTGGTCAGATTTTGTCTAAAGGTCTTTTGATGGGTGCCCGTGGTAACTCAGGTGTTATCACGTCACAATTGTTCCGTGGATTTGGTCAAAGTATCAAGGATAAAACGGAACTTGACGGCCAAGATTTAGCTCATGCCTTCCAAGCAGGGGTTGAAGTTGCTTATAAAGCTGTTATGAAACCTGTCGAAGGAACAATCCTTACAGTATCACGTGGTGCAGCTTCAGCAGCGATTAAGAAAGCTGAATCTACAAATGATGCTGTTGAGGTTATGCGTGCAGCTCTTGACGGAGCTAAAGCTGCCTTGGCTAAGACACCAGAGATGCTTCCAGTTTTGAAAGAAGTTGGTGTGGTAGACTCAGGTGGTCAAGGTTTGGTCTTCATTTATGAAGGTTTCTTGTCAGCCCTCACAGGTGAGTATATCGCTTCAGAGGACTTCCAAGCGACACCAGCTACTATGACAGAGATGATCAATGCAGAACATCATAAGTCAGTTGCTGGTCATGTTGCAACAGAAGACATTACCTTCGGTTACTGTACGGAAATCATGATTGGTCTCAAACAAGGTCCAACTTATGTGAAAGACTTTGACTATGAAGAGTTCCAAAATTACTTGAGCAACCTTGGGGATTCTCTCCTTGTTGTTAATGACGATGAAATTGTCAAAGTTCACGTCCACACTGAGGATCCAGGTCTTGTCATGCAAGAAGGTCTTAAATATGGGGCTCTTGTCAAAGTTAAGGTTGACAACATGCGTAACCAACACGATGCACAAGTTCAAAAAGAAGAAGCTATCCAAGCTGCACCTTCTGCTCCTAAAGACTTTGCTCTTATTGCAGTTGTTGCTGGAGATGGGCTTGCAGATATCTTCAAATCACAAGGTGTTGACTATGTGATTTCAGGTGGTCAAACAATGAACCCATCAACAGAAGATATTGTTAAGGCTATTGAGCAGGTTAATGCTAAGAATGTTATCATCTTGCCAAACAATAAAAACATCTTTATGGCAGCACAATCAGCTGCTGAAGTAGTAGATGTCAATGCGGCAGTTGTTGAAACGCGTACAGTACCACAAGGCTTTACAAGCTTGCTTGCTTTTGATCCTAGCCAAAGTATCGAAGCGAATGTTGAAGCTATGACAGCTAGTCTTTCAGATGTAACAAGTGGTAGCGTGACCTTGGCGGTACGTGACACAACTATTGATGGTCTTGAGATTCATGAAAATGATATCCTTGGTATGGTTGATGGTAAGATCCTTGTGTCTACACCAGATATGGACCAAGCCCTTCTTGACACTTTCGACAAGATGATTGACGAAGACAGTGAAATTGTTATGATTTACGTCGGCGAAGAAGGTAATCAAGAACAAGCTCAAGCACTTGCGGAAAAATTGGAAGAGGCTCACGAAGATATCGAAGTTGAAATCTTCCAAGGAGACCAACCAGTTTATCCATACCTCTTTAGTGTTGAATAATATTGAAATAATCATTTAGGAAGTCTTAGGGCTTCCTTTTTGTTTTGTCAGTTTTGATACGGTTGGGACATCTTTTCGAAATTACAGAAATATTCTGAAAATTCCTTGACATTACTTTCCAAAGTGGTAACATATGTTGTAAGAAATTTTATAGATTGAAGGTAACATCATGAGAAGTGATATGATCAAAGTTGGTGTTGATAAGGCACCAGCACGCGGACTTTTGTATGCGACTGGGCAAGTTAAATCTGCCAAGGATATGCAAAAGCCCTTCATTGCTATTTGTAACTCTTATATTGATATTGTTCCAGGGCATGTTCACTTGCGTGAATTAGCAGATATTGCCAAGGAAGCTATCCGCGAGGCTGGCGGTATTCCTTTTGAGTTTAATACCATTGGTGTGGATGATGGGATTGCCATGGGGCATATTGGGATGCGTTACAGTCTTCCATCTCGTGAATTGATTGCCGATTCTGCAGAAACAGTTATTAATGCCCACTGGTTTGACGGGGTTTTCTATATTCCTAACTGTGATAAGATTACGCCAGGGATGATTTTGGCAGCCATGCGTACTAATGTGCCAGCGGTATTCTGTTCAGGTGGACCTATGAAGGGTGGCGTTGACATGACTGGTCATCAAGCGACGCTATCAAGTTTGTTTGAAGCTGTAGGTACCTATCAGGCTGGAGATATGAGCAAGGAAGAGCTCGATTATTTGGAGAAAAATGCTTGTCCAACTTGTGGTTCATGTTCAGGGATGTTTACCGCTAACTCAATGAACTGTTTGATGGAAGTTTTGGGTCTTGCCCTTCCAGGTAACGGTACTATCCTAGCTGTTTCAGACGAACGTCGTGAATTGGTTCGTCAAGCAGCCACAAAATTGATGGATAACATCAAAAATAATGTTCGCCCACGTGATATTGTGACCAAAGAAGCTATCGATGATGCGTTTGCTCTTGATATGGCCATGGGTGGTTCAACCAATACTGTTCTCCATACCCTTGCTATTGCGCGTGAGGCTGGTATTGACTATGACCTTAAGGACATTAACGAAATTGCCAAGAAGACACCTTATCTCTCTAAAATTGCCCCTTCAAGTGTTTACACTATGCATGATGTGCATGAAGCTGGTGGTGTTCCAGCCATTATTAATCAGTTGATTAAAAAAGGAGCCATTAAGGGTGATCGTATTACAGTTACTGGTAAGACTTTGAAAGAAAACGTAGCTGGTGCTGAAATCAAAAATGAAGAAATTATCCATCCAATCGAACATCCGATTTCACCTGTAGGTGGTTTGTCGATCCTTTACGGAAATATCGCTCAAGATGGGGCTGTTATCAAGGT
>OGXA01002754.1_pt1 | contig 12079 bp, 13 predicted proteins | sample 1576171 | NCBI WGS metagenome assembly OGXA01 (sample SAMEA3541587, study PRJEB24748) | human gut metagenome | biome: human gut; feature: human-associated habitat; material: faeces | place: China | collected 2012 | reverse complement strand
GAAATCGAAACGCCCCTGCCGTTCTCTTAGGGGTTCAAAAGGGGACCTTCTCTCATGTGAGAGAAGGTCCCCTTTTATCACCGCTTGTCCTGTAAGGACAAATAATTTACAGATACTTCTGCATGCCGTCGGTGGCGAGGGCGGGGTCGCCGGAGACGGAGATGGTGAACTTGACGCCGGTGGCGTTGCTGAAGCGCTCGAGCTCGTTCAGGAAATCGTCGGCCGCCTGGTTGCACTCGCCGCCGGTGATCTTGAACAGGTTGTCGATGAAGATGTGGGAAATATCATAATTGCCCGCGTACAGGCCGAACAGGAAGCCGCGCAGGGCCTCGTAGTTGGACAGGTCGTACTCGTAGGCAGAGATCAGACGAACGTGATAGTGCAGGTCAAAGGTCATGGTAGACTTTGCTTCGACGCAGACGACGCTGCCGTTATCCTCCTGCGCAGTGGTATTGATCATTTCGATCAGCTTCTTGGTCTTACCGGTGCCCTTTTCACCCATGATGAGTCTGACCATAGAAATCACTCCTTTCAATAGATCCCCGCCTCTTTTGCGGGGGATGGTCTTTCTGATGGCATCAGCATAGCATAAATGAAACAAATTTGCAATGCTGAATGGAAAGTTTCAGGTTTATTCAAAAAATTCAGCGCAGGCGCTTACGCAGCTCCTCGCCCATTTCCTCGTATCCGGGCTTGCCGAGCAGCGCGAACATGTTCTTTTTATAGGCCTCCACGCCCGGCTGGTCGAAGGGGTTGACGCCGAGCAGATAGCCGCTCAGCCCGCAGGCGTATTCAAAGAAGTAAATGAGCTGGCCCATCGTGCGGGCGTTGTTCTCATCGAGGTTCAAAATAATGTTCGGCACGCCGCCCTCGACATGGGCGAGCAGCGTCCCGTCCATGGCCTGACGGTTGATGAAGTCCATCGTCTTTCCCGCAAGGAAGTTGAGTCCGTCGCCATTGACTTCGTCAAAGGGAACGACCATCTGCTGCTCCGCGGGCGCAAAGCGCACAACGGTCTCCATCAGCATACGCTCGCCCTGCTGGATGTACTGGCCCATCGAGTGGAGGTCGGCGGTGAAGTCGACGCTCGCGGGGAAGAGGCCCTTTTCCTCCTTGCCCTCGCTCTCGCCGTAGAGCTGCTTCCACCACTCGGCCATGAAGCGGAACGCGGGCTCGAAGCACGCGAGAAGCTCCACCTTCTTGCCCTGACGGTAGAGATCGTGGCGCATGGCGGCGTACTGCCAGGCGGGATTGCTGTAATCGTTTTTCGCGCAGAGCGACATCATCTCCTGCGCACCGCCCATGAGTTCATCCAGATCAACGCCCGCGACGGCGATGGGGAGAAGACCAACGGCGGTGAGCACGCTGTAGCGTCCGCCGATGTTGTCGGGCACGACGAATTCCTCGTATCCCTCCTGATCGGCGAGGGACTTGAGCGCGCCTTTGTGCGCGTCGGTCGTGGCGTAGATGCGCTTCGCGGCTTCGGCCTTGCCGTATTTCTTTTCGAGCTTTTCGCGGAAGAAGCGGAACGCGACGGCGGGCTCGGTCGTCGTGCCGGACTTCGAGATGACGTTGACGGAGAAATCGTCGTCGCCGATGAGCTCCGTCACCTCGCGCAGCGCGTCGGAGGAGAGGCCGTTGCCGATAAAGTAGATGTTCGGCGTGGACTTCTTCTTTAAGTTATAGTTCGGGGAGCAGAGGCATTCGATGACGCCGCGTGCGCCGAGATAGCTGCCGCCGATGCCGATGACGACGAGCGCCTTGGAATCGCCCTGAATCTTCTTCGCCGCGGCGAGGATGCGGGCGTACTCGCCTCTGTCATAGTCGCGCGGGAGCGTGACCCAGCCGATGAAATCAGAGCCCTTTCCGCCGCCGTTTTGCAGCCAGCCCGCCGCGCGCTCGAGACGCGGGCGCAGCGCCGCTTCATACGGCAACGAGAGAAACGATGCGGCATGGGAGATATCAATAGACAGCATAAAAATAGCCTCCTGCGATCAAAAATTCTTGCTTGCATTGTAGCACACGGCAAAAAAAGAAACAAGCGCAAAGCGGGGAAAAACGGGAGGCAAACACCGCGCTGCCGTCCAGAAACCGTGAAAACTGTGGAAAGCGGCAAAAAACGGTTCGCTTTACCGCTCCATCTTTGTAAAGTACGTGTATTTACTGTCATACGTTATTATGTTATCGTGTTACCACACTAAATCAAACGGCCGAGCGCCGGAACTTACAGGAGGAAGAAACGATGAAAAAATTCTTAGCCATGGCGCTTGCCGCCGTGATGGTACTGGCCCTTGCCGCCTGCGGCAGCAAGAACGACACCGCCGACGATACCGGTGATACGCAGGACGCGCAGGGCGGCGAGACGCAAAAGCTGATCGTCGGCTTTGATGCCGAGTTCCCGCCGTTCGGCTTCATCGCCGCCGACGGCACGTACGACGGCTTTGATCTCGCAATGGCCAAGGAGCTGTGCGCGCGCCTCGGCTGGGAGTACGAGGCCGTGGCCATCGACTGGAACAGCAAGGACGCCGAGCTTTCGAGCGGCACGATCAACTGCATCTGGAACGGCTTTACCTACACCGGCCGCGAAAATGACTACACGTTCTCCGACCCCTATGTGGATAACTCCATCGTGATAGTCGTGAAGGCGGACAGCGGCATCACCTCGCTCGCGGACCTCGCCGGTAAGAGCGTGATGGCGCAGGCCGCGTCCTCCGCGGTCGACGCGATCAACGAAAACGAGGACTTCAAGGCGTCGCTCAAGGAGGTCGTGGAGCTGGGCGACTACAACATGGGCTTTATGGACCTCGCCCAGGGCACGGTGGACGCCGTGGCCGCTGACCTCGGCGTTGCGCAGTATCAGATCGCGAACAACGACGGCGACTACGTCATCCTTGACGAGCCCCTCTCCACCGAGCAGTACGCCATCGGCTTCCTCAAGGGCAACACCGAGCTGCGCGACGCGGTGAACGATGAGCTTCTCAAGATGGCCGAGGACGGCACCATGCTGGAGATCGCGCAGAAGTACGTCGATCAGGGTCTCGTGCTCGACAGCCTGTGCCTTATCAACAAGTAAAAACGTTTACCTCGGGCGACTGTAAAAACCAATTATAACTCATAGGTGCCCATCCTCTTCTCAGGGGGGAGCGGGGGCGAAAGCCCCCGCTTTTTCCCGCTTATGACCGAATAAGGGAGAATCATTCCATGACTGTATCCACGATGCTTTCGCTATTATCCGAGGGCTTTGTCACATCGCTTTTGATCTTCGTGCTGACGCTGCTATTCTCGATGCCGCTGGGCCTTGCGGTGATGTTTGGCCGCCGCAGCAGATTGACGCCGCTGCGCGGCTTCATCAAGGCGTATATCTCCATCATGCGCGGAACGCCGCTGATGCTGCAGCTGATGGTCGTCTTCTACGGGCCGAAGCTCCTGCTTGGCGTCACGGTGCCGGGCAACTGGCGCTTCACGGCGGTCATCGTCGCGTTCGTCATCAACTATGCGGCGTATTTTGCCGAGATCTACCGCGGCGGCATCGAGTCCATCCCGCGCGGGCAATATGAGGCCGCGCAGGTGCTCGGCTATACCAAGGCACAGACATTTTTCAAGATCATCCTGCCGCAGATGGTCAAGCGCGTCATCCCTGCGGTGACGAACGAGGTCATCACGCTCGTCAAGGACACGTCGCTCGCGTCCGTCATCGGCACGGTGGAGATGTTCACGCGCGCCAAGCAGATCGTTGCCTCGCCGAATACGCCGGGCATGCTGGCGCTGGTGGCGGCGGGTGTCTTCTACTATGTCTTCAACTATGTGGTCGCCTTCGCCATGGAAAAATGGGAGCAGGCGCTGCGCTATTACCGCTAAAGGGAGGGGAGAGCAATGGCAGTTTTTGAAATGCGGAACGCCAGAAAGGCGTTCGGCGCGCTCGAGGTCTTAAAGGGCGTGTCGCTCAAGGTGGAAAAGGGCGAGGTCGTGTCGATCATCGGTCCCTCGGGCGGCGGCAAGTCGACGATGCTGCGCTGCGCGACGCTGCTTGAAACGATGGACTCCGGCACGCTCGCGTATGGCGAAAACGTCGCCGCGCGCGAGGAAAACGGCAAAAGCGTCTACGCCGGAAAAGCCGCGCTCGCGCAGGTGCGGCGGCAGTTCGGGCTGGTGTTCCAGCAGTTTGACCTCTTCCCGCACTACACAGTGCTGAAAAACGTCTGCGACGCGCCGGTCTCGGTGCAGAAGCGTGATAAAGCCGAGGTCGAGGCCGAGGCCATGGCGCTGCTCGACAAAATGGGACTAAAAGGCAAGGAAAACGCCTATCCCTATCAGCTCTCGGGCGGGCAGCAGCAGCGCGTGGCCATCGCCCGCGCGCTCGCGATGAAGCCGGAAATTCTCTTTTTCGACGAGCCGACCTCCGCGCTCGATCCGCTTTTGACCGGCGAGGTGCTGCGCGTCATCCGCTCTCTTGCCGACGAGCACATGACGATGGTCATCGTGACGCACGAGATGCCCTTTGCCCGCGCCGTGAGCGACCGCGTCGTGTTTTTAGACGGCGGCGTCATCGTGGAGCAGGGCAGCCCCGAGCAGGTCTTCGAAAACCCGCAGCAGGAGCGAACCAAGGAATTCTTGCAGTCTTACCGCGAGACGAGCAGCGCTCAGGCGTAGTAATTCACGAGCAGGTCGACGACCGCGCCGTAGCTCTGTGTGCCGAGTTCATCGCCGTAGGATTTGATCATCTTATCGTTGAGCGACTGGGTGACGGTGGCCGTGAGGCCCTTGTACTGCGCCCAGTAGGCGCTGTTGTAGCGCAGGTCGAGCACGATCTCGTCGGGTAAGCTGTCGCGAATCTGCTGCCACGCGTCGGGGTCGACGCGGTACAGCGCGTTGCCGAGGTGAATGTAGCCGAGCATCCAGCCCGCATAGTTGTAGTTTGCGTCGTCGCAGCGCGTGCAGGCGAGGACCGCGAGGAAGTTGCTCTGCTGCTCGGACGTGATGCCGCGCTGGTGCGACAGCTCGTGCGCGCAGGTCGAGGCCAGCAGCATCGCGGGCGAGTCCATGTTCACGTTTGACTCGCCCGTGAACGGAAAGTAGAAGCCCGTGAAGTTCATCGCGCTCATGATCTTCGAAAAGAAAATGCCCTTGGGCTTCTGGTCCGGCATGTCGAGGAACGGAAATTCGTCGTACAGGCAGTCATACACCGTGTCGGCGTAGTTAAGAATCTCCTGCCGGTCGGCGGTGAAGAGGCCGTTTTCGTCGCGCGCAATGTGCATCGACGCCTCGGCGAGATGGTCCGCGAAATACTGCGTGACGCGCACTAAGTCTTCATACGTGACGGGCTCGGGCGAAAGGTCGCTTCTGTCGCAGAAGTCGTCCGCGTAATAGTTCGCGCCCCAGAGAAGCGAGAACGCGGCGTAGACCGTGAGAAACAAGTCGAGCACGAAGAGCGCGCAGCGGTACGCGGCGCGCCCTTTTTGGCGCGACTTTATAAGATAGTGCACCATCAGCACGAGCAGCACGACCGCCGTGACCGCCGCGAGCACGTACAGAAGCTCTGCGACCGAAAACGGCAGCGCCGCGCACGCGCGGCCTAAGAATTGCTCGAAGGGCAGCGTGACCGAATAGACCCAGAAATTGACGGCCGCGCGGTTTCCACGGAAAAGATAGAAAAGCACAAGGACTGCGCCGCAGGCGAAAAGCCAGCGGTGCAGTCCTTTGTTGTCACGGTACAGGGTTTTCATGGGGAGATCAGTCCTTTTTTTCATCCGGAGAGGCGAGCGGCGCGGGGGCGAACATCGCGTCGTCCGTCACGCCCTTTTTCGTGAGGCTGCGGTTCGTGAACCAGTTCACAAGCGAGCTGATGCACGCGAAGATCGGAACGCCGAGGAACATGCCCAGCACCCCGCCGAAGCCGCCGCCGACCACGATGGCCACGATGACCCAGAAGCTCGAAATGCCGGTGGATTTGCCGAGGATCTTCGGCCCCAGAATATTGCCGTCAAACTGCTGCAATGCGATGATGAAGAGAATGAAATAAAGGCACTGCTTGGGGCTGACGAGCAGGATGAGGAATGCGCTCGGAATGGCGCCGAGGAACGGGCCGAAGATCGGAATGATGTTCGTCACGCCCACGAACACCGAAATAATTGGCGTATACGGGAACTTGAAGATCGAGCAGCAGATGAAGCAGAGGATGCCGATGATGAGCGAGTCGAGCAGCTTTCCGCGCACGAAGCCGCTGAAGATACGGTCAGCCTCGGCCACGGCGCGCAGCGTGCGGCGGTACGGCGTTTCGGGCAGAATGGCGAAGAGGATCTTCTTCGACTGCTTGGCAAAGCTCTCCTTGCGCGCGAGCAGATAGACCGAGATCATCATGCCGATGAGAAGGTTCTTGAGGAAGATGACGACGCTCCAGATGCCGCCGGTCACGGCAACGATCGCGACCTGCGCCTGCGGGATGACCGTGTCGGTGACCCACTTGACGAGCTTATCATAGTAGCCGTTGAGTGCGGAGAGCAGCTGGTCGGAGTAGATGTCGTCGGAGAAGATCGCCTGATTCTCCACAAGGCTGTTGACCCAGTTGTAGACGGTTTTATAATAGCTTTCAAAGTTGTCGGCCAGTGTCTTCGTGCTGTCGACCAGCTCGGGGATGAGGATGCTGAACATCAGGTAGATGAGGGCGATGACGCAGATCCACGTGACGAGGATGCTCAGCCCCCGGACGAGCGAGGACTTGACCTTCGGCAGCCCCTTTTGGATATACCGGTCGAAAAAGTCGACGATGGGGGCGAGAAGGTACGCGAACGCAAGGCCGTAGATGACCGGCGAGAGCACGCTCATCAGCTTGTCGAAAAAGTCCAGCAGCACGCGGGACTGGAAAAACGTGTCGTAAAACATCAGCACCGCGCAGGCCGAGACGATCAGCGTTACGCCGAGGTGAAGATAGGTTTTGTTCTGCTTCATGGGCTCCCCCTTTTTTTGGGCAAAAGGCGTTAAATGACTGCTAAAAAGATACCAAAAACAGCTTACTATTTTTTGCTGGGAATTGCAACCGCTCATTTCGTGTGTTATGATAATCTTTACTCTCTGTTAATGAAGATGAACAGAACTTGACTTTTTTGGCAGAGGGTGATTTTGACCGACAGGGCGCAGGGTGCTTTGCCGGTCTGATGCTGTGAAGAGCAAACGAGGAGGAACCCATGGACGACAAAAAGCTGCTCTTTATCGTCAATCCCCGCGCGGGAAAGACCAAATCCCTCGCACCGCTGTTTGACGCCGCCGCGATCTATTCCGAGGTGGGCTATCTCGTCTCCGTGCGCAAGACCACGCACCGCGGAGAAGCGACGGAGCTCGCCGAATCGCTCGGGCCGGAATTCGACGTCGTCGTCTGCCACGGCGGCGACGGCACGCTCAACGAAACGGTGAACGGTGTGATGCGCATTCCGCGAGAATACCGCCCGCTCGTGAGCTATCTGCCCGGCGGCAGCACGAACGACTTTGCCGCGAGCCTGAATATCTCGTCGAATCCCGCCGAGGCGGCGGCCTCCGCCATGCGCATGAAGCCGAGATCTCTCGATGTGGGCAAATTCGGCGAGCGGAACTTCGTCTATGTCGCGTCGTTCGGCGCGTTCACAAAAACGACCTACACCGTCCAGCAGGATATCAAGAATATGTTCGGGCACTTTGCCTACTTACTCGAGGGCGTCAAGAATCTCGACACGCTCTGCCCGTACCGCATGAAGATCACGGCGGACGGCGAGGTCTTCGATGGGGAATACCTCTTCGGTGCGATCAGTAATTCGACGTCGATCGCGGGACTGATGAAGCTCTCGCCCGACGAGGTGTCGTTCGACGACGGCAAGTTCGAGCTGCTGCTCGTGCCCGTGCCGCGCACGCCGGCTGCGATGCAGGCGCTCATTTTAGCGCTCATCAACAAGGACTATTACGACTCCGAGGGGCTCATCTTCCGCCACGTCAAGCACGTGACGGCGGAGACGGCCGAGGACATTCCCTGGACGCTCGACGGCGAGTACGACCCCGGCGCGCCGGTCGTGGAGATCGGGATCGAAGATAATGGGGTCACGATGCTATTATGACTTCAAAAAAGAGAGGCTGGCCTATAGCCACCCTCGCATAAGGGCAACATTTAAAAGAATCGTTTAGAGCAAGGCAAAAGCACAAGCGGCGCACCAGATTTGGTGCGCCGCTTGTGCTTTTATTTAGGAGCAGCAACCGATATGTGTATTTCTGAAATTTTGCCCAATATCAGTGCTGTTCAATACCGGGTCCGGTCGGGGTTTTTGTTCATGCCGGTCCAGGTCTCATAGTTTCCAGTCTTGTACTGGAACGCGTGGGAGTTGGTGGCCTCCTGGACCGCCAGGGAGAACCAGTCGCCGGGGTTGCAGTCCGGCCAGGTGTTCATGCCTGCCGGCAGGTCGCTGTTCTCCTCGGGGATGCGGTTCAGCACCCGGTTGATCATGGTCATAGCCTGGGCACGGGTGATGTAGGCATCCGGGCGGAAGGTGCCGTCCTCGAAGCCCTTGATCCAGCCCAGCCCGGCAACTCGCCGGATATACTCCTCGGCCCAGTGTCTGCTGATGTCGGAGAAGGTCTGGGTGGTGCCGTCGGCACCGGTATCAAACCGGGCGCAAATGGCGGCAAACTGAGCCCGCGTGATGGGGGCCTCGGGATCAAAGGTAGTACCGCTATGACCCTGCACGATGCCCAGACCCGTCATGGTGGAGATGGCGGTATTTGTCCTGTTCGGCTTTCATTTTCTCATAAAGGCGAGCGTTGTAATCTGTTTCGTTCATAGCGAACACCTCCTTCAAAATAGAAATAGCCGCCTGATTTTTTTGAAAACCAAGCGGCTATGTATGTGGTTTATTCTGCTGTTAAAACAAGACGCAGGGTGCAGATCGGCGGGATCAGTTCATATCGTTATTATCTTTAATGCCTTTGTTCATTTTCTTAATCTTCCTTTTCCACACAGAATACTGAGTTACCCAAGCAGCAAAGAAGATCGCTACGAATATGCCTACATAAGACAGAATTCCAGCGGTCGAATGGGGCATCCAGTTGGCAAAATAAGAGATAGGGAACATAATCACGCAAGCAATTGCGAAGTAAATCCCGCTTTGCTTTGCAAGACTCCACGAATCGATCTCCCAAATAACCGAAGCCATTGCAAAGCCTGTGCCCATTATTCCGCTCAGACCGGTTTGAATGAGAACCGCATTTAGTTCGCTCCCTATTTTATTCACAAGCTCCGGAGTGACCGGATAGAAGAAGCCATCCCCAATGCAGATTGAGATAATCACCGTAATGACATATCCGATTGCAATGCCAACAGGGAAACCAATTACACCTCGTCCAATCAGTTTTTTTTTCATTTCTGCCACCTCACATTCCTAACAGTTGTTTGATTTTGGCGACGGACCGCCGTGAAACATAAGTAACCGTACCGTTTGAAAGCGTGATGCAAATTGTCCCGACAAAGCTCAAATCAAAGCTCTTGACCTTTCTCAGATTGATAATATCCGAGTTTGATATTCGGACAAAAGTCTTGCTGTCAAGCCGTTGTTCCGCCTCGTATAGCCTCAGGCGGAGCGCATACTCGCCGTGATTTGTCTCGGCAAACACCTTACCTGATTCAGCAAAAACACGGTAGATCTCAGACGGTTTCAGAACCTCGACCACATCCTCCCTGAATCCGGCAATGACCTGCGGTTGCTCGTCTGACAGTCTTTTTATGATTGCATTGACCTCATCGGTCATTTTGTCCGTCATCACGATGATTTTTGGCTCTTTGCATTTTTCGTCTATCTTGATTTCAATTTGCATCGGTTCACCTCCTCGCTACGGTTACAGTATAGGAAAATCAAGAACCGATTTCTACCGATTCTCGATAGGTGGTTGTTTTAGGAACATAGGTGGTAATTTTTACGGGAATCTCATACCGGTCTGGATGGGCGGCTGATAAGTATCTGCGGTATGGGGATGCTCCCATACCGCAGACGGATCATCCTTATATTCAGTTCGACAAACTGGGATCTGTCGTATTAGAGATACCAAACCAATCCATTTTCTGTTGCCTGAATCATTGCCCCCTTCGGTACCTTTCGCAATATGATTAAAACATCCATATAATCGGGTGCTGGAGAAATTAGTCCCATAAACGAAGGAACTACACATATTGTCATCAACCACTTCATTGAAATCGGGCAGACCACGAAAACAGCAAGAAAGATTATCCCCGGAATCAAAGATGCCAATGACATCATTATATATCGTCCTCTGCTAAGTGCTGCTGAGGATGCAGCATATGCTCTCAACTGTTTTAGAGATACTCCTATATAAACTTTTGCCCCCTTTGGATAACTTATAGCATGAAGAAATTCATGTAACGGCATCGCAACAAAAAAGCCAATAATAAATGACAGCGGCATAAGCCATAAATTAAATATAAATTCATCTGATTGCGCCTTTTTTGTAAAAATTGCAACAAAGCATACAATACAAGGGATAATCATGTATGGAATTGATGCTTTAATTATGTCATCTGGTCTGTCAATTAGAACTGCATTTTCAGGAATGCTTTTTTCTTCAATCTCTCTGTCCCACGGCTGATTACCGTCCCAAACGTTTTCCCAGTTTTTATTGCCATCCCATATTATCTGCGCCATTTTAATATCCTCCACAAATTCCGATTTGTCATTCTGATTTAAGCATATTATACGACGATATTGCGACTTTTTCTACCGTCAAGTTCCCAGTATGTATCTGCGGTATGGGGATGCTCCCATACCGCAGACGGATCATCCTTCCGGCTCATTTTTGCGCTTTGTACTTCTCTGAACCGGAATGGAGAGCAGCTCTCTTGTACGCTCTCCAAGCTGTTTTTCAATGGCTGTCAGCCGCTGCTCCGGCAAATTGAGGGACGGATGACGGGTGAACTTGAAGTCCACCATTCGCCGCAGCTGCGCTTTCTGCTTTGCACCCATTACCTCTTTACATACATCCTCATAGGAAATGCGGTAGGGATTGGAACGGGTCTTTGCATATAAGGGTCATCCTTCGTGCCGCTGCGTGTCGCAGCGGCAGCAAAGGCCGCGTTCGGGAGCAACTCCACCGCCATGGCGAGGCAGAACAGAAAAAAAGAACAGACTTAGCCTGTCTAATTGTTATGAAAGAATTGATCACTTTTCAAGTCTGCTTTTGGGCGAAATAGCCTGGATTTGCGGGCTTTTCACTTCTTGTCGGCACATCCTTTAAAAGCGGACACGCAGGATCATTCAAAACCTAAAAACTGGATGCTTTAGGTGTCTGCAAATGGATACGCACGGATTATTTGATATACCAAAGAACGGTACTCAGTGCAATGGATATTACATAAAATTTTCGCGGAACGGGTGATTGACGGGCGCGGTGCTTGACAAGGCGGCGAGGGTTGATATATCCTTTACTGATAATAAAAACAGGGGCGGGGCGCGGTACAGGGCTGCGCTTGGGCTCCTGATGGGTGTAGAAAGGACACGGCAGATGATGAAGATCGGCTTTATCGGCACAGGAAATATGGGCGGCGCGCTGGCGAGCGCGGCGGCCAGAAGCGGCGAGGTGGAGGTGCTGCTCGCCAACCGCACGAAGGCAAAGGCGGAGACGCTCGCAGAGCGCATCGGGGCCGTTGTGAGCAGTAACGAGATCATCGCGCGCGAGGCGGACCACATCTTCCTCGGCGTGAAGCCGCAGATGATCGTGGACGTGCTCAAGGGCATCGCCCCGGCGCTCAAGGAGCGCAAGAGCGCGCCGGTGCTCATCAGCATGGTCACGGGACCGGACATCGCGCGCATTCAGGAGCTTGCGGGCGGGGACTATCCCGTCATCCGCATCATGCCGAACATGCCCGCCGCCGTGGGCGAGGGCGTGATCTTCTATGCGTGCAGCGGCAACTGCGGCAAGGCGCAGCAGGAGGCGTTTTTGCGCTACATGGCGCCCGCGGGCAAGCTCTTCCCGCTGGCGGAGGAGCTGCATGCCGCGGGCTCGTCTTTGTGGGAGGCGTTGTGGGATATGCCTTCGGACGCTTCGCCGTGTGGCTTAT